>JAAIGF010110484.1_pt1 | contig 33294 bp, 30 predicted proteins | sample 6487441 | NCBI WGS metagenome assembly JAAIGF01 (sample SAMN13974129, study PRJNA590717) | phyllosphere metagenome | biome: pepper field; feature: multiple bacterial spot infested pepper fields; material: pepper leaves; isolation source: leaves from pepper fields | host: Capsicum annuum ... | reverse complement strand
TACGGCCGAGAGCGAGGGACGTACCAGCCATGCCGAGGCATGCGAGACCTGCGCCGATGTACTTTGCTGCTTCCGCTTCCATGTTAAGCTCCTTAGAAATGGGTTGTTGCGGCTATTTTTGACACCCGTTACCGGGGCCAGCGACTTTACTTCTCAGTGACCACCATGCACGGCGTCGTTCAGGTACATGCAAGTCAGTACCGCGAAGACATATGCCTGAAGGAAGGCGACGAGAAATTCGAGACCGACGACTGCGACGGTCATGATGAGCGGCAGGATTGCGCCACCGACACCAAGGGCACCCAGAGCACCCATGGAGGCGACGAAGCCTGCGAAAATCTTCAGCGTGATGTGACCGGCCAGCATGTTCGCGAAAAGACGAACGGAAAGGCTGATTGGACGCGAAAGGAAAGAAATGACTTCGATGGACGCCACCAGCGGCAGCAGCACCTTGGGCACGCCCGATGGAGCGAAAATGCCGAGGAAGTGCAGACCATGCTTGTAGAAACCGTAGACGACAACGGTTCCGATAACCAGGCACGACAGCGCGAAGGTAACGATGATCTGGCTGGTGACCGTGAAGAAATACGGGAACATGCCGAGCAGGTTTGCCGTCAGAATGAACATGAACAGCGAGAACACGAAGGGGAAGAAGACCATTCCCTTCTTGCCCGCGCCTTCGCGCAGCATCGAGGCAATGAACTCATACGACATTTCAGCAACGGACTGCATGCGGGTCGGGATGAGACCGCGGTTCGACGTTGCGAAATACAGGAAGCCCGAAGCGACCGCGACGGTAGCAACCATGAAAAGCGAAGCATTGGTGAACGAAAAATCGACGCCGCCAATCTCGATCGGGATGATCGGCTGCACCAAGAACTGATGGGTCGGATCGTTTGCCACCGGCTGCCCTCTTTACCTGTCGCCGCTTAAAGCGGCACCTCACATCACTATATGGAAAGGAGCGTTACTCGCCCGTCTTCCCACCCTTATCTTTTCCGAGCCCTTCTTCGAGCAGCGGCGGCTTGGCCACCACGCCCGCAGACCGCAGAACGTTCAGCACGCCCGCGCAGAAGCCGAGAAGCAGAAGAATGATCATCCCCCACGGCGACGTGCCGGCAAAATGGTCCAGAAGATAACCCAGCATAGCGCCAACGATGACGGCGGAAATGAACTCCGATGAAAGCTTCATCGCCAACCCAAAGCCCTTACGGCTTTCTTCGGCGTTGCGCTCTATCCTCTCTTCCGCCTCGTCCTCCGCCTGTACCTTTGCCAATCCCTCAGCAAGGCGCTTGCGGCGCTCGTCCAGACTATCGTTACGGTTGCTGCTCATTTTTAAATCCTGCCCTTTTCTCTCCGTTCCGACGTCGCCAGAACTCTTTGGAGTTGCAAACGGCAGTGCTTTAAGCCTGTTCCAGCCCGCTCTGAAGTCGCGCGCAACATAGTTTTAGGGACTTCTCTAGTCAAGGCACAGTCAGCGCTTGTTTCAGCACAAATTTCGTCTGTAAAAACAATGATTTGAGGGATAATCGGTGAATCTTTGCCGTGTTTAGCGAGGGAATCGGCAATTTTGACACGACTTTTGCACCTAAAACCGCGTGATTATCAGCTCCAGCCGCCACCATAGGTGCGGTAGAAGACATGCAACCCGATTCTGCCGACCTTCTTCATGCTCTTGCCCCATGCGGGACGCACATAGACGGCGTGGTAATGCGTGGCGGAACCGACTTCCTTGAGCCAGATCTTGCCTGCCGTCGTCGCCATGGCCACTTCGCGCGCCATTTTCCAGTGCCGCTCGGAATTTACGCGGTCCTTGATATTATCGCAGGCAAAGGAAAACTGGCAGCGATTGCGCCAATCCTTGTTCTGATAAACCACGCCGCAGATGGTTTTGGGGTAAGCGGGGTTGCGAACGCGGTTGAGAATGACCTGCGCCACGGCTGCCTGTCCTTTTACCGATTCGCCACGCGCTTCGAAGTATATGCCGGATGCGAGGCATTGCTGTTCAGCAGCGGAAAATGTCTCCGCAGGCAGAGGCGTTGCGGCCCAGGCATGATCATCCGGTGAAATCGGCGGAATGAAACGACCCGTGTCCGGCTTCTTCAGAATTGCATCGAAAGGCGATTCGCGCGCGAAATCCGGCTCGGCAGGCGCATAGGCCGTTGCCAGCACATCCGGGGTGCGGTTGGTAATCAGGTCCGCAAGCATCGGGGAAACGGTTTTGTCGGCCTTCTTCTCATCGCGGCGGAAATAGAAGGATGCCAGTTCGACATCCTTGTTCTTCTTCGGCTTTACGAAAGCGGTGCGATCCTTGCGCTTCAGCGGCTCGATATCGATCATGCTCGTGCGCTGGAGGACGGAGCCAGCCGTGAAGGCTTTCGGTGGCTGCATGATTTCGGTGGCAACCACCCTGCCCTTTTTGGCCCCGCGGTTGACGCGGTCGCTATCCGGCGTGGTTTCCTTGCCCGACTTGTTGGTGACGAAAGCAACCTTGCGGCCATCAGGAAGCGTCATACCGGCGCCGCTGATGGCGGCGGTTTCCGTCGCGTCATTGAAGGCAAGCGATGCGCTGTGAACCGAACCGGCAGGAGAGTTGGTGAGCACCATGCGCCACTGTTCGCCACCGGCATCGAGACCGGCCAGCAAAGACGCCAGATCGGCGCGCGCTGCAAGCGATGGGAAGGCAAGCCATGCGGCAAGGCCGAAGACGACAGGCGAGGCCCACTTCTCATAAGATATGAAGGACCTGCGACGCGACATTTTTATTGAACGCAAAACCAGTACTCCGGACACACGCAAACGACTTGCTACACAGCCGGATAATCACTCATTAACCTTGATGCTTGGTTAACGCAGGCTCAGCGAGAGCCTGCTCACATTAATGTGTGAGCGGAAACTAAAACGCCGCCCCCGCGTGAGCGAGGACGGCGTTTGAGATTTCAAGGCAAAGCCGATGTCAGATGACGACGTGTGAACCGAGCTCGACCACGCGGTTTGCAGGCAGGCGGAAATATTCCGAAGGATCGGCAGCGCTTTCCGCCATCGCGATGAACAGGCGGTTCTGCCAGCCGGGCATGCTGGACTTGGGATCCGGCACGAGTTTTCTACGCCCAAGATAAAAAGAGGTCGACATGATGTCGAACTTGTATCCCGTGCGACGCAGATAACCGAGCGCCTGCGTGACGTTCTGCGTTTCCATGAAGCCGAAATGTAGCTCCACCACTACGAAACGTTCGCTGATCTTGGTCTTGGTGTAACGCTGGTCGGGATGAACCCTTGGCGTATCCTCGGTGCGGATCGTCAGGATCACATTCTTGTCGTGCAGGACGTGATTGTGCTTGAGATTGTGCAGCAGTGCTGCGGGCGCGGTTTCCGGGTCACCCGTCAGGAAGATCGCAGTGCCGGGAATGCGGACCGGCGCATGCGCGCTTTCCTTTTCAACCGAAGACACGAAAGCCTTCAATGGCACATCTGTTCTGCGCGTCTTGGCAAAGAGAATTCTCGAACCGCGCTGCCATGTCATCATGATGACGGTAAAGGCAATGGCGAGCAGGACCGGCACATAACCGCCATCGTGAATCTTCAGCAGGTTCGCGCCGAGGAAGATCAGTTCCAGCGAGATGAACGGCAGAATGACCAGCAAGCAGAGCGACAGCGACCATTTCCAATGCGTGCGCGCAAACTGGAAGAAGAGAAGGCTGGTCACGACCATCGCGCCGGTGACCGAGATACCATAGGCGGTGGCAAGCGCGTCGGAACTTTTGAAGGTGAGAACGAGCGCGACCACGCCGAAGAGCAGCACGGTGTTGACCGATGGCAGGTAGATCTGTCCGGTATTGGTCTCCGAGGTGAAGAGGATTTCCATCCGTGGCAGATAGCCGAGGTTGATTGCCTGACGCACCATGGAGAACGCGCCGGTAATAACCGCCTGGCTGGCGATGATGGTGGCGGCGGTTGCCAGAATGACGGCTGGAAGAAGCGCCCATTGCGGGAACATCAGGTAAAATGGATTGGACATGGCCGCCGGGTCTTTCAGAACCAGCGCACCCTGCCCGAGATAATTGAGTGTGAGCGCCGGAAAGACGAGTACGAACCATGCCCACTGAATGGGCTTGCGACCGAAGTGACCCAGATCGGCATAAAGCGCCTCGGCGCCCGTGATCGTCAGGAAGACCGCACCAAGAACCACGATGCCGTAGAAACCTTCGTTCAGCAGAAACTCGACGGCGTGAAGCGGGTTGAAGGAATAGAGAATGCTGTAATCGTCCGAAATATGGAGCAGGCCGACCAGACCCATAACGATGAACCAGACAGCAGTGATCGGTCCGAAGAATTTCGCCACCGTTCCCGTACCATGGGACTGGATGGCGAACAGGGCGACCAGAATGCCGAGCGAAATGGGAATGATGAATTCATCCATCTGCGGCGTCACGAGCTTCAGGCCTTCTACGGCGGACAGCACAGAAAGCGCTGGCGTGATCATCGCGTCGCCCAGGAAGAGGGCCGCACCGATGAGACCGAGCATGATGAGGACATTGCGTCGCGCGCCTGCGGTCTTCATCAACAGCGCCAGCAGCGAAAGCGTGCCGCCTTCTCCATCGTTATCCGCACGCAGTAGAAAGCAGATATATTTGATGGTGACGATGATCGTCAGCGACCAGATCATCAGCGAGATGAGGCCGATGACCTCGGCCTGCGTCAGCCCGTCATGCGAGATGGGCTTCAGGGCTTCGCGAAATGCATAGAGCGGGCTGGTGCCGATATCGCCATATACAACCCCGATCGAGCCGAGCATCGCCGGAAACAGGCCCTTGACGTGGTGATCTTCCACGTCGGGCTTGTCGAGAATTTCCTTGTCAAAGGGGTGGGCCATGTAAATCCTGGCTCTCTTAGAGCCAGCCCTTCCAGCGAAAAACGATAAACGGAATGATTGCCGATATAAGCATGACAAAAATTGCCAGCGGGTAACCAAGGCTCCATTGTAACTCCGGCATATGCGCGAAGTTCATTCCGTAAACGGAAGCCACAAGCGTCGGCGGCAGGAATACCACCGATGCGATGGAGAAAATCTTGATGATCGCGTTCTGCTCGACATTGATGATGCCAAGCGACGCATCCAGCAAAAAGGTCAGGTTGCCGGAAATATAAGAGGCGTGTTCGGAGAGCGACTGAATATCGCGCGCGATGGAGCGGCCCATTTCCTTGGCCTCCTTATCCTGCTGGACAAGGCCTGTTGCCTGAAGAAACGACTGAACACGGGCAAGCGAGGTCAGACTGTCGCGCACCTTGGAAACAAGGCGGTGAAAGGACGCGATCTCGGCGATCTTTTCTTCCAGATAGCGCGGTGCCTTGCGCTTGCTGCGCGCTTCCCCGCCGAAAATGCCGGTCGCGACCTTATCGATGCCAACGACCGTATTTTCCAGAATTTCCGCCGTGCGATCCACGATGGTTTCGAGCAGCTTCAGCAGAAGGGCCGCGCCGCTTCTCATATCATGAGGAACACGCGTAATGGCGGCGATGAAGAGATTGAAGGATTTCGGCTCCGCATAGCGGATCGTCACAAGCCGGTTGCCGATCAGGACGAAAGCGACGTCTGTCAGTTGCGGATCGGTTGAATCTGCTTTCCAGACCAAAGATGCCGTCATGAAGACATTATTATCTTCCGTATAGAGACGGCTGGAAGGCTCGATGTCTTTCAAATCCTCACGCGTGGGAAGCTCCGTGCCGAGCAGTGCTTCGACATGCTTTTCCTCGTCGCGGGTGGGGTTGATCAGATCGATCCAGACAATGTCTTCCGACATCTGCGTGAACGCGCAGTCCGCCGACAGGCTGATCGCCTCGCAATTCGAGCGATAGGCTTTTATCAATCAGTTTCTCCGGTCCGCAGCGCCGAATGGTTGTCGGCAGGCTGATCTAACACATCATGCGTGGCTTCCGCAAACGCACGAAGATGGCTGCGGTTCAAACGGCGCAGGGCTATGCTCCCAACGCTGGCAAGAATCAAGCGGTATTTTCAAAAAGCACTCTCAGCACGAGCGGATGCCGCCGGGCTCACTCCGTCAAAATCCCATATAATACAGAGTATTGAGTGGTTTTTTACTCTACTATTAGCGTGTCGGTCTGCTTCAGAAGAACGATAGATATGCGAATGGCGCATTGATGAACGCGCCAATTCTTGTCGATTTTCGCCAATATCTATTCAAATACAATTTTCGGCGCAGACCGGCTCAAGCCCCTGCCAACTTCGGTCCACACCTTTTGTGCGATATCGCGGTAAACGAGCGCCTGCGGCCCCTCCGGCTCTGCCACGACGACCGGCGTTCCCGCGTCGGACATTTCGCGAATTGAGATGGTAAGCGGCACTTCGCCAAGGAAAGGCACGCCGATCCGCTCCGCTTCCGCGCGCGCGCCGCCATGGCCGAAAATATCGTAGCGATTGCCGGTATCCGGCGCGATGAAGTAGCTCATATTCTCGACGACGCCGAGCAGCGGCACTTCCACCTTGCGGAACATGGTGATGCCCTTGCGCGCATCGATCAGCGCCAGATCCTGCGGTGTGGAAACGATCACCGCACCGGCAAGCGGCACCTGCTGGGCGATGGTAAGCTGCGCGTCACCCGTGCCGGGCGGCATATCCAGCACCAGAACGTCGAGTTCGCCCCAGGCCACTTCCCGCAGCATCTGCATGAGGGCGGACTGTACCATCGGCCCGCGCCAGATCATTGCCGCTTCCTCATCCACCAGAAAGCCCATGGACATGACCTTCAGGCCGTAATTTTCCATGGGCATGATGATGCGCCCTTCCCCCTGCTGGGGACGGCCGGAAATTTTCAAAAGTCTTGGAATGGAAGGGCCGTAAATATCTGCATCGAGAATCCCAACGCGAAGGCCGAGCGTTTGCAGACCGAGAGCCAGATTGACCGCGGTAGTGGATTTTCCAACGCCACCCTTGCCGGATGCGACGGCTATGACGGCACCGATGCCGGGAACACCGGCCTTCGATCTTTGTTGCGGCGCGGCTGGCTGAGAGGGTGCTTTCGGGGCGGGAGAAGATGCGCTGCCCGGCTTGCGGTTGGCCGTGAGCGCGACCATAGCAGCTTTTACACCCGGCACTTCGAGTGTCGCCTTTTCAGCGGCGAGCCTCAAAGGCTCCATCTCATTGGCCTGATCCGCTGGCACGGTGATCGAGAAATAGGCCTTCGAATCGCTGAGGAAAATTTCAGACACCATGCCCAGTGCAACGATGCTCTTTTCGCTGCCGGGATAGATGATCTTATCCAGAGCCTTTTCGATCTGTGTCTTGTCTGCCTGCGCCATGCCCTGATCCAACCCTTCGTGCTTCAGCAGGGGTTAGATAAACAAGCCCGCGCCCTTCGCCAATGATAAAGAGCAAACTTTCGTTCGGCCTTCAGGTTTCGTTATAGGGGGGTGAGTTTCTCCGGGTCGAAAACCTGACCGTCGAAGAAGGCATCCGGGCCAAGCAACAGCGAGGCACGGGATGCGCCGACATGCACGGGCGCTTGCAACGTCCCTTCCAGCTTCATATTCGCAGCAGGCACGGGCGCAAAAATCGGTTTGAGCGCCTTGCGAAAAATATCCGGGCGGAAGGCTTCGCTCGCGGCCTCATAGGCCTTGCCGTCGGCAATATAATCCGCCGGGCAATCGTTCCACCGTGCCATCTGGTTGAAGAACCACAGGGCCTGGCTCTGCCACGGAAAGTTTGCGGCGTTTCCGCTGGTGGAAAAGAAACGGTGGCATTCCAGCAGGCGTGTCGGAGAGTGGGGGATGAACCCGGTCAGCGCAGGCAGAACAAGATCACCTTCACGGCTGAGATATTGCGGCGCAGCCAGAAGGCCTGCCAGTTCTTCGATATTGCCCTGGCTGGCGCACCATTCACCCGCGCGGTAGAGAGCCCGCAACAGGGCGTGCAGCGTTGCCTCGTTTTCCATGGCCCACGGCTTCGAGACAGCCAAACCCTTTTCAGGCGCGTTCTGCCAGATGTGCGATTTGGTGGTGATGATTCGCCCCGTTTCCCGCAGAACCGCCTCGCTTCCATAGGGTTCGGCCACGTAAAAGCCGTCTATCTCCCCCTTGGCCAGCAACTCCGACATGTCCGCAGGAGGTGCCTCGATCAAGACGATATAGCGCGGGGTGACGAGGCGGGAACTGGCGAGAAGATAGCGGAACTCATAGGCCGAGGGCGAAAGGGCGTGTTCCGTGGCAAATGTCAGCGCAGGCAGCTGCGCCTTCTGGCGAGCCAGTGCGACCCGTGAAAGCGCGCGCGACACGGAGCCCGGCTCCGGTATCTTCATTCCCTGCTCGAAAAGATCATCGTGAAGCAACTGGCTGACGGTGAGCGATGAGCCGCCTGTGGCCAGAATGAAGGGCACGATCAGATCGGCTTGCATACCGCCAAGCGTCAGAGCCGATGCAACAGGCAGCGATACGGGCAAATGCGCACCGTGCAACTCATCTGCAACCCAATCGGCAAAAACAGAACGAGGGGAATTCTTTCTTATCAGCTCGAGGTTCACGCCCTCATCGGCGGCAAAACCTTTTTCAAGAGCAACAACAAGCACTGCACAGTCAACTGTCGGGGTAAAAGCTGCCTTGAAGCGCCGCGTGCCTGCCAAATGCGTCTCCTGTGCCGTCGCTCAGCCAAGATCACTCACAGCGAGACAGATAACAACAGGAAAAAGAAAATATCCCTATTTTATCAAGCCCACGCGCAAAGCTTTTGCGACAGCCTGCGTGCGGTTGACGGTATCGAGCTTCTTGGTCGCGCGGTTCAGGTAGTGATTTACCGTATGTTCCGAAAGAACAAGAATGTCGGCGATCTCCGCGCTTGTCTTGCCCGCAGCCGTCCAATTGAGACAGTCGATCTCGCGGTCCGTCAGCGTTTCGGGGATGCGCGCGTCGAGGCTTCGCACATGCGCAAGGCGGCCATAGATGTGAGTCGCGAGGTAGAATATCTCCGCCACTTGCGAAGGAGAAAAGCTGCTTCGGCTTCCCGAGAGCGAAACCGCACCGCGCATGCCGGTCGCATCCTGCACGGGACACCAGATGGCGTTCGACATTTCGAAGCGGGCAAAGAGTTCAACGATGGTCTTGGCGCTCGATGGTTCCTGACCGCGCGTAAGAAACGCCTCATCGACGAGAAAGGGCGTGCAACCGCGCTTCAATTCCTTCAGCACATTGCTCGTCGCCAGAAGTCCGTCGTGATCGTATTGATGAAGAAGTTCGGCGGGCCAGTTGGTGATGACCGTGTAATGCGACAACTCAAGCGCCATTTGCGGAGGCAGGTTCATGACCATGAATGCCTTCATGCCCCAGCTTTCGCTCATCTTTTTCAAGAATCGGAAGATATCGAACTGAGTTTGCAGACGTGCCAAGTCCTGGGCGCTATCCGCCCCCATGACAGCAAAGTTGTCTATTTCAGGTTTGAGCATTCGTTACTTGTCTTTACAGTTCAACATATCAATTAATGAATGTGTCTTCGGGGAAATCACGTCAAAGCATAGTTATCAAATTGTTAATTTTATGCAAACGAAAGTTGATGTGAGCATTCCTCACAATTTATGCATGACTTAGACTTTCCTGCTTTTAAGGCGGGTTTTTCTATTCACCCAAGGGTGCAAGCCGCAGTGATGCGTCTACAGAAATCTCTCTCGCAATGTCTTTGACCAGCGGAGCCCAGCCTTCAAGCACTTCGCGGGTCAGCCTGTAGGCTGGCCCCGTCACCGAGATCGCGGCGCGGAAATCCTGCCGATTCGCGGAAATCGGTACGGCGATGCACTGGATGCCCGTCTCGTGCTCCTCGAGATCGAAACCATATCCACGCTCCCGGATCGTCTCGATTTCAGCCAGCAGCCGCTCGGGCGTGTCGATCGTGCTGGGGGTGAAGGACTGGAAGTTGAGTGATTCGATTATCGTCTTCAGCTCCGGCTCGGGAAGAAGCGAGAGCGCGGCCTTGCCGACGCCGGTACAGTATAATGGAGAGGTTCTGCCTATCTGCGAATACATTCGCACAGCATGCTTGCCGTCGATCTTGTCGAGATAGATGATTTCGGTGCCGCGGATGACGCCGAGATGCACCGATTCTCCGGTCTGCTCATGCAGCGCGCGCAGATGCGGTGCGGCAATGGATCGCAGGTCGCTACCGCTCCAGGCCTTGGCTGCAAATTTCAGCAGCCTGATTCCCGCGACATAGGTCTGGTCGCCCCTTTGCTCCAAAAGCCCCTCCTCCACAAGATGGGAAAGCTGTCGGTGAAGCGTGCCGCGCGGCTGGTCCGACCGGTGTAATATATCGGTGAAGCGAAGCGGCTCAGGCGACATCACCACAAGTTCAAGCAGCGATATGGCCTTGCCGAGTGTTCCGGTGGCAATTTCCTGCTTTTCCTGACCGGAGCTGTAGGGCACGGCGTTTTTCCTCGTGGAGCAAGTGGTGCGACTTGACTTTCGCGGCAGCTAATAGTGTTATTCCAATTAATAAAACTTAGTTCCAAATAATGGAACTTTCAACATCTATGTGATGGGTCATGACCGATTTGGATCATTCGTCTGAATTTGCTGACAAAGGTGTCCTCATCACCGGGGGCGGTTCCGGGATCGGGGCTTCGCTGGTGGAGGCCTTCGCAGCCGCAGGGGCCAATGTCGCCTTCATAGATATCGATGAAAAGGCGAGCGTTTCTCTGGTTGAAAGGCTTTCTTCCACAGGCGGAAAATCGCCTTTGTTCTTCAAGGCCGATCTGCGCGATCAACAGCAGCTTGCCCATGCGGTCCAGTCGGCTGGCGAGGCTCTTGGTGGTGTAAAGACGCTCATCAACAACGCCGCATGGGACGACCGTCACGACATTGAAAGCGTGACGAGCGAATACTGGGATGCGAACCACGCCGTCAATCTGAAGCAGGTGTTTTTCGTGACACAGGCTGCACTGCCCTTTCTGCGAAAAGAGAAAAACGCGTCGGTCATCAATTTCTCGTCCATTTCCTATCTGCTGAATATGGGCGATCTGCCCGCTTATGCGACCGCGAAGGCTGGCATCATCGGCCTCACGAAAAGCCTTGCCGGGCGGCTGGGGCCTGAGAATATCCGCGTCAACGCCATACTGCCCGGCATGATCGTGACGGAGCGGCAGAAGGAGCTTTGGCTGACCGATGACGGCATTACCAGCACGGTCAACCGGCAATGTCTCAAGCGTGCACTGACGGGTGAGGATCTGGTCGGTCCCTGCTTCTTCCTGGCATCGGATGCCTCCGCCGCCATGACCGCACAAACAATGATTATCGATGGAGGTCTTTTATAATGTCCGATGCTGCTTTCGTTGCCGTGGACTGGGGTACGACCAGTTTCCGGCTGTGGCTGTTGAGCAAATCCGGAACGGTCCTTGCCGAACGCCGCAGTTCCGAAGGCATGACGACCGCCATGCAGACAGGTTTTGCCGAGGTTCTGGCGTCGCATCTCGCCGCCATTTCCGCCCCGGAAGGCCTGCCCGTCATCATCTGCGGCATGGCTGGTGCACGCCAGGGCTGGGTCGAAGCCGGTTATGTGGATGTGCCCGCCAACCTCTCCGAAGTTCTGGATCGCGCGACGCCTGTACTCGGCCAGAAGGGCGATATCCGCATTCTTCCCGGCCTTGCGCAACGCGCGGAACAGACGCCGGATGTGATGCGTGGCGAGGAAACGCAGCTTCTTGGCGCGCTCTCCGAACATCACCGCAGCGGCCACCAGCTCGTCTGCATGCCCGGCACACATTCCAAATGGGTGCGGGTGGAAGACCTCAACGTCACCGGCTTCTCCACCTTCATGACGGGTGAGATGTTCGACGTCATTTCGAAGCACTCGATCCTGTCGCATGCGGTTGCCGATGCGCAAAGCTTCACCGGCGATCTTCCAGCGTTCCGCGATGCGGTGAAGGATATCTACGAAAACCCGCAAATGGCGACCAATCGCTTCTTCACTTTGCGGTCGGGTCAGCTGCTGCACGGGCTTTCGGCCACAGATGCAAAAGCCAAGCTTTCCGGCATGTTGATCGGGCTGGAAATTGCCGGGGCACATGCCAGCGCGCCAAAGGAATCCACTGTCATCCTGATCGCATCCGGCGGCCTTGGCGCGTTGTACAAGGCGGCCTTCGACGCTCTTTCGATTGATTTTACCATTATCGACGCCGATGATGCCGTTCGCCGGGGGCTGATCGCCGCTGCAACGACCATCTGGCACTGAGGAGACTTACACGCTCATGCGCATTCCCTTCCCTGACATGAAATATCCCCTCGTCGCGATCCTTCGCGGTATCAAGCCGGAAGAAACAGAAGGCGTCGTCGGCGCGCTGCTGGAAAGCGGCCTTCGTGCAATCGAAATCCCGCTGAACTCGCCAGACCCCTTCCGCTCCATCGAAATCGCCGCGAAAATGGCGCCAGCCGATGCGCTGATTGGTGCCGGCACCATGTTGACCGTGGAAGACGTGACAAGGCTCGACGCCGTTGGCGGAAAGCTGATGGTCAGCCCCAATGTCGATACCGACGTCATCACCGCCGCGCGTGAAAAAGGCATGGTCACCATGCCAGGCGTTTTGACGCCAACCGAGGCGCTGCTGGCCCTGAAAGCCGGAGCGACCGGCCTGAAGTTCTTCCCGGCGAGCGTGCTCGGTCCATCCGGCATCAGCGCCATCCGCACCATCCTGCCGAAGGACACCCTGGTTGCCGCCGTTGGCGGTGTGTCCGACAAGAATTTTACGGATTACACCAGCATTGGCATCACGGCATTCGGCCTTGGAAGCAGCCTCTACAAGCCGGGCATGAGCGCCACCGAAGCGCGCGAGCGCGCCGATCTCACCATCAAGGCCTATGACGCGGCGATTGGAGCATAAGACATGGTGACGACGCATGAATTCAAGGGCACGGTTCTCGATGCCAACCAGATGATGCTGGGTGAAGGCCCAAGTTTCGACCCTTTAACGAACCGCGCCTGCTGGCTGAACATTCTCGGCAAGGAACTGCACGAACTCGATCCGGTCTCGGGCGAGAAAAACGTGGTCTTCCTTCCCTTCATGGCCAGCGTCGTTGCGCGCATCGATGAGCAGCGCCAGCTTCTGGCCTCGGATGAAGGCCTGTTCATTCGCGACCGGGCAAGCGGCGAACTTTCGCTGCATGTGGAATTCGAACCCGGCAAACCCGGCAATCGCTCCAATGATGGCCGGATCCATCAAAGCGGCGCGCTATGGATCGGCACCATGGGCAAGAAGGCCGAGGATGGCGCGGGCGCGATCTATCACGTCGCCAAGGGCGTCGTGACCAAGCTGTTCGACACGTTGAGCATTCCCAATTCCATCTGCTTCACGCCAGATGGCGCCACGGCCTATTACGTGGATACGCGCGCCAACCGCATGATGACGGTTTCCATCGACCCCGCAACCGGCCTACCCACCGGCGCATCCAGCGTCTTCATCGACCGTGCCGGTCAGGATGGTGGTCTCGATGGTTCGGTCTGCGATGCCGAAGGCCACATCTGGAACGCGCGCTGGGGACAGGGCGCGGTTGACCGGTATAATCCGGCGGGTGAGCATATCGAGCGTTACAAGGTGCCCGCAACGCAAACCACCTGCCCGGCCTTCTTCGGCCAAGGCGCCGACCGTTTGCTCGTCACTTCGGCATGCGAAGGGCTGGATGAGGAGAAGATCAAGGCCAATCCGCTTTACGGTGCAACATTCGATCTCGGCATCAGCGTGAAGGGTGTTCTGGACGGAGCTTACAAGCTCTGACGCCCACGAATAGTGCAGCAAAAAAGGCGCCGGTTGGCGCCTTTTTTCATGAGACGAATTCCCGACCGGGCTGGGTGTAATTTTCCTGTAAATATCGATGCGTGGCGATCGCATCAACGGGGCGTCCATAGAAATAGCCCTGCCCCATGGCGCATCCCAGACCGCGCAGCTTTTCCGCTTCCGTCCGGTCTTCGATACCTTCCGCCACGACTTCAAGGTCGAGACCATCGCACATGGCGACGATTGCCTTGATGATGTGCTCCGAGGGACGATCCGTGCTGATGCGGGACACGAAAGCACGGTCGATCTTGACCTTGTCGAAGGTGAAATCGCGCAGGCGGCCAAGGCTCGACTGCCCCGTTCCGAAATCGTCCAGCGAAATGCGCACACCGGCCTGCTGAAGCTCGGTGATGATGCGCTGCGCGGTATCGGCTGACGTCATTACCGCGGTTTCGGTAATTTCCAGTTCCACCCGTCTCGGATCGAGGCCTACACGGGAGAGAATGGAGAGAATATTCTGCGCCGTGCCGGGGTCCATCAACTGCGCCGAGGACAGGTTGAATGAGAGGAAGAGCTCACGCGGCCAGGAAAGCGCAGCCTCCGCCGCCTTCCGCAACAGGGTTTCCGACAGCGCATCGATAAATCCGCGCTCCTCCGCAATCGGCACGAAAACGGCTGGAGAAACGAAACCGAGATCGGGATCCTGCCAGCGGGCCAGCGCCTCGAAGCCGATCACCGTATCATCCGTTAGCCTGACGATGGGCTGGAAATGCACATCCACCGAGTCTGTGATGATGGCATTTCGAAGCGCCTGTTCAAGTTGCGTCGCGCGCTTCATTTCCTGCGCGATCTCGCGCGAATATACCGTGACCTGACCACGCCCGCGCCGCTTGGAACGGTAAAGCGCAGTCTCCGCGCTTTTCATCAGATCCTCGAACTCCTCCCCAGCGAAGGGATGGATGGCGAAGCCGAACGAGGAGGAAAGACGGACATTGCGGTCGCCCAGATCGTAAGGGGCAGACAGGACGTCCTTGATCATATGCCCGACCCGCTCCGCACCGTTGCGCTCGAAGATCAGGGGAAGCACGAAGGCGAATTCGTCGCCGTCATGGCGCGTGACGATGGCACCATCCGGCACGCAGGCCTTCAGGCGATGGGCGACCTGACAGAGGATTTCATCGCCCGCCTCGACACCGAAAAGATCGTTGATCGGCTTGAAGCCATCTATGTTGACCACGCCCACGGCGAAGGGTGCTGGGTCGCTGGCTCGCTCTGCGGCCAGCATTCTTATCCTGTCACGCAGACGGTATTTGTTGCCAAGCCCGGTCAACGGATCGCTATACGCCATGGCCTGAAGCTCATGCTGACTTATCTGAGGCGCATTTGGCTCTGGCGACTTCATTCGCGCGTCCTGACCGACCTGTAACGATTTCGTGTACAATGAAAGGCAAATATTAAGAAACAATACACGCATGCCCACGAACCCGCATCCGGTACAAGCGGGCGTGTTCACCCCTGAAGGCGGCGCGCATGTTGGGGCAGAAAACGCTTTAGCAGCACATCAACTATATCCGGGCTGATCGGTTTCAGCAACATGTCATCCATGCCAGCATCGATACAGGCTTTCCGATCCCCCTCAAAAGCCAGGGGGATAACGCCGATGATTGGTGTGCGTTCGCGTTGCGCGCCTTCCATACGACGAATGCGGCTGCAAACCTCAAAGCCATCCAGATCCGGCAGTGTCGTATCCATCAGAATAAGCGCGGGGCTTTCCGCCTCGAAAAGCCGCAGTGCTTCTTCACCGGATTGTGCCAGCCTGTAATTGATCTCGAACCCTTCCAGGATTTGCGAAAAGACGATCTGGTTGATCTTGTTGTCTTCCACCACAAGAACATCGAGCCCGCGCTTCTTCGGCTTTTCGCTGCCTGCGCGCGTCGTGATAGCGATATCCTCCTCCTGCTGCCGCGTCTTTTGCAGAACATCGGCGGAGCGGAAATGGCGGGTGACGAGGTTGATAAGCGAGCTTCCCAACTGGAAGTCATCCAGCGTCATCACGTCCACGCCATAGGCGGGAGGCAGATCGAGGCAGCCGAGCTCCATCTGCACGTCCACGATGATGAGATCGATCTTCACACCGGAAGAGGCCGCAATTTCGAGAAAGGCACGCTGCTCATCGAAACTGGTTGCGACTGCGCAATCGACACCGACGGCGGAGAGCTTCTTGCCCGCCATCTCACCGGAATGGGCATTGGACGTCACCAGCAAAATGCGACGGTCTTTCAGCACCAGTGAAGCCTGATGGTGTTCGTCATCCATGTAGGAACTGGCCACGAAATCGAGATGTTCGAGCCCGTGGATGAAGGACTTGCCGTCCTTGCCGGTGGTGGCAAAGGCAGTGACATCATCCATCGTGGTCACGAGAAAATAGCGCCCGGGCTTGCCGACGCGCTGCTTTCTGGTGATCACGAGAATTTCTTCCCCGGTCAGCCGCGTGACGCGTTCGGGCAGAATCGCGGGCACGCCGGTTTCCAGCACGCGCAGATCCATTTCATCGATGCGGGAGGCGAGCGGGTTGGAGTGAATATCGGAAACCATGCGGCCTAGAATGAGTTCTGGGGATGTTTCCAGCAGCGAGCAACCGGCCTTGTTGACCGCCGAATAGACGCGATTGCGGTCCTTCACGAAGATGGACAGCGGCAGGTTATCGAGAATTTCTTCGGTGATCTGCACCCGCTCGATATCGACGCGCCACTGATCTTCCCGCTTCTTCTGCTCGGAAATATCCGCAACTACGCAGATGCCGAGCCCGGAAGGCAGGCGTCTCTTGGTGTAGCGAAGCCATCTGTCGCCGGGGCGCTGCTCTACCCGCTCGGAACGTTCCTTCCAATGGGTGGCGAGATGCTCTGCGATCCATTCGTCCCGCCCCATGTCACGGCCGGGCACCGCCTCGTTGCCTGCCCTGCAGCAATCGTAAAGCGCGCCGAGAAAATCCTTCAGCCTGATGCCGGGTGTAACATGCTCCTCGCAGAGCGGGAAAAAAGTAAGAATGCGACGACTGACGAAGAGGATGCGGTCGTCGCGGTCATAAATGATCAGCGCAGCGGAAATAGCGTCGCAGACAGCGTCGAGCATAGCTGTTTGAATGGCTGCGCCCTCTGGCGCCAAATCATTCATGGCAGTTCCTCACACGCACTTTTCGAGCAAATGCTCAATCCAACTCTACAACGGTGACAGCCGAAGGCTGCGCAATAGCAGGACATGCGGGCGTAAAGCTCGAACAGCCTTGTCAGGATCATGCAGACGACACCCAGCGTTCCCGTCATGCACCTATCAGCCATCCTGAAAAGGCGTGTGGATCAGTCATTTCAAGCTGCTGAAGTGATACTGTTTTAACATTAAGGCGGACTTAACGTGACCGAAGTCGAATAATTGGCGTGGACAACCATATGCCAGCCGCGATCACCCCGTATGGAATATGCGATTTTGCTTTCGCCCGGCCACCGAATCCACGACAATGGCCCCATGCCAATCCAACAGCTCTCAGAAACCCTCATCAACCAGATCGCCGCCGGGGAAGTCATCGAACGACCTTCCAGCGCCGCGAAGGAATTGATCGAAAATGCCATCGATGCCGGTGCCACTCGCATCGAGATTGCGACCGCGGGCGGTGGCAAGGGTTTGGTGCGCATTACAGACAATGGCTCCGGCATGTCTCCCGCGGATCTGGAGTTGGCGATCCGCAGGCATTGCACATCCAAGATTTCCGCTACGCTGGACGATATCCGCACGCTCGGGTTTCGCGGCGAGGCCCTGCCCTCCATCGGATCCGTCGCCAAGCTGACCATCACCAGCCGACAGCAGGGCGCTACCGAGGGGGCAATCATCTCGGTGACCGGCGGCAAGCTTTCGCCCGTTCGCCCCGCGGCTTCGAATGCCGGAACCATAGTCGAGGTGCGTGACCTGTTTTTCGCCACTCCGGCCCGCCTGAAGTTCCTCAAGACCGAGAAGGCGGAAGCGGGCGCGATTACCGAAATCGTCAAGCGTATGGCCATCGCCTTTCCGCGCATTCGCTTCGTGCTGTCGGGCACGGACCGTTCGACGCTCGAATTTCCGGCAACGGGAGACGACCATCTCGCGCGCATGGCGCAAATCCTCGGCGCAGAGTTCAAGGATAATGCCATCGAGATCGATGCCGTCCGTGAGGATGTGGCGCTGACCGGCTTTGCGGGCGTTCCCACGTTCAATCGCGGCAATTCCGCTCATCAATATATGTTCGTGAATGGCCGTCCGGTGCAGGACAAGCTTCTGCTTTCCGCCATCCGCGGCGCCTATGCAGAAACCGTTCCGCATGGGCGCTACCCCGTTGCCGTGCTTTCTTTGCGGCTCGATCCGGCATTGGTGGATGTCAATGTGCACCCGGCGAAATCCGACGTGCGGTTTCGCGACCCCGGCCTTATTCGCGGGCTCATCGTCGGCGCGATACGCCAGGCCTTGACCCGCGAGGGCGACCGCGCCGCCACGACGGGTGCCGCGCAGATGATGAGCGCCTTCCGGCCCGGCTACAGCCCCTCGACGGTCCGGCCTTTCGCACCGCAGGCATGGACGCCTGCAAACTCCCCATCGAGGCCGCTCAATGTTTCCGGTGGGCTTGCCTTGCAGGAGACCGCGCAATCCCACTTTGCCGATATCACCATGCCGACCGCGCGTTCCGAGACGTTTAGCGATCCGGCAAACACACCCATCGAACCATCGCGTTATCCGCTTGGTGCCGCGCGGGCGCAGGTTCACGCCAATTACATCGTGGCACAGACGGAAGACGGGCTCGTCATCGTCGATCAGCATGCCGCACATGAGCGTCTGGTGTTCGAGGAATTTCGCAAGGCTCTGCATTCAAAACGTCCCGCATCGCAGGTGCTGCTGATCCCGGAAATCGTTGATCTGCCGGAAGAAGATTGCGACCGGCTGATGGAACATGCGGGAGGTTTCGACGCCATGGGCCTGTCCATAGAGCGCTTCGGCCCCGGCGCCGTTGCCGTTCGCGAGACGCCAGCCATGCTGGGAGAAGTGAATGTGCAGGGCCTCATCCGCCAGCTGGCAGATGAAATTGCCGAATGGGATACGGCCAGCAGCCTTGCCAACAAGCTGGAATATGTTGCCGCCACCATGGCCTGCCATGGCTCCGTTCGTTCCGGTAGGCGCATGCGCCCGGAGGAAATGAACGCGCTTTTGCGGCAGATGGAAAACACGCCCGGCTCCGGCCAGTGCAACCACGGCCGTCCCACCTATATCGAGCTGAAGCTCGCCGATATCGAAAAGCTTTTCGGCAGAAGCTGAGCAGGGTAGTATTCCAAGCCGCGCGGGATTAGACATGCGCCGTGACATTGAAGCACCAAGGAGACGCAGGCGCATGAACAGATTCGACGGTGGACATCGCGAAGCAAAGATCGAGTATCTCGATGGCGACCTGCGCATCGTCCAGACCGGCGCTTACGTCGTCTGCGCCATGACGGGCGCTCAAATTCCGGTCGATGAACTGCGCTACTGGAGCGTTGCGCGTCAGGAGCCCTATGCGGACGCCGCCGCCTCTGTGGAAGCGGAGAAGCGCGCAGGTGCCTTGCCGAACCAAAAGCGTTCTTCCTGAACGCACCTTTCTTTCGGAACAATCGAATTTTCCCGAGGTTAGTAGGCCCGCGCAATAAGCCGCACCAACCTTTGGGAGAATGACATGGCTGAGAAGAAGCTCGACGATCTTTTCTATGACACGCTGAAAGACATCTATTACGCGGAGCGCCAGATTCTGAAGGCGCTGCCGAAGATGGCGCGGGCCGCCAACAGCGACAAGCTGAAGGCCGCATTCGAAAAGCACAAGGAAGAAACGCAGGGACAAATCGAGCGCCTGCAGGAAGTCTTCGAAATCATCGGCAAGCGTGCGCAAGGCAAAACCTGTGAAGCCATTCAGGGCATCATCGCGGAAGGCGAAGAGATCATGGATGAATTCAAGGGCAGCCCTGCTCTCGATGCCGGTCTCATCTCTTCCGCGCAGGCGGTGGAGCATTACGAGATTGCCCGCTACGGCACGCTGAAGGCCTGGGCCGAACAGCTTGGCCACGCGAAGGCCGTTCCGCTTCTGGATGCGACCCTGCAGGAAGAATCCAAGACGGATGAGGACCTCACCGCCCTTGCCGCTGCGTCTCTGAATGAAGCGGGCAAGAAGGCCGCTTGAGACCACTCATAGTCAACGAAAAAGCCGGGGCATGTGCTCCGGCTTTTCCATTTGGGTGTCTGTGGTGTGCAGGCGCTTATGGCGCCTGCGTATTCGGGTTGCGGTCCGTACCTTCCGTTGGAGGCGTTGCACCGGCGGGCGGATTGTTATCGAAAGACTGCCCGCCCTGTGCGCCGGGATTAACGGTCTGGCTCGTGGTGCTCGGGCCGGGGGCAGGCGGCGTTTCCGGCGTGGCAGGTGCCGTGCTTTCACCCCAGATTTCGGCAACCAGCCAGACGGCCAGCGCAAGAAAAAGGCTGATGACCAGAATGATCAAGACTGGCCGACCCTGAAAACCCTGCCTGCTTTCGCGCGGCGTAAAGGTCTTTTTCTCCACATTACTTTGCGGCATTGCTCTCTCCCTCATTCAATGAACACGAAAAACTGTGCGTCAACTCAGAAAGAAAAGAGTTGCAAGGGGTGATTGTTCCTTCACGGTGGCGAGAGTCTTGCAGCAGCGTAAATCTATTTGTGAGTGAGCAAACGCCTGCGGCAGTTTTCAAAGGCCGCATCGATCATCGCAGAAGCGGCATTCGGATCATCGAAGACCATGTCGATTTCCACGACTTGGCTGCTCCACAAAAGCTCTGCCGCCTTGCCGTGATGGCCGGTCAGGCGCACGGCATCCTTGGACGTCGTGACAGGAAGAAGATCGAGCTTTGCAGCCTCATCCATCAGATCGGCGATTTCATCGTCGCTGAAATGATGATGGTCCGGGAAGGATCGGGCGGACACGATCTCGGCACCAAGCTGCTCCACAGTGCGGTAAAATTTACCCGGATCGGCAATGCCAGCGAAGGCGAGTACCCGCGTGCCGACGAGGCCGGGTTGCGGGCGCGGCTTTATCGAGGAAACGAAAATGGACTTCGCGGCGCGGGCGGCGGTGCGGATGATCGCGTCTGCCGCCTGTCCATCACCCACCTTCAGGATTGCCGATGCCTGCCGCATCTGTTCGGCCAACGGTGCACGCACGGGCCCACCCGGCACCAGATGGCCATTGCCGATTCCGCGCTTGGTATCGATGACGAGAAGGGCATAATCAAGCGTCAGCCGCGCGCTTTGAAAGCCGTCATCCATGATGATGAGGTCCACGCCCTCCTTCACCAGACGCTGGGCGCCCTCCACGCGCCGTCTGGAGATGACGGTCGTGGCTTCGCGAGCGAGAAGCAGCGGCTCATCACCCACATCGACGGAGCGATGATGATCGGCATCTACAAGCGTGGTCACATCCAGCGTGCCGCCATATCCGCGACTGAGAAACCCCGGCTTCAGGCCGCGAGCCAGTGCCGCGCGGGCGATGGTGATGGCCGTTGGCGTCTTGCCAGCGCCGCCGACGGTGAAATTGCCGATGCAGATGACGGGTACCGGAACCGAAGCGCGCTTCGCCACCTTCATGCGGCGACCGGCTATCCGTCCATAAAGGAAGGAAAAAGGAGATAGAGCCCAGGCCTGCCAGCTGGACTTTTCCCACCAGAATGGCGGTGCCTCTGAAACCATGAGCCCCTTAACTCCCCGATTAAATCTTGGGTAGAAGGAGCTATGTGCCAGAAAAGTAAGGATTTTGCAAAAGCCGTACCAAATCAGACGGTGGCGCGTTGCGGCAGCAGCGTTTCGATGCCGGTAATGTCATCGAAGCAGTAATCGGAATCCGTCGACAGACTTTCACGCGAGCCCGTTCCCGTCAGCACGGCAATGCGAAGGCCAGCACCGGCACTGCGCGCCATATGCAGATCATGATTATTATCACCGACCACCGCGACGCGTTCGGGAGCAAGCCCTATCGCCTTGCAGAAACCAAGCACCATGCCCGGCTGCGGTTTGGTGCCGTGGCCGCTGTCATAGCCTGCGACGAAATCGAGGTCTGCCTCAAAGCCGAAGCGTCTTGCGGTTTCGCGAATGGACGCCTCGTTGTCGCTGGAGGCGATGCCAAGCTTATAGCCCCTGCCCTTCAGCCGCCCGAAAAAAGCCTTGAGATCGGTAACGGCAACGGATTTTCCCGCCGCTTCCGTGAACAGCCGGTCCAGCCTTTGCGTGAGCCACTGCAATTCGCAACGTGATCCCGCCGCAATCAGGCCTGCCGCGATTTCCGCGGTGTTGCCAGCGGCCAGCAGGCTATCTGCCTTCACATGTCCGGTCACGGGGTCCATGCCGCAGGCAAGCAGCAGGCGGTCGGCCAGTTCCGCATCACCTTCAGCGGCGATGGCCGCCAATTCGCGGTTCACCGGCCCCCAACTGGCATCATAGCCGAGAAGCGTGCCATCCTTGTCGAACAGCACGGCGGCGATGGCCGAAGCAGGTCTTGGCGTTGCGACGCTGTTCACGAGATCAGCCCATGGCGACGCGCGGCTGCAGCTTTGCCGAAACCGTAAGCGGGTTGATGTAAGGTTCAAGCGCCTTGACCGTCAGGGACAGAGCGCCGCGCATTTCCTGAATGACCTTGCCACCGGCGTCGATCATCTTGTAGCGCTCATTATCGTTGACGAGCAGGTAATGCACCGCCTTCGCCAGCATCTCCACATCGCGAATGATGCGACCGCCGCCGGAGCGGAGCAGTTTCTGATAGGCTTCGCGGAAATTCTGCACATGCGCGCCGGAGAGAACGGCGCATCCCAGCATGGCGGGCTCCAGCGGGTTCTGCCCGCCTTCCGCGGTCAGCGAGCGGCCCACGAAAGCAAGCTCGGTCAGGCGCAGATAAAGACCCATCTCGCCGATACTATCGCCAAGGAAGATATCCGTTTCAGGCTTAATGGCGTCGTTGCGGCTTCTGCGCGCCACCGTCAAATTCATGCCCTTGAGCATGGTCTCGATCTCATCGGCCCGTTCCGGGTGGCGTGGCACGATGATGGTCAGCTGCCCATCGCGCGACTTGATGGCCGAATGGACGGTCGCTGCCGCCTTTTCTTCACCTTCGAATGTGGAGATGGCAGCCCAGGTCTTACGATTGCCGATCTGGCGGCGGTAGTGATCGAAAACTGCCTGATCGAATGGTGGCGGGTCGGTATCACCCTTCAGGTTACCGGAAATGACCACCGGCCAGGAACCGAGATCGCGAAAACGCTCCGCATCCATATCCGACTGGGCCACGACCAAAGCAAGCTTGCTGAACAGGGCCTCGGCAAAATCCGAATGGTTCTTCCACCGGTCGAAGGAGCGATCCGACACGCGTGCATTGACGCGGATTTGCGGAATGTGCCTGCGCTCAAGCTCCATCATCGTCACCGGCCAGATTTCGGATTCTGCGGTAATCGCCGCATCCGGTGTCCAGTAGTTCAGGAAGCGATTGACGGAAATCTTTATATCCAGCGGCACATATTGATGGATCACGTCATCGCCCAGACGCGTCCGGCTGAGCTCGGCGGAGGTAACGGTGCCCGTGGTCAGAAGCACATGGATATCGCGTTTGCGGATTTCACGGATCAGGGGGATGAGAGCCAGCGTCTCTCCCACGCTTGCGGCATGAAACCAGACGAGCGGTCCGCGCGGACGCTCCGCACTTGAATAGCCGAAGCGCTCCAGCCGTCTGCGCTTGTCTTCCTTGCCCTTGGCTGCGCGGTAGGAAAGATAGGGGCGGGCAAAAGGATAGGCGGCAACGCCTGCAATCCGGTAACCCGAAAGGGCGAAACGGGCGATACGGCTGTTCATGATATGCTGCCCTCGATCATTTCGCGCAATGCTTTTCCCCTATTATCTTTATCGTCGCCTACTTCTTATGAAAATGCGTCTTTTTTTGTTACAGGGTGGAATTTGCACGGCAAAAAATGCGCCGAAATCCACATGTTGTGCGCTTCCCTAAAGGGACTCGCACAAGCTCTGGTTTTTTCCAGCTATAGTACAAAGGAAGTAGGAAAGCAGCGATTATTTGCTTTCAGGATCGAGAAGACGGTGCATATGCACTATAAAATAACGCATGTGAGCGTTATCCACCGTCTGCTGGGCCTTGGACTTCCATGCACCGAGTGCCGATGCGTAGTCGGGGAAGATACCGACGATGTCCAGAGCCTTGAGATCGCGAAACTGTACATCCTGAAGATTATCGAGTTCGCCACCGAATACGAGGTGGAGAAGCTGTTTCTGGTTAGCGCCTTCAGTCATCGTCTAGTCTCTTCTTTTTCGTGTTGTAGTCCCAAGAGGCCTTCATCTGCTGGATTTTCCCGCAAAAATCAACCTCTGGAAGACCTGTTCAGCTGCTTGAGCAAAGTTGGCAGAAGGTGGCCGGTGGCAGCGCAAAGCGCGCCATGCTTGACCTGCCGCCGATTGTAGACCAACGGCTTGCCCTCGAGGTCCACCAGCTGGCCGCCCGCCTGCTGCAGAATGAGGTCCGCCGCAGCCAGATCCCAGTCGTGCGAATTCGGCAGCACCAGCGTTCCATCGATGCGCCCGTCCGAGACCATGGCGAGCCGGTAAGCCAGTGAAGGGACGTGCGGAATGCGCCTGACCGATGTTTTGAAATCCTGAGGCAGCCTCGCAATCACATCTTCAGGCGCGGCAAGCTGTATCGGTCCCTCGTGATCCGCAGCGACGGCCAGCGGCTTTCCGTTCTTGAGCGAAGGCTGGCCGGGTAACGCCGTGAATTCCTCCTGAAAGGCGGGCGCAACGAGCGCTGCGGCAACCGGCCTGCCCTTATGAACGACAGCCACGCTAACGCACCACGTATCCTTGCCATTGATGAAGGCGCGCGTGCCATCGATGGGATCGACAACGAACAGCGTATCTCGCAACAGCCGGTCGTCGTCATCCGTCGTTTCTTCAGAAAGCCAGCCATAATCCGGGCGGGCAGAGCGGAGCATTTTTTCGAGAATATCGTTGGCCGCGTAATCGGCAGCGCTGACCGGCGAATGGCCACCATTCTTCCACCAGACTTCCGGGTCCTTGCGGAAAAATTGCAGGGCGGTGCGGCCAGCTTCGCGAGCGGCATCCAAAACAAGTTGTAGATCGGAGCGCCAGTCGGCCCCAGCAAGATCAGCCATTATCTCGTCGTTCTGCGCGGTTTCGCGCATATTATTGTCAAGCCATCACTTGCGCATGATGCGCAAGCGAAAGCAACCGCCGCGAGGGCATATCACCGTCCCGCGATCGTCATGCCTTCAATGGCAAGTGTGGGTGCAGCAACGCCGTATTTGCGGTCGATATCGTTTGCAGGCGTAACCCGCATGAACATATCCTTGAGGTTGGATGCGATGGTGACTTCCGAAACGGCGAAAGACTTCTCACCATTTTCGATCCAGAAACCGCTGGCACCACAGCTATATTCACCGGTGATCATATTGGCACCGTGGCCGATCAGTTCGGTAACATAAAAGCCCGTGCCAACCTGGCGGATCAAATCTTCCGGCGAGATATCGCCGGGTTCCAGCGCAAGGTTGGTGGATGCGGGCGATACGGAGGTACCGCCACGCACGCCGCGACCGTTTGTTTCCAGGCCGATTTCACGCGCGGTAGAGGTGGAGAGGAACCAGTGCTTCAACACGCCGTCCTCGATCATCACCATCTTTTCCCCACGCACGCCTTCACCATCGAAGGGGCGTGAGGACGGGCCGCGCACGATCTGCGGATCGTCGGTGATGGACAGGCCTTTCTTGAGGATTTGCTGGCCCATCTTGTCGCGCAGGAAGCTGGTCTTTCGGGCAACGGACGCACCATTGATCGCGCCCGCGATGGAGCCGACGAAACCGCGTGCGATGCGCGGATCGAAAACCACCGTGACGTTGCTGCCGGTATCCACCTGACGTGGGTTGACGCGCTGAACCGCCCGCTCGCCTGCACGGCGGCCAATCTCTTCCGGCGCGTCGAGATCGGCAAAATAGAGGCGGCTATCATAGTCGTAGTCGCGCTCCATCTTGGTGCCTTCACCCGCAATGACGCTGACGGAACGGCCAAAACGGCTGCCCATATAGCTGCCGGAAAAACCATGCGAGGTGACCAGCACGAGACCGCCCATGCCGCTGGATGCACCGGCACCGGAGGAATTGGAAACGCCCTTCACCGCCAGCGCTGCCTCCTCGGCAGCCAAGGCCGCTTCGCGAAGCTGATCCGCCGAGACCTCGGTCGGGTCGAAAAGCTGCAAGTCCTCATAGGTCGTTGCCAGCCGTTCCTTATCCGCAAGGCAGGCATAAGGGTCTTCCGGCGAAACCTTGGCCATGGCCACGGCACGCTCTGCCAGCGTCTTCAGGTCGAAGCCGGGATTGGCCGATACGCTGGCGACGCGTTTTCCCACGAAAACGCGCAGAGAGAAATCGTCGCTTTCGGAAGATTCCGTACTCTCGACCTTGCCGAGGCGAACGCCGACGGATTGCGAGCGAGACCGCACGATAACGGCATCCGCCTCATCGGCGCCTGCGCGGCGGGCCAGATCGACCAGTTCACTTGCACGTTCGAGAAGCTTGGAGGAATCGATTTCTGAGGACATGAGAAGGCCTTTCGTTGACCTTCATTTATTGTGCAGCCTCTGCCGCATCAAGGCCAAAGCGGTATTTCACCCGCATTTGACTGCGCGACTTCAGATATCCAGTCCTCGCCCGCGATGAAACAGCTCAATCTGCATATCGATCTGGCGCTTCAGATCGTCCTTGATACCATCCGATTCATTCAGAACCTCATGAGCTTTGAGGAAATCCAGCACCCGGAAACGGTTGACCGGCGGGCGCAGGAAGATATGCGGCGGGCGCATGCGCAGCTTCAGGCCGATAGCGGATTGCATCATCAACTGGCTGGCACCGAACAGGCTTTCGATCCGGTTCGGCATGGTGGTGCCATCGCCTTCCGGCCCGCCAACCACATCCACGGCAATGACGATATCGGCGTCATCCAGCAGATGCTCGTAAGGCACGGGATTGAAGATGCCGCCGTCGATCATGATGCGCTCATTCATGCGGATGGGCATGAACAGTGCCGGAATGGCGGAGGATGCGGCCAGCGCCTGCCTCAGATCGCCACTTTCGCAGATCACTTCCATCTGCGCGTAATAATCCGTTGCGATAACCTTCAGCGGTATGCCGAGTTCGGCAAAATCCCGTGGCAGCGCCGAGGGCAGAAGCGCATCGAGAATGAGTTCGAGATTGAATTGCCCGAGCCGAAAGCCGAAGGCGGCGTGGCGCATGGAGGCGGGGCCAAGGCTCCAGAGCCTGTTGGCGACACTGCCCTTCTTGCCCATGAGCTCCAGCGTATATTCGCGGATTTCCTTGCCGCTCATGCCCGCTGCCATGCCAGCACCCATGATGGAGCCGATGGAAGCACCCGCAATCGCGCTGGGGCGAATGCCCAACTCGTCCATCGCCTCGATGACATTGATGTGGCAGATGCCGCGCGCGCCGCCACCGCCAAGCGCCACGGCAAAGGTGGGGTCGCTTCGTTCCGGGGCCGTCTCTTTGCGTTTACGTTTCTTTTCGGAAAGCTTCTTTTTCTTCGCAGCCACGAGAACAGCCTCATTTCCTGTCATTCGTTCGCATGGCTCGAAGCACCGCGAACGTCATCCTGGAAATGGCTCTATGACACAAAGACGACAGGACAGTGACGTGCGCGAAGTTGCATGTCACTGTCCGTGTTAAGGAGCGCTGTTCTGATCAGGGCTCGTAGCGATAGAAATGCATCTTCGTGTCGCCGAAAGTGCGGCTTTCCAGCAGCTTGAAAACGGGATCGACAGCGATGAGCGCATCGCCCTGCTCTTCCAGAATAGCGAGCGCGCCGGGCACGAGCCAGCCGCCCAGATGGGCCGCCTGAAACGCCTTTTCGCCATGCCCATAGCCATAGGGGGGATCGGCAAAAAGCAGATCGAAGGGCTCGATATTGTTGACGCCGCCAAGCTTGGTGGCATCGCGGCGCAAAATTCGTGCGCGGCCATGCAGGCCCAGCGCATCGATATTCTCCCAGAGCAGACCCCTGCCCTCGACGCCGTTTTCCACGAACAGCGCCACCCGGCAGCCGCGCGAAAGCGCTTCGAGGCCAACCGCGCCCGTGCCTGCGAAGACATCCAGAATGCGGGTGCCTTCCAGACTTTCAGGATAAGCGTGGCTCAGAATGTTGAAGAGGCTTTCACGCGTCCGGTCGATTGTGGGCCTGATGGCATTCGATTTGGGAGCGGCCAAAGTACGGCCGCGAAACTCACCGCCTACGATCCGCATTACGCGTCATTCCCTTACCGCCAGAAGGCTTGCCACCGGAAGGTTTACCGCCGGGGCCGCGTCCACCGCCATTGCCCGGACCTTTGCCACCCGAACCCTTATTCGCGCCGCCCTTGCCGCCGAATCCACGACCGCCGGCACCGCCTTCGGAGCGCTCACCGCGAGGCTTGCCGAAGCCCGGCTTGCCACCGGCAGGCTTGCCGCCAAAGGGCTTTGCGCCACGCGGTTTGTCGCCGAACGGACGCTCGCTACGTGCGGGACGATCACCATCCTCACGCGGTTTGCGGTCGCTGAAAGGACGTTCGCTGCGGGCCGGACGATCCCCGAAGGAACGCTCAGCCCGAGGGGAACGGTCACCTTCTTCGCGCGGCTTGCGATCACTAAACGGGCGATCTCCACGCGCTGGGCGGTCGCCGAATGATCTGTCGCCACGCGCCGGGCGATCCGAGCGGTTCTGCCTGTCGCCGAAAGAGCGCTCGCCGTCTTCACGCGGCTTACGGTCGCCAAACGGACGATCCCCGAACTTGCGATCTCCGCGCGGCTTATCGCCGAACGAACCGCGAGATGGGCGGTCGCCTGCTTCGCGTGGCTTTCTGTCACCGAAGGAACGCTCGCCGCGTTCACCGCGACCACGTACGCCACGATCATCTTCCTTCGGCGAATCGGAGCGAATCCAGCTGCCTTCATCGTCATTATGCTTGACAATGGCGCGGCGGGCTTCAGCCTGTGCCGACGGCTTCTTGAACAGGCTTTCCGCTTCGGCGCGGGCCGAAAGCTTGCGGGCCTTTCCATCGCGTGTGGGCTTGGCGCCGGGCGCCATCCAGACATTGGCGGTGCGGTTGCTGCCGAGCGGCGGGCGCTTCGGGCCGCGATCATCCGCCTCGTCCTCATCCCGGCCCTTGGACGCAAACTTTCCGGCAGGCTTGGCGCCGAATTTGCCTGCGGGCTTGTCGGAGCGCTTGTTATCGAAGCGGCCAGCGGGACGTTCCGCGCCATCGCGCGATTTGCGTTCGCCGCTGTCCTGTTTGCCCCATTCGGCCTTGGCTGGCTTTGCAGGCGCTTCTTCTTCGTCCTCTTCGACCTTGTGGTCGTAGATCGGCGCATCGAAATTCGCGCCCGCTGCCTCGATCAGACGAGGGCCGAGCTGGTCGCGCAACATGCGTCCGCGCACCTCGATGACCTGACCTTCCGGTAGATCGCCAAGCTGGAACGGGCCGTAGGAGATACGGATCAGGCGGTTCACTTCGAGACCGAGCGCGCCGAGCACGTTTTTGATTTCGCGGTTCTTGCCTTCGCGCAGGCCCATGCTGATCCAGACATTGTGGCCCTGGGTGCGGTCGAGCGTCGCATCGATTGCGCCGTAAAGCACGCCGTCCACGGCAATGCCGTCCTTCAGCTTGTCAAGCGCTGCCTGATCCACCTCACCATGGGCGCGCACGCGGTAACGGCGCAGCCAGCCGGTGGTCGGCAGTTCCAGCACGCGCGACAGACCGCCATCATTGGTCAGCAGCAGCAGGCCTTCGGTGTTGATATCCAGACGACCGATGGACAGCACGCGCGGAAGCTCACCCGGCAAATTGTCGAAGACGGTCGGGCGGCCTTCCGGATCGGAATTGGTCGTCACCAGACCGGCGGGCTTATGATAGAGCCAGAGGCGTGTGCGCTCGGCACCACGGATCGGCTGGCCATCCACCTCGATTTTGTCATCGAGGGTGGCGTTGACCACCGGGCTTTCAAGCTTGACGCCGTTCAGCGAAACGCGGCCTTCCATGATCATGCGCTCGACATCGCGGCGTGAAGCCACGCCTGCGCGCGCCATGATCTTGGAGATGCGCTCGGGTTTCCCTGCTGCCGTTTCTACAACGGGTGCATCCGCCTTTTCCTTGAAAGGCTTCTTTTCACGGGCCTCGGACGGCTTTGCCGATGATTTCGGCTTGCCGCCCCGGTCGAATGTCTTGCCACCAGCGCGCTTCGGCTTGTCTTTGAATGTCATTTGTAGTTTGCCTGTTGTTTGCCGTGTCCTATCAGGTCACGCGGCACTGGTTAAGAGGAAATTGCAGCAGAATGGCCGAAACGACGCATTTCATGGACCTGGCGCTTGCCGAAGCGCAGGCAGCCGGTGAGCGGGACGAGGTGCCGATCGGTGCCGTGCTCGTTTACGAGGGCCGTGTGATCGCCCGTTCGGGCAACCGCACCCGCGAATTGAACGACGTCACCGCCCACGCCGAAATCGCCGTCATCCGCATGGCCTGCGAAGAATTGAGCCGGGAACGGCTACCCGGTGCGGACCTCTACGTCACACTCGAACCCTGCACCATGTGCGCCGCGGCAATCTCATTCGCCCGCATCCGACGGCTCTATTACGGAGCGAACGACCCCAAGGGCGGGGCCGTGGAAAGCGGTGTCCGGTTCTATAACCAGCCAACCTGCCACCACGCGCCGGAAGTCTATTCGGGTATTGCCGAAGTGGAGAGCGGCGAGATTTTGCGTGGGTTTTTTCAGGGGAAGCGGGAGTAACGAAGACGAAATAAGGCGGGCGCCCGTGACATACCCCTCACCTGAAAAATCTATGACTTAGCTAAAGCTAAGATCATGATTTTTCTTCCTCTCCCACAAGGGTAGAGGTAAGGCGCCGCACCATCTCCACTTCATCTTTAACGCTGAGATAAGGTAGAACGGCGCAGCGGATTTATCTCTCCCCTTGTGGGAGAGAAAGCAATTTCAACATCTTAGCGTCAGCTAAGTGTTAGAAATTGCAAGTGAAGGGTTTGCGTACCTCTCAACCTTACTGGAACGGATTCCACCAGCTCTTGCCGGTTCCGGCCATTGCGGCGTTCTTCTTGCGCTCTTTTTCCTTCTTCAGTTCCGGCTCGCCGAGATCGGCGAGTTCGTCCTGAGGAACGTTGCGGTATTCGGCGGGTGGGTCGGTCAGGAACTTGCGCTGGTTGGAGTTCACGATGGAACCGCCCTTCGCGTCCTGCTTGGCCTTGCGGAAGGCTTCCCACTTCTGGCTTTCGGTCATCTGACCGTTGGTGCCGTTACCGGCCAGCAGAGGAGAGCGATAATGCGGATTATCCTTATTCTCATCTGCTTCCTGCCGCAGGCGCTCACGCGCTTCTTCCGGCGTTTCCGGCCATTGCGGGTTGGTCTCGCGGTTGGCGAGGCTCTGCTGCGGCTGGGTCAGCTGTTCGGCGCGGGCCTGTGCAGGCACAACGAGGCCGGGGCGCGGATTGTATTTCAGGTTGCGCTTGCTCTGATCGCCGGTAATGGACGTGGCGTTGCCAAGGTCATCCACGAGCTGTTCAGCCGAGGTTTTGCCCGTGCCATAGGTGGGGCTGGTGCACGCGCTCAGCGCCAGGCAAGCGAAGGAAATGCCCGCAACGGTGCGATACATGCGAAAACTCTGCGTCATGCTCATTGAAACCCTTCCGCCCCAGAGCGTCATCCCGTCTTGAAAAACGTGTCGAAGCCGCTCTTCATATTAAAACTACGCATCGTGCCCCTCGAAAGCCTCTTCGACTTTCGTACCCGTGCTGTAGCCGTCCCGACGACCGGCAGCATGCATTGATGCTTAATTCCGACCATTTTCAGGCAGGTTTACCGGATGAACGGCGAAAGTGCAATTCATCCGGCCATTTTCTTGGTTCAGGCTGCAAGCTCGCGAAGCGCTGCGGCATCGCGGGCGGAGACATCCGGGTACTGTGGATCGGAACCGACATCCGTCGTGATCCGCCAGGAACGGGCACATTTCTGCCCTTCCGCCAGCTTCTGCTCCACGGAGACATTCTGCACGTCACCCAGACGGAACGCATCCGCCGGTCCCTCACCCGCAACCACCGAGATGGCCGAGGTGATGCAGATTTCCGCGAAATCCTGACCTTCCAGCGCTGCCTTCAACTCCGCGTCGTTGACGTGAACGACCGGTGCTGCCTCCAGCGAGGAGCCGATACGCTTTTCGCGACGCTCGACTTCCAGCGCGCCGGTCACGACGGTACGGACCTTGCGGATCTTGTCCCATTTGGCATCCACCGCCGGGTTGCTCCACTCCGCAGGCACTGCCGCGAACTGAACCAGATGCACCGATTCCGCATCCGGGTAACGCGAGAGCCACGCCTCTTCCGTGGTGAAAGGCAGCATGGGTGCCAGCCAGGTGACGAGGCAATCGAACAGCTTGGCGATGACATACAGAGCCGAGCGGCGCTTCAGCGAAGACGGTGCATCGCAATAGAGCGCATCCTTGCGGATATCGAAGTAGAAGGCCGAAAGCTCGACATTCGAGAAGTCCACCAGCGCGCGGGCGATCTTTTTGAATTCGAAATTGTCATAGCCTTCGCGCACGACCTTATCGAGCTCCGTCAGGCGGTGCAGCACCAGCTTTTCCAGTTCCGGCAGATCGTTGTAAGCGATCTCCTCGCCCTCGTAATGGGCAAGCGTGCCGAGCATCCAGCGGATGGTGTTGCGCAGTTTGCGATAGGAATCGACGTTGGTCTGGATGATCGTCTTGCCGACGCGAAGGTCGTCCGCGTAGTCGGAGGTCATGACCCAGAGGCGAAGGATATCCGCGCCCGCGTCCTTTATCACTTCCTGCGGGGCAGTAACGTTGCCCTTGGACTTGGACATCTTCTCGCCCTTCTCATCCATGGTAAAACCATGGGTGACGACGGCGTTGTAAGGCGCGCGGCCACGCGTTGCGCAGCTTTCCAGCAGCGACGAATGGAACCAGCCGCGATGCTGGTCGGAGCCTTCCAGATAGACATCGGCAGGCCACTTCAGGTCCGGGCGGTCTTCCAGCGTGAAGGTGTGCGTGGAGCCACTGTCGAACCACACGTCCAGGATGTCCATGACCTGCTGCCACTTGGCCTGATCGTGGTCATTGCCCAGGAACCGTTCCTTGGCGCCTTCCGCAAACCATGCATCCGCACCTTCGGCCTCGAAAGCTTCGAGGATGCGGGCATTCACGGCCTCATCCACCAGAACCTCGCCCTTCTCATCCGCAAAGACGGCGATTGGCACGCCCCAGGCGCGCTGGCGAGACAGCACCCAGTCCGGGCGGTTCTCGATCATGGCGCGCAGGCGGTTCTGGCCACCGGCTGGAACAAAGCGCGTGTCGTCGATTGCAGACAGGGCTCTCGAGCGCAGCGTGGTGCCATCGCCC
>JAAIGF010355148.1_pt1 | contig 33317 bp, 30 predicted proteins | sample 6487441 | NCBI WGS metagenome assembly JAAIGF01 (sample SAMN13974129, study PRJNA590717) | phyllosphere metagenome | biome: pepper field; feature: multiple bacterial spot infested pepper fields; material: pepper leaves; isolation source: leaves from pepper fields | host: Capsicum annuum ... | reverse complement strand
CGCGCGACCTTGCTCCAGCACGTGGAGGTGCCGCACGCCTGGCAGGAATGGCTGATCGACAACCAGGTGCCGGGCAACATCAATGGTTTCCTGGGACCGCGCTTCAACCAGTATTCGCTCATCATTCGTGCCGCCGTATCAGGGGTCGGGGTAGGCGTCGTGCCCACCTGCCTGATCGAAGAAGAGCTGCGCAGCGGCGTCCTGGTCGAGCCGCTGGGCCGGCGCTTCACCGGCCGCGACGGCTATTACCTGTGCGCCACGCCTGAAAAAAGCAACTTGCCTGCCTTCAAGCTGTTCGTGAAGTGGGTGCGCGAACAGGTGGGGGAAGCCGCGCAGGCAGAGCGGGAAAAAGCGGGTCGGCAGCCTCTGGATGAAACGGTGGCGCCGGTTCCCGTGCCGGTTTCCACGCGTGCCCGCCCCACACGCATGACGCGATCGGCAGGCCCGTCGACAGCCCTGCTCCGATGCGTGAGACATGCGCGCCCGCGCTGGCTGTATCGGGATACAGATCGTCAGCCGTAGCGAGATTGCGGCGTTCTCGACCACGATGTGATTCAATCCAAGTCTTTGGGAAGTCGTCCGATGGCGGACGGCTTCATGCCGCATGTCGCGGCCTGGACCTTGGCGATGAAAGCTGGCTTTACCACAACCATCCTCCATTCCGACCGCGAAGCGGCCATCGAGCACAACGCGATCCACAAGCCCATGCACACTGCCGTGGCCTTCGGCTACGACGATGCGGCCGATCTGGTCAAAGTGTTCCAGGGTTCGATGCCGGGCTACACCTACGGCCGGCAGGGCGTGCCGACCACGGGCGCGCTTGAATCCAAGGTCACCAAGATGGAAGACGGCATCGGCACCGTGTCCTTCGCGACGGGCATGGCGGCCATTGCCGGCACGCTGACCTCGCTGCTGAAGGCGGGCGACCATGTGGTCAGCAGCAGCTTCCTGTTCGGCAATACCAACAGCGTGCTGGGCACGCTGGCCAACTTCGGCGTGGAAATCAGCTTCGTCGACGCGACCGATGCGGCCGCCGTCGAAGCCGCCATCCGCCCCGAAACGCGTCTGGTGTTCGTCGAGACCATCGCCAACCCGCGCACGCAGATCTCCGATCTGGTCGGCATCGGTGAACTGTGCCAGGCACGTGGCATCGTCTACGTGGTCGACAACACCGTGACCTCGCCCTACCTGTTCCGTCCCAAGCTGGCCGGCGCCAGCCTGGTGATCAACTCGCTGACCAAGTACATCGGCGGCCACGGCAACGCCCTGGGCGGCGCGGTGACCGACACCGGCCTGTTCGACTGGGAACGCTTCCCCAACATCCTCGACGCCTACAAGACGGCCAAGCCCGCCATGCGCGGGCTCACCCAGATCCGCAAGAAGGGCCTGCGCGACATGGGTGCATCGCTGTCCGCCGAACATGCCCACCGCATCGCAGTGGGTGCTGAAACCCTGGCCTTGCGCCAGAGCAAGGCCAGCGACAACGCGCTGCAGCTTGCGCGCTTCTTCGACTCGCATCCCAAGGTGTCGGGCGTGTACTACCCGGGGCTGGAAAGCCACCCGCAGCACGCCCGTGCACGTGACTGGTTCCGTGCCTACGGCGCGCTGATGAGCGTGGAACTGCGCGACGGGATTGATCCGGTCGCCTTCCTGAACGAACTGGAACTGGTGATTTCGTCGACCCACCTGGGCGACACCCGCACGCTGGCGATCCCGGTCGCATCCACCATCTACTTCGAGATGGGCGCCGAGCGCCGCGCCCAGATGGGGATCGCAGACGGCCTGGTACGGTTGTCGGTGGGGATTGAAGACACCGACGACCTGTTGCGCGACTTCGGCAACGCCCTCGACGCGATGTAAACGACACGCCCCGCCAGGTGACCTTGAGCGGGGCAGCGCCACTGCCGGACCATTCCTGGCGACAGGCCCCACCCGTGACATCGGCATGGCGTGGGGTTTTTTTGTCGCTGGGCCGTCTCGAAGACAAAAAAGCGTCCCTGGGGATAGCTGGTCGAACGCGCAGCGTGGGGGCGTTTTTCCGTGGCTACGCGGCGTCGGTCGGCGTCAGCACATCCAGGCAGGTCATGAAGTGATAGGGCGTGCTGCCGGGTTGTTCGGCCCGGATGACCTGACCCGCGTGAATGACCTCCACCCAGCCATCGGGACGCAGGAAATGCGTTTGCAGCGCCGCCAGCGCCGCATCCCGTCCCGCCGCGCTGGCATCATCCCCTTCCAGCAGGTGCGCCGTGTGCAGCGCACGGATGCACTCCAGTTGCGTCCAGACCCGGTGCACCGGATCGCGCGGCGCATAGTCGGGCTCGCAGGCCAGCGGCACGAGGTGCTCGGCCGTCGTGCCTTCGGCCAGGGCGCGACGCAGCATGCGGTGTACGCGCCCACCCGGTGCCACGCCCAGACGATCCGCCAGGGGGCTTGCCGCAGCCAGACTGAACCATTCGAACTGGTGGCCCGGCTCGACGCGGTTGTCGGGCGTATCCACGGGAAGCTCGAGAATGCGGTCACCGTCGGGCAGCGCGAAATCGCGCTCGATGACGTCGGCGATGGCGACCAGGCCGGCATGATGTGCGGGCGCATCCGTGAGCTGGACCAGCCGGCTGACGGCTTCGAAGCAGTGCATCAGCGGGTTCTGGGCCGGGCCGGCCAGGCCTTCGCTGAAGTCGCGGCGGGCACGGGCCAGCCAGGTGCCGTCGGGCGACGCGAAGGCCTGCAAGGTAATGAAGGCCTCGTCGGCGCGTGCCAGCCAGGCGGTGTCGCCAGTCAATGCGGCGTACTCCGCGAAGGCCAGCACCACGAACGCATGCGTATACAGATCCTTCTCGGCATCGTGCGCCACACCGGGCGCCTTGACGCTGGTGAACCAGCCGCCGTGCACCGGATCACGCATGGCCGCATCCAGCAGGGCGGCCTGCTCGGCCGCCAGCGTGCGCCAGGCAGGATCATCGGGCTGGCGAACCGCGCAACGCGTGTAGAAGTAGGCCAGGCGGGCAGCGACCAGTGTGCGGTGGAAGCCGCTGGATACCGGCTGCCCTGCGCGGTCCAGTGCTTCGTGTGCAAAACCTGTGTCGGGATCGATGCCCCGGTCGCGCCACATGGGCAGCAGGACCGAATGCGCCCAGTCCACGAACGGCTGGGCGGCAGGAGCGATAGAAATAGGCGTCGTAGGCATGCGCGCCAATTTACCGCTATTTCAGCTGCAGAAACGTGCGGTGGCTGCCGGATCGGTCACGAAGTGGTTGCCGTTGCCCTGACGTGCCTTGATACGGCTGTCGCGGCGGCGCTCCCACTCGTCGACCGGTGTGCTGCGTGCCCAGGCGCACATCAGTTGCCGATCCTGGCGACTCATGCGCAGGTCGTAGGTTTCGTGCATGTAGAAATAGATGCGGGCGATGCGGCCACGCACTTCGGGGCGCGGCTGCACGCTGCGCTGCTTGAAGTCGACCACGGTCTGGCATTCGCCGTAGATGGTGGTCGGACGTTGAGCCCAGACGTTGAACGACAGGTTGCCGCGGTCGCCATTGACCTCGCCGATCGAGGGCACCAGGTTCACCAGGTCGCCCTCGGCGCGCTGGAAGAACGGGTCACGGTCGCAGGCCTTGCGTCCGCCTTCCTGCCAGCATTGGCGCTGGTGGCCGATCGCCCAGGCCGATACGACGTGCTCCCATTCGAGGCGGCTGGCACGCGTGGCCTGCTTGCGGACCTGATATCCGCAGGATTTCAGGTCCATGTCCTTGCCCTCGTACTTGCAGCCGCAATAGAAGTCTTCTTCCATGCCGGTGTAGATCGCAGGCAGCACTTGCTTGGCGCGGCGAAAGTCGCGATGGCCGACATCGGCCTTGCGGGTGACGAGGGGGGAATCAGTGGGTGCGGCGGTAACGGGAACGGCGGTGCCGGCTACCGCCAGCAACAGGGCCGCAGCGGCGGCACGAAAAAACGAGACAGACATCGATGCAGCGAAGACACGCCGCCACATGACGCGACGGCGTTGAAACTATGAAAAGGCAGCAAGTCTGCCGCAGAGTGCTGCTGCCGTCGAGCACCGCGATCAGGAAGGCGCGTCCCGACAGCGGACGCTTACTTTCCGGTGTCGACCCGTTGGCTTACTTGGCCGGCTGCGAGGGCAGGGCCTTCAAGGACGACAGCAGCCCGTCCCAGGTTGCCAGCGCGGCATCCTGACTGGCAAAGGCCTGGTTGGGCGCGTTCAGCCGGATCGACACGTCAGGCGCAACCGCGCTGGCGCGCTTCACGGGTGCCTGCCAGGCGAAGGTATATGCAGCGCCGCCGTCAGGGGCCGCGCGGCCGATCAGCTCGCGGCCTGCACTGCCGCCTGCCTGGCGGGTCGCATCCCGCATTACCTGCCAACCCGCCTGCGCCGGCGCCTGCAATACGACCGGCTTGGCCGCGCCCGGCTGCTCGGTTGCGAATCGCAAGGTCATGCCGGGATGGGCGGGGCTGGAGACATCGGCCAGGACTTTTTCCGGCCGCGTGTTGGGCTGCGCGATGAAACCGCTGTCGATGCAGAAGCCCGTTTCGCGCGGGATTTCATTGTCGGCGCGGTAGCGCGTGGCCTGCGCCAGGGCGCGATAGCCGGCGAGGGTGTCGGCGTGCTGCTTGGCTTCCGTTTCGCGGCGGAAGATCAACAGCAGGTTCTCTTGCGGGAAGTAGCGGAACAGTTCCTGACTGTGCAACTTGCGGTCATCGCTGCGCGCCCAGGTCGTGACCAGCACGGCAGCCTGGCCGACGTCCGTGAAGTCGAACAGCATGGTGCCGCCTTGTTGATGCGGCTGCCCGGACTGATCGCCCACCCGCTTGGCCACGAGCTCGGTGAATTGCTTGGCATCGACGCGGCGCTGCGTGGTGACGCTGTTGCCCGCGTACTGGTAGGTGGTGTGAACCTGCGCGCCGGTGGGCAGGGCCAGCGAATAGCGGCCCAGGCAGAACGCCTGCGTGTCGGGCGATGCGGTCGTCGCGGCAGCCGTGCCGGGCAGGCTCACCAGGGCGACCAGGATGGCCAATGCCGGCTGGGCGAAGAAATGGGGCGTGGCAAAAGGGCGCACGGATGGAGTCTCCAAGGAAAACGGGCTGGCGTCAGGCATTGCCGAGTCGGCGCGACAGGCTGACCATCGCTGCCGCCACGGCGGCGCCGACGCCGACGTACAACGCGGCCTGGGCGCCGTTCGACGCATAGGCTGCAAAGCTGAGCGCGACGATGGCCGCTCCCAGCGACTGGCCGAACAGGCGTGCGGTCGATTGCATGCCACCCGCCGCACCGCTGCGCGTCAGCGGCGCAGCGCCCAGCATCGCGCGGTTGTTCGGCGTCTGGAACAGGCCGAATCCCGCGCCCGCCACGAACATGCCGACGACGATCGCATGGGTGGACGCCCCGGCTGGCAGCAGTGCCAAAAATCCCAGTCCTGCTGCCATCAGTCCCGCGCCCAGCGCACAAAGCGCCGAGGTCGACATGCGTGCCAGCAAGCGCGCCGAACTCGGTGCGGCAATCGCCACCGCAATGGGCCAGGGGGTCATCAGAAAACCGGTTTCCACCTGGCTGCGTCCAAGATCCTGCAGATGGAAGGGCAGCGCCACGAAGCCCAGCATCTGGGCGCTGAAGGCACAGACCGAGGCCCCGACCGAGAACGCACAACTGGGAATGCGCAGCAGGTCGAGCGGCAGCAGCGGCGCTTTCTGCGACAGGCTGCGGCGCCACAGCAGCACCCCGGCGAACACCGCCACCGTCAGGCCCAGCAGTGCCAGGCCCGGGCTTTCCATCAAGTGGTCGACACCCAGGAACAGCAGGCCGAACGCCGTGGCGCTGAGCACCGCGCTGATCCAGTCGAAGCTGCGCTTGGCCAGCGGCGGTGTCGGCAGGTGCCGCCAGGCCAGCACGAGCGTCAGCAGCCCCAGGGGCACGTTGATGCCGAACAGCCACGGCCAGCTGGCGACCGCCAGGATCAACGAACTCACGGTCGGCCCGGCGGCCGACGCAAAGGCCACCGTCATGGCATTGATGCCGATCGCCGTTCCCAGCATGCGCGAGGGATAGGTGAAGCGGACCAGGGCGGCATTGATGGACATCATCCCCGCCGCACCCAGCCCCTGCAGGGCGCGCCCGCCGATCAGCACCGGCAGCGACGGGCTGAGTGCGCAGATCAGCGAAGCCAGCGTGAACAGGCTCAGGCCAGCGACGAAGATACGCCGATAACCCACGATTTCGCCCAGGGCCGCGAGCGGCAGCAGACAGACCACCACGGCCAACTGATAGGCATTGACCACCCATACCGCCGATGACGGCGAAGTTTGAAGCTCGCGAGCGATGGTCGGCAGGGACACATTGGCAATCGAGCCGTCCAGCACTGCCAGCGTAATGCCGAGCAGGATGGCGCTGATGGACCAGTAGCGCTGGGGAATGGGCAGACCTTCGTGCACCGTACTGGATGACGAAGGGGCTGGCGGGATGGTGGACATGCAAATGTGCCGTCGTGGCGAAGCCGAAAACCTTAGCACGCGAATGCCTCGGACTTTGCGATCCATGTCGGGAAGCGCGTATTGCCGGGTCATGCACCGCGCCCGAGACTGCCTGGGCAGCACGGCTCGGAGCGTCGCACGGATGCGGCGCCGATGTCGGCGGAGGCGAGCATGAGCAAGGTGGGTAAGGGGATAGGGCGGCAGCGCGGCCAGGGCATGACCGAGTACATCATTATCGTGGCGCTGATCGCCGTCGCGGCCATCGCCGTGTATCAGCTCTTCGGACAAGTGGTGCGTTCGCAGACCGCCGCCATGGTGCGCGAGATCGCCGGTGAAGACGGCACGACCGAGTCGCGCGCTGCCCAGACGGCCGCCGGCACGGCGAGCGGCCAGACCGCTGCCAAGTCGCTGCGTTCGTTCACCGGCAACGCCGCGGCAGCGGGCGGCGGCCAATGATCGTGGCGCGCACGGGCCGGCAAAGGGGGCAGGCGCTGGTGCTGGCCCTGTTCCTGCTCGTGCTCGGCGCAGCGGCGCTGGTGCAGATGTTCAACGGCGGCCAGATCATCGCGGGCAAGACGCGTCTGGTCCATGCGACCGACGCGGCCGCCTACAGCGCCGCGCTCATGCAGGCGCGGGCGCTGAACTTCCACGCCTACGTCAATCGCGCCCACATCGCACACCAGGTGGCGATGGCCCACCTGGTCACTTTTTCGTCCTGGGCGCGCTTCGGCGACACCGAGGCCATGCGGCTGGCGGCATCGAATCCGCCGCTGGGCGTGATCACCAGTTTCTTCGGTATCGATCACGGCAAGGCCTACGCCAGTGCGGCGGGGGCGGTCGGGCAGGGCGGTGCCCTGGCCAGTGCATTCGATGCCCACGACCGGACCGTCCACCAGGTGCTGGTCGTCGCGCAGCGCGCCGTACTGCAGTCCTTGGCGCAGCAGCGCGACGACACGGTCGAGGCCGTGCTGGCCGCGAACTACGAAGGCGAAGTCGCACCCCGCGGCGAGTGGCTGGCCGACGATTTGGCCGGCGGGCTGCGCTGGCGTGGCGGGTCCGACCGCACGACCTTGCGCGACATGGCGGCAGATGCCGTACAGCCCTACGGCTTTCTGAAGCCGCGCAACCATATTGCGCGCAGCCTGCTGCCCGTCAGCGCACGCTGCCCGACGTGGCGGCACGAGCTGCGGCGCAACGGCCAGACCAGCCAGCTCGGCTTCGAGGGCTGGGCCGCCACCGATACGCAGTCGTGGCATGCGCTGCGTTCGAACAAATGGATAGGCTGCTATTACCGGGAGTACCCCATGGGCTATGCGTTCGCCGCCAGCGGCGGGATGGCGGCGGGGCTTCCGGACGGCCCCGATATACCCACCGACTTTTCCGCCGAGGATTTCTGGCGCTGGGCAAGCCGCCAGAGCGACTGGAACATCTTCGGCGGCAGCAGCAACCCGCTGGCGCAAGGGTGGGCGAACGCTGCACCCGTCACCCTGGGCGGGCGCGGCCTGCCAGGCCACGTAGACCTGTCGCGCGGCCGCGAAAGCCTGCGTTTCGTCCTGCATGTCCGACAGCCGCAGCGCGCCTTGCGCACGACCGACGGGGCTGGTCAGGTCCGCGCGGGCGCACAGCGCCTGAACATGCCAACCCAGGCTGCAGGGGGCAACGTGGGCGCCATGGCGGCTGCCGAAACCTATTACGCGCGGCCCGTGCCGCGGCCGGATGGGCGCAACGAGCGGGCCAACCTGTTCCAGCCTTACTGGCAGGCGCGTCTGGTGGCTGTCACCGACGCCGAGCGCGCCCAGGCACGGACACGGCAGGGGCATCGCTGATGAAACCCCGTCTTCTGCGTGGACAAAGCACGGTCGAGGCCTTGGTCGGCATGGTCGCGCTGGCCAGTCTGTTCATGTTCGTTCCGGTCGTCGGCCGGTATCAGGACCTGGCCTTGCAAGCCCAGCACGCCGCCAGCGCGGCGGCCTTCGACGCTGCGCGTGGCGCCCCCGACGCGGCCGCACACGCCGTCTCCAGGACGTTCCATGACGCCTCGACGCGATGGCGTGACGGGCGGGGACGAGCCATGTTGCCCACCTCTGCGCACGTTCGTGCCGGGGTGACGCAGGAAGTCGACCCCGATGCCCGCTGGCAATTGGGCGGCAGCAATGGACAGGTGCGCACACTGCGCCGCGACTGGCAACTCGACCGCGCCATGGTCGGCGCCCAGGTCCAGGTCGCGCCGCTGGCGGGAACCGCCGTCGGCCCCGTGGCCCCGGCCATTCGTCGTTACAGCGTCGTGCTGGGTCACGCGGGACATGCTCCCGATGACCTGGGCGCGCAGTCGCGCGTGGCGGCGTCGCCAACGGCCTGGTCCAGCCATGCGGCTCGTTCGACCTCGGCGGCCCGGTCGGCAGCGGCGGCACTCAGCCCGCTCGATGCGGCCTGGGGCCGTCCTGCACCCCAATTCGACTGGTTGAGCCCGTGGACGGGACTGGTACCCGCCGATGCGCTGCGGAGGCAATGACGTGATGCGGCGGACGATCGTGACCTTGCTGATGTGGGCATGTGCCAGCGCACACGCGGCGGCGCCCGACTGGAAGTTTCCCGCCGGTACCGTGGCGCAGGCGCAAGCCGGCCGCATGTGGTGGTTCGGCCGAGAGGCGGGCCTGCAGCAGGTGGAAATCCCGCTGGGCCTGCCGCAGGCCGTCGGGTTCTTCATCGATCAGGCCGCATCCCCCTACACCTTGCAGGACATGCCCGACGGCGTCCTGATCGCGGGCATGGCAGGGGCGTCGCAATGGCTGGTGCGGCTGTCCACGCTGTCCGAATCGCGCACGGCCGCCAGTCTGTCGACCTTCTCGCTGTCGGCCGCGCCGCGTCTGCCGGCACCGCCCTGGCATCCGGGCGGCGCCCGCGTCCGCCTGGACATTGCCGCCGAGACCGACGACGGCCTGGTCCGCCAGTGGGTGCTTGCCGATCACCGCAGCGCAGCGGGGCTGGGCCAGGTCCTGTGCCAGCGGCTGCGCGCAAGCGGGTGGCGGCCTGAAGAGGCGGTGTCGTGTCCCGCGTCGTCCTCGTTACCCATGGCACATACCTGGCATCGCGCCGAGGCCCGCATGGTCGTCGTCACCATGGCGCAGCCCGCCGGCTCGGCGGCATTCGTCCTGCATTCCACTCCCTCACCCCATTCCTTGCGAGGTCAACCGTGAGACACGGCTTTGTTTTCACCGCCCGCGCCGTCGCGGGTCAGTCCAGCGTCGAAGCGTTGGTCATCACCGCAGCCTTGGTCCTGGGCGCCGGATCGCTCGCCTTGTTCGGTGAAGACGGCGGACTGGCGCAAGCCTGGATCGACGCCTTGCGCCGTTTCCATCAGGGCTTCGCCCATGCCGTGAGTCTGCCGGGATGATCAAGCGCGCTTTCCGGCGGCCCGATGCCCGCACGGTCCTGTTCCTGCTCGCCTTGTCGGCCGGCGGCCTCGCGGCCTGGACGACCCGCCACTACATCGCCGACAAGGTCGCATCGCTGGAGGCGCAGGCACGGGTGCCGATGGTGCAGGTCGTGGTGGCGGCGACCGACCTGATTCCCGGTTCGCGCTTGAATGCCGACACCGTCGCCGTGCGCGAGATGCCGCGCGACTGGGTGTCAGACAGCGCCATTCTTCCCGAGCACTTCGCGCAGGTCGACGCCGCGCCCCTGGGCCACGCCGTGCGCCGAGGCGAGCCCATCCTGTGGGCGCACGTGGCGCCGCAGCAGCACGCACCGTTCTCTGCGCAACTGCAGGCGGGGCGGCGGGCGGTCACGCTGGCGGTCGATGAGATCAGTTCGGTGTCGGGGATGCTGTCCCCGGGGGACGTGATCGATCTGTACGTGTCTTTCGAGTACCGCAACAAGCGCATGACGCGCCTGCTGCTGCCCACGGTCAAGGTGCTGGCGACCGGCCAGCAGATCGTCCCGGCCGTCGCCGGCCAGGACGAGCGCAGTTTCTCCACGGTCACCCTGGACACCGATCCCGATCAGGCGGTGAAGGTCATCGTCGCGCGTCAGGGCGGCAGCATTTCCGCCGTGCTGCGAGCCCAGCAGGACGCGCGCCAGACCGGACCGGCGCAGACCGGCGACCTGGCCAGCGTGTTCGGCCTGCGGCCGCCGCCGCGTCGGCCGCCTGCGAAGGTCGCGGTGGTCTATGGCGATGAGACCGTCAAGCAGATGCCGGCGCTGGCGGGTGCGCGCCTGGTCGACGATGACGAGGAAGACGCTGCACCTGCGCGCGTGCCGACGCCGGTTCGTCCTGCCCCGGCCTGGGAGGTGGACGTTGCCGACCTGATGCCGCCGTCGGCCTTGCCTGCCGGCCAGGCATCTGCCGCGCTCGCAGCCCAGGAGGCGCCATGATCCGTCTTTCGTCTTGGCGTCGCTGGACGGCCATGCTGGCCGTCCTCGCATCGAGTGTGACCGCGTGGTCTGCACAGGCCATGCCGCCTACTGGCCGCACAGGGTTCGACGTGCCGGTCACCGTCGACAGCCTGCCTGCCGCCGAATCCCCTGACATCGAGATCATCGCGGGCGAGTCCCACACCATCGACGCGCCCCTGCTGGGTCGTGTCGCAGTGGGCAATGGCCGGGTGCTCAGTGCCGCGCCTGCCGACGGCAAGGAAGTCGTGCTGTTCGGCAAGCAGCCCGGCAGCTCGACCCTGGTCATCTGGCGCCAGGACGGCCAGTCGACCCGATTGCTGATCAACGTGCTGCCGGGCGACACCCGCCGCGTGCAGCGCGAGTTGGCCGCCTTCCTGGCGCGCATCCCCAATGCCCGCAGCACGCCCATCGGCGACAAGCTCATCATCGAAGGCGACGATTTGTCCGACCTCGATCAGGCCCGCATCGCTGCGCTGGCTCGCCGTTATCCGCAGATCATCGACTTCACCGGCCAGGTCGGCTGGGAAAGCATGGTCGCCATGGACGTCAAGGTGGTGGAGTTGCCGCGCTCGCGCGTGCAGGAACTCGGCCTGCGCTGGGACAGCACGGCCGCAGGCGGCATCTCGGTGGGGGGCGCCTTCGAGACGGGCACCCGTCGCCTGCAGTCGCGGCCGGGCGACAGCCCCATGGACACGCCGTTCCCGGGCAGCAACGGCAACCCGATGGGATACCTCGGCATCAATACTCTGATCCAGGCCCGCCTGAGCGCCATGGCGCAGAACGGCGAAGCCGTGGTGCTGGCCGAACCCAAGCTGTCGGCGCGTAGTGGATCGACCGCGCGTTTCCAGGCGGGCGGCGAGGTGCCCTATGCCACGGTCGATCGCAACGGCGCGACGCAGACCACCTTCAAGCCTTACGGCGTCACGCTGGGCATCACGCCCCGGGTGGACCGCCACGGCACGGTGCGCTCGCTGATCGAGGTGGAAGTCAGCTCGGTCGATGCGTCCGTGACCGCACCGGGCGGACCGGCGCTCAAGACCCGGCGCACCGAGACCGAGTTCAACGTGCGCTCGGGCGAAACGCTGGTGCTCAGTGGCTTCCTGTCGCGCGAGCGGACCGAGGACGTCGACAGCGTGCCGGGTCTGTCGGAACTGCCCGTGCTGGGCGCCCTGTTCCGGTCCACGCGCTTCCAGCATCGCGAAACCGAGCTGGTGATCTTCGTCACGCCCCGCGTGGTCAATCCCACCCATCCCGATTCCGCCCGGCCGGTCGAACGCGCGAACCGCATCCTCAACGACACCTTCACCGAGCCCCTGCAGTTGCTGGGCCCGCCGACCGAAGACCCTTTCAGGATCGCACCGCAATGATTGAGGTCACGCTGGTTGCCGAGGATGGCAGCCGCCGCATGTGGAAAGGGCCCGGACCAGCCATGATCGGCCGGGGCGATGAATGCGCCGTTCGCATCCGGGGCTGGCGGGTGGCCAGGCAGCACGCCCGGCTGACGGTGTCGTCGTCGGGTGTCGACATCGAAGACCTGGGCACCCTTGCCGGTACGCAGGTCAACGCACGGCGGATCACGCGGCATGGGCCCTTGCTGCCGGACGATGAAATCTTCATCGGTGGGGCGATGCTGTATGTGCGGCAGGCCAGCGGCGATGAACCGCCACCTGCCGCGGCCGCCCAGGCGCAGCCTGTCGAGGTACCGGTCGTGGTCGAGGCACTGGCCCCGGTGGATGAGCCCGTGCCGCGTCCGCCTGCAGCGAAGCCGCCCCCGCCCAGGCCGGACGCCGCCGATGTCGCGACCATGAGCGAGGAAGTGCGCTGGCGCATCCGCCTGCACGGCCAGTTGCTGGACGCCCTGGACCTGCGGCGGCGCGATGTGTCCAGCATGAGCGACGCCGCCCTGCGCGAAGAGGCCGATGGCGTGCTGGCCCAGCTGATCGAGGCCGACAAGGAATTGCCCGCCCACCTGGATCGGCAGCGCCTGCGCCAGCTCGTGCTGGACGAAGCGGTCGGCCTGGGGCCGCTCGAGCGCCTGTTGGCTGACGAAAGCGTCACCGAAATCATGGTGAACCGCTACGACGAGATCTTCATCGAGCGGGCAGGAAGGTTGTCGCGCCATCCGTCGGGCTTCAGCAGCGAGCGCGCGGTGCTGGGCGTGATCGAACGCATCGTCGCTCCCCTGGGCCGCCGCATCGATGAAAGCTCGCCCATGGTCGACGCGCGCCTGCGCGATGGCTCGCGGGTCAATGCCATCATCGCGCCGGTCGCCCTGCGCGGTGCAGCGGTGACCATCCGGAAGTTCTCGCGACGGCGCCCAGGCATCGACGACCTGATCGCGGTTGGAGCCCTCGACGACGCGATGGCGAACTTCCTGCAGTGCTGCGTCGAGCAGCGCTGCAACGTGCTGGTCTCGGGCGGCACGGGCTCGGGCAAGACCACCTTGCTGAACGTGCTGTCGCACTTCATCCCGCACGGCGAACGCATCATCACCATCGAAGACGCGGCCGAGTTGCGCCTGGACCATCCGCACCTCATCAGCCTGGAGTCGCGCCCGTCGAACCTGGAGGGCCGGGGGGCGATCCTGATCCGCGATCTGGTGCGCAATGCCTTGCGCATGCGGCCCGATCGCATCGTGGTGGGCGAGTGCCGGGGCGCCGAGGCCCTGGACATGCTGCAGGCCATGAACACGGGCCACGAAGGGTCGCTGACGACCTTGCACGCCAATACACCGCGCGATGCGATCGCCCGTCTGGAAACGCTCGTGCTGATGGCGGGCATGGATTTGCCGCTGGCAGCCATCCGGGAGCAGATCGCGTCCGCCATCGACATCGTGGTCCAGCAGACCCGCGCCCCGGACGGTCGCCGTCGCATCACCGCCATCGTCGAAGTCACCGGTATGGAAAGCGGCCGCATCCAGATGCAGGAAGTCTTTCGCTACGACCCCACCGTGCAGCCCGATGCTCCCGAAGGCAGTTTCGCCGGCTGCGATCTGGTGCCTGCCAGCATGGCGGAATGGCGGGCCAGGGGCGTGGTCCTGGACACCGAGCCGTTCTTCGGTCGGACACCCGCTCGCATGGTGCGCGCATGGAGTTGAGCATCTGGCTGGCCCTTTTGCTGGCTGGTGCCGCCGTCGCCGCGCTGGTCTGGACGCTGAGCCTGGCCGCCGTGCGTGCCTTCGCCGTGCAGCGCGAGCGTTTCACCGAACACGCGGGCGAGCGTCTGACCGAAGCGTTTCTGTTCATCGACCCTGCCCGCATCTGGGTCGCCAACGTGATGCTCTGCATCGTGGCGGCCAGCGTCACGGCCCTGTTGACCCGCCACTGGGCACCGACCGTGGCGGCTGGCCTGGCTGGCATGGTGATCCCCGGCCATTGGCTGCGGCGACTGCGCCAGCGACGCCAGGCCCGCTTCGACATGCAACTGCCCGACGCCTTGCTGGCACTGGCCGGCGGCCTGAGCGCAGGCGCCAGTGTGCAAGGCGCGATCGGACACGTCGTGCACGATGCCGACGCGCCGCTCGCCCAGGAATTCGGTTTGATGCTGCGGCAGCAGCGGCTGGGCGTGTCCTTCGACGATGCCTTGCTGGACCTTCAGGCGCGCATGCCCACCGAGGCAACCTTGCTGGTGGTGTCGTCGTTGCGGATCGCTGCCGACACCGGTGGCAATCTGGCCGATGCCCTGGAGCGCATTGCGACCACGGTGCGCGCCCGCCTGCACATGGAAGGCCGCATTCGCGCGCTGACCTCGCAGGGCCGCCTGCAGGCCATCGTCGTCGGCTTGTTGCCGGCCTTGCTGATCGCCGTGCTGTACCAGCTCGAACCCGAGGCCATGGCCAAGCTCTGGAACACGCCCATCGGCTGGGCGACGCTGGCCGTGCTGGTGGTGATGGAAACCTGCGGCATGTGGCTGATCCGCCGCATCGTCCGCATCGACGTGTAGCTGCCTATGAGCGATTTGCTTTCAATCGCCATGGTGGCGGGCGTGTGCGCTGGCATCTGCGTGGCCGTCAGCGCCTGGCTGTTCGCCCGGCCCGCATGGCGCATGGTGCAGGCCATGACCGGCTGGTCGCGCGAAGGGGCAGGCCAGCCGGGCGCCGACGTGCCGCCGTTCTGGTTCCGGGTGTTCGCCGTACCCATTGCGATCTGTGCCGCCCTGGTCGGTCGCCGCATGTCGTGGCGCCTGCGTCGCGCCCTGACGCGCCGTCTGCAGGTCGCGGGCCTGCACCGCGCCATCGATGCTGCACAGATGCTGGGCGCACAGATCGTCGCCGGTCTGGTCGGCATGCTCGTCGTACTGTGCGCAGGCAGTGTCCTCGGGCTGGGCGATATGTTCACGGTCTTGCTGACGGCACTGGCGTGCGGACCCGTTGCCAGCCTGCTGCCCCGGCTATGGCTGCGCGATCGCATCCTGGCGCGGCGTCGGGCCATCGTGCGTGCCATGCCCTTCGCCCTCGACATGATCACCTTGTGCGTGGAAGCCGGCCTGAATCTTCAAGGCGCCCTGCAGCAGGCCGTCGCGCGCGGACCGGCCGGGCCGCTCAGCGACGAGCTGCGCCAGGTGCTGGGCGACATGCGGGCGGGCATGGCGCGCGCCCAGGCCTTGCGCGCATTCGCGGCACGAGTCGACGAACCTGCGGTGCGCAACCTGGTGGCCGCGTTGATCCAGGCCGAAAGCATGGGCATGAACCTGGGCACCTTGCTGCGCAGCCAATCCGATCAGCGTCGCGCCGATCGTTTCCTACGGGCCGAGACGCTCGCCCTGCAGGCGCCGGTGAAGATGCTGCTGCCGCTGGTGGCCTTCATCTTCCCCTGCACCTTCGTCGTCATCGCCTTTCCGATCGCGATGAAGCTGCTGGACCTGGCGCAATGACGACGGTTCATCCCCTGCACATCGACTGGGCCCGAACCTGGCGCCAGCGCGCCCGAGGCTTGCTGGGCAGGCCCGCACCTGAACCCGGAAACGCGCTGGGCCTGCAACCCTGCGCCTCCATCCACACCGTTGGCATGGCGTATCCCATCGATGTGGTGTTCGTCGACCGGGCCGGTTGCGTGATCAAGCTGTGCGTCGGGCTGTCGCCCTGGCGCATCGCCGTTTGCCCAGGGGCGCGTGCCGTCCTGGAACTACGTGAAGGGCAGGTCGCTGCGTTGGGGATCCAACCAGGACACCGCATTGAGCCGCCCGATGCTCGCTGATCGGTGTCCCGTCCCAAACCACGACATCGACCGACACGCTGCAGAGGGCCGCCGATCTCAACTGCTTTCCAATCCGCAATGCACATTGGAAAAATCGCCTTTCGCCAGGTCGCTCTTGTGAATGACGAAGTAGATCTCGCCCGCGTCCCAGAAGTTGAAGCCCGTATTGCTGTCGGAGGAAACCCGCAGCAGCACCATGAAGTCCTCCGCCCGGCCTCGCAGCACCGACGCGGCTTCCAGTTCCGGGGTGTCGTGCTGCTTGAAGACGAAGCCATTGATCGTGTGGATTGGCTTCACCGCCGAGGCCTCCGACAGATCCCGGGTCAGCGCCTCGGTCAGTTCGTATTCCTCCTCCAGCGCTTCCAGGTCTGTCGCTGCGCCCTGGTAGTACGCGTGATCGCCATAGAAGTGCGGCACGCTGACATGCGGCCCTGCCTCGGCACGGTACGGCTGGTACACCCCATGGTCGTCGTAGACGAAGTCATCGTCGATGCTCAGCGAGGCCGCTGACTGCAACGCGTCGCTTGCACCGTCGTAGTGGAATACGCGTGGGGTGAAGGCTTCCTGGTCACTGATGAAGAAATACAGCACGCCGGTGCGTGGCAGAAACGACTGCCAGGGCGCAAGCTGTGCGCAGTCGAGCTGCGCGATGAACTGCATGCCGCGCGTTTCGCCGTCCTGGGTGGTCAGGGTGGGGTAGTCCACGCCCGGCGGCAGATCGGGCAGGCCACCGAAGCGCGTATTGCCGCGATCCTGGTAGTCGTCCGCCTCGGTCGTGGCCAGTGCGACAGCCTTGCGGGCCACGGTTTGCAGGGCCGACCGATAGGGCGTCCAGGCCGGATCGGCCAGTGCCGTGTCGAGCTGGCGCATCAGCGCCGCGTCATGCTCGGCGGCAAACATCCGATCATCGAACTCGACAGTGCCTCGTCCACCTGCGCCCTGATAACTGAAGTCCAGCAAGGCATGCTTGGTCTCCAGCGCCAGTCGCAGTGTCGGCACCTTTTCCAACCCTGCAGGCAAGGCGGTCAGCGGGTTGTCTTCCAGGTTCAGCGTCGTCAATGCAGGAAGTGCCGTCAGCGACGCCGGCACGGTGCCCAACGCATTGCCTTCCAACGACAGCGACACCAGGGACGGCGAGAACTCCTCGGGCAGTTCGTCGATGCGGTTGTTCGGCAGGATGCAGTACGTCAGCGCGGGCAGTCGCGCCACTTCGGCGGGAAGGCGGGTCACCTGGCTGCCACTGACGTAAAGGCGACGAAGGTGCTGCAAGTCGCCCAAGGCCTCTGGAAGTTCCTTGACCCGCGCCACATTGGTGAACGACAGCTCGCGCAGCGCAGTCAGCGTGGACAAGGCCGCTGGAATCTCTTTCAAGCCTTTCTTGCCCTTTGCCGCGTCTGCGTAGCCGACGCTCAGCGATTCCAGATTCGTGTACCGGTAGAGCGCGTCCGGCAAGGTGACGTCGGCCAGGTCGTTGAGATGTAGATGGCGCGGCAATTCGGGCGTGGCGCGCTCGATCTCTTCCATGGAATCGAAGCGATAGTGCTGCCAATCCAATTCTTCCAGCGGCAACTGCCAGCCCGCCCGTATCGGGTAGGCCGGTGCATCGTCGCCAGCCTGCAGGCTGCCGCTGACCCCCACCCAGCCATCTTCGAGCACCACCTCGCCCTGGAACGACAGGCTGTAGTGGAAGCCGTCCTTCCACAGATAGGCGATGCCGCTCGTATCGCGGTCTTCCTCGAAGACGAATCGGCCCCGTGGCGCCGCTGCGTCATAGACCTGACGCACCGATACCCGGAACGACACCTCGCCATTGCGGTAGTCGTTCAACACGTGGCCATGCTCGTCTTCGTCGAAGTCGGGCACCTGGCCCTTGATCTCGATGTTCAGGTCGTTCCCGACATTGCTGATGCCTGGAATGACGGCATCGCATTCGCCCAGGACGACCGAGATGTCATCGATCTCGAAATACGGCTGTCCGTCTGCGGGCACCGCGAAGGGCGGGGCAGGGGGCGCCTTGGGTTCCGGATTCTCGTCGTCGGACGCGGGCCCCAGCAGGTGGGCAATCAGGGCACGGTGCTCGGCCATCGCCGCATCGGGATCGCCCACGCAGCGCAGGCTGCGCAGCACGTCCAGGTACACCGGGAACCACTCTCCGGCCAATGGCGCGGGGCAGTCGCCCACCACGTCGATGAACACGTCGTCGGTCAATGGCACGTAGACGAACAGGAACGCGTAACCGCTTTCGGCCTTTGCCATCAGCAACCGGCCCGTACGCCCATCGATCTCGATATCCCGATCTTCCGTGATGCGAGCCGGGCCGCGTCGGTCCTGGCAGAATGCCCGGTAACGATCCAGGCGATCCGCGCCCGCATGCTTGGGCAAGGGGGCCTCGTCCGACAGTGCGACAGACAGGTCTACGGCATCGTCGTCGGTACGATGTTCGGCACGAATGGACTGACCGATCTTGCGGCAGAACTCGAAGATGTCGGGAACGTCGATGGACAGTGCGTCGGTCGTGACGTTGCGCATGGTGGGTGGCTCCGGCCAGAAACGATAAGCGCAGCTTACCGAGCCAGGGGGCACTTGAACGTGACACGCCAGCGCTTGCCTCGTCCTTAACCAATCGTTTGCAAACCGTTGAGCTTGCTTACTTTCCTGTCCTGGAAAGTGTTTCGCTCAGTGCGGCTGAACAAAAAACGCCAGCCCTCAGGCTGGCGTTCTTCATGACACAGGCAGGCTGCTTACGCTGCCGTTTCCTGCAGTACGCGTTGCGCTTCCTCGCGCACGCGGTCGGGCGCCGTGCCGCCGATGTGTGCCCGTGCCGCCACCGAGCCTTCCAGCGTCAGCACGGCATGCACGTCCTCGTCGATCTGGGGATGGAAGGCGCGCAGGGCGTCGACGCTCAGGTCGGCCAGGTCGCACTGGCGCTGCTCGCACTCGCGCACGGCATGGGCCACGGCTTCGTGGGCGTCACGGAAGGGCACGCCGCGCTTGACCAGGTAGTCGGCCAGGTCGGTGGCGGTCGAGAAACCCTGCAGGGCTGCGGCGCGCATGTTGTCGGCCTTCACGCGGATGCCGCCCACCATGTCCACGAAGATGCGCAACGTGTCGCGCACGGTATCGGCCGTGTCGAACAGGCCTTCCTTGTCTTCCTGGTTGTCCTTGTTGTAGGCCAGCGGCTGGCCCTTCATCAGGGTCAGCAGGGCGACCAGGTGGCCGTTGACGCGGCCGGTCTTGCCACGCGCTAGTTCGGGCACGTCGGGGTTCTTCTTCTGCGGCATGATCGAGCTGCCCGTGCAGAAACGGTCGGCCAGGTCGATGAAGCCCACGCGCGGGCTCATCCACAGCACCAGTTCTTCCGACAGGCGCGAGATGTGCGTCATCACCAGCGCACCGGCGGCGCAGAATTCGATGGCGAAGTCGCGGTCGGACACGGCGTCCAGCGAGTTGCGGCACACGCCGTCGAAGCCCAGCGTGCGCGCCACGCACTCGCGGTCGATGGGGTAGGTCGTGCCGGCCAGGGCGGCGGCGCCCAGCGGCAGGCGGTTCACGCGCTTGCGCACGTCGGCCAGGCGCTCGGCGTCGCGGCTGAACATCTCGCCGTAGGCCAGCAGGTGGTGACCGAAGGTGACCGGCTGCGCAACCTGCAAGTGGGTGAAGCCGGGCATGATGGTGTCGGCGTGGGTCAGCGCCAGTTCGGCCAGGGCGCGGCGCAGTTGGCGCAGCAGGTCCACCAGGCCGTCGATCTCGGCACGCAGCCACAGACGGATGTCGGTCGCCACCTGGTCGTTGCGCGAACGCCCGGTGTGCAGGCGTTTGCCCGCATCGCCGGCGATCTCGGTCAGGCGCTTTTCGATGTTCAGGTGTACGTCTTCGAGGTCCAGCGACCACACGAAGCCACCCGCGTCGATCTCGCCCAGGATCTGCGCCATGCCGTTACGGATGGCAGCGAGATCGTCCGCGCTGAGGATGCCGACTGCGTGCAACATATCGGCGTGAGCGAGCGAACCTTCGATGTCGAAACGCGCCAACCGTTTGTCGAAATCGACAGACGCGGTATAACGCTTAACAAGGTCCGACACGGGTTCGGAAAAACGGGCAGACCAAGCTTCGGCCTTTTTGGCGAATTGGTCCTGGGAGCGGGGATCGGGCGATTGTGTCATGAGCACGATTATAGAAGACGACCGTAACGAATTGTCCGGCGACGCTGGGGTATCGCCGGCCCTGGTGCTGGTGATTGCTGACGATCAGGCAGTGCGTCAGCGACTCAGCCGATTGCTGCGCGACATCTCGCGCGATATTCCGCTGCGCGTCGCGCTCACAACGAGCGACGAGGCGTCGAACGAAGCCAGGCGGCTGCACGCTGAACTCGTCATTATCGACGGTCGCCCGGAGGACATGGATGCTGCCGCGCTTTGGCGAGATTTGGCAAGTCTCGATCATGCCCCCTTGCTGATCTGCGTGGGGCTGGTCGAAGATCCTCTTGCCACGGCACCCGACTTGAGGATCGCTGCCCGAATGAACCGACCCGTCCGTCGTGAAGATCTCGCCGCCGTCCTGCGCGCCGCCATGGCCGAGCCTGGCTCGACTGGCCCGACGCCGGCCCGCTTCGTCTCCGTCGCAGAACGTGGCCGCGTGTTGCACGTCCCGATCGAGGAAGTGGTCTACCTCAAGGCCGAACTCAAGTACGTCACCGTTCGCACCCGCGACCGGGAATACCTCACCGACGCGTCCTTGCTCAATCTCGACGCCAGTTTTCCCGGCGTGTTCATGCGCATCCATCGCAATGCCCTGGTCGCCCGCAGCGCCGTACGCGGCATCGAACGCGCACCGGCATCGGGCGCCGACCAGGAAGCCGTCCGACAGGTGGTGCTCGATGGGGTGCCGGAACGCCTGCCTGTGTCGCGCCGCCAATGGTCGGCGGTCAAGGCCGAGATCGATGGGCGCGGCTACAGCCGCTGAGCAGCGTCACGACGCCTTGAACGGCGACCGGTCTTCCAGCTCGTCCATCCAGCGTTCCACCCCGTTTCCTTCCCGTTCCAGGAAGTCGGCCACCGCATCCGCAAACGACGGATGCGCCAGCCAGTGGGCCGAATCGGTGCGCACCGGCATGAATCCACGCGCGAGCTTGTGTTCCCCCTGGGCACCGCCTTCGATCAGCGCAATGCCCTGTTCGATCGCCCACTGCATCGGCGCGTAGTACGACACTTCGAAGTGCAGGCTGTCGACGTACTCGGTGGCGCCCCAGTAACGGCCGTACAGCCGGTCTTCCCCGTCCACATGATCGCGCAGCAGCAGGCTGGCTGCGATGGGCATGCCGTTGCGTTCGGCGAGCACCAGCACGCAGCGGTCGGCCAGGGTGGCGCCCAGGTGGCGGAAGAACGCCAGGCCCAGGTAGGGCGTCGACCCACGCATCTGGTAGGTGTTGCCGTAGCAGTGATGGAAGAACTGCCAGTCGGTGTCGGTGATGGCATCTGCCGTCAGCACCCGGGTCGTCACGCCAGCCTCGGCCACCTTGCGACGCTCGGCCCGGATCTTCTTGCGCTTGGGCTGCGACAGGCTGGCCAGGAACGCGTCGAAATCCGCCCAGCCGGCGTTGCGCCAATGAAACTGCAGACCGTGGCGGATCAGGCAGCCCGCGCTACGCAACGCCTCGGTTTCCTCAGGGGTGGGAAACAGCACGTGCATGGATGAAGCGCCGCTTTGCTCCGCGATCTGCAACAGCGCACGGGCCAGCACCGTGCGCAGCACCGGTTCACGCGTCAGCAGGCGAGGCCCGCCCACGGGGGTGAAGGGGACGGCGCTCAGCCACTTCGGGTAGTAGGCCAGTCCATGACGTTCATAGGCATCGGCCCAGGCCCAGTCGAAGACGTATTCGCCGTAGGAATGCGACTTCAGATACAGCGGCACGGCGCCCACCAAGGCCTCGCCTTGGTACAGCAGCAAGTGGCGTGGCGTCCAGCCGCTGCCTTTGCCCACGCATCCCGTGGTTTCCAATCCATGCAGGAACGCATGGGACGTCAGGACCGACCCGTCTCCCAACGCGTCCCAGTCGGCAGCCGGTACCTCGGCCAGGCTGTCGGCAAGCTCGATGTGGAAGTCGGGCAGGGCGTGGGTGTCGTCGGAGGATGCGTCAGTCATGGAAGGCAGAATGCGGTTGCCGGGCGTGCGTAGGGTACCGCGTGGCGACAACGGAGGGGGCGCTGGCTACTTCTAAATGAGAACTATTGTTAGTATCGCGGGTTTGCACGTTCCGTCGTCGCTGTCGTCATGTCCCGCCCCACCGCGCCCAAGAAAACCTGGCTCGCTCATTACAGCGAGCTGGTTGCGGCGTGGCGCCGCAAGGCTGCCGGGCGGGAAGACCGCGAAGATGCCATGCACGACGCGGTGGTACGCCTGCTGGAAAACGGTACGGCCGCGGTGGACGATCCGCGCGCGTACTTGAAGCGCAGCACCGCCAACGGCATCATCGATCGGCATCGCCACCATGCGGCCTTGCCTGCCACCCCGCTGCACGAACTCGAAGAAAGTGAGCATCCCCAGGCTTGCGGACCCGAGGCCAAGATGTATTCCCGGCAGATGGTCAACGATCTCCGGGATGCGCTCGGTGAATTGCCGCTGGTTTGCCAGCAGGTCTACATCCGGCATCGGCTCGAAGGCTGGACGCATGCGGAAATCGCGCGCGGCATGGGCATTTCGCGGGCAATGGTGGAAAAACACATGACGCGCGCCCTGCAGCACCTGAATCAGCGGCTACAGAAATATGCTCCCTGATCTGCATGGCGATGTTGGGGCATCATTCGCGGCGCTCGTCATATTCGTGCGCCCGTGCTGTTTTTTGCCTTGCTTCCGATGAAACCTCCCATCGCTTCCTCGACCCCTGGCGAGCCGCACGATCTGGCGGCGTCATGGTTCGCGTATCTGCAATCCGGCGATGCCACGGAGGAAGGCCGTCGCATGTTCGAACAGTGGCGGCAGGCTGATCCGGAAAACGATCGCCAATACCGCAACGTGCAGCAGATCTGGGACGCGACGCTGGATATTCCCGAGGCAGAGCTGCGCGCGGTGCTTGCTCGTTGCGAGCCCGCTGCGCCTTTCAGGCCGGCACGACGGCGCCTTGCCTGGGCGATGGCGGGTGCGTGCTCGGCGGCCGTGGTGGGTGGCGTGGTGTACCAGGGTGGTTGGCTGGCGACGCCGCTGCACACCATCCAGATCGCGTCAGCGCGAGGCGAACGGCGGCAAATGACGCTGCCTGATGGCTCCGTGCTGGATATCAACACCGGCACCCAGGCGGTGGCGCGTCTGTATGAAGACAGACGAGTCATCGACCTGATCGAAGGCGAAGTCTTCTTCGCCGTGAAGCACGACGCGCAGCGTCCCTTCGTGGTCGAGGCAGGCGCAACGCGCGTCGTGGTGACCGGCACGCGATTCAACGTGCGTCACGATGCAGGGGGCGCGCGCGTCAGTGTCGAGTCCGGGTCGGTAGAGGTGTCCAGCGGGCCTTGGTGGAAGCGGCAATCTCGCGCGCTGGCCAAAGGGCAGGGCGTCGACGTGTTGGCAGACCGCACGCTGGGCGACGTGCAGCAGCGTGACCTGCGCAGCCTGCTGGCCTGGCAGCGCGGCAAGATCGTGTTCGAGAACACGCCCCTGGTGCAGGCCGTCGCAGAGATCAACCGCTACCTGCCGCAACCTGCGCGGCTCGATACGCCTGCACTGCGCGATCACCGGATCGCGGGGATCTTCAGCGTGGACGACCCGGAAGCGCTGGTCGACATGCTGCCCGAGTTCGTGCCGGTTCGCGTCTATCGCCTGCTGGATGGGCAGATTCGCATCGTGGCGAAGTAGGTCGCAGCATCTCGTATCTGAAGTCTGACGCGCCGCATGCAGGGCGGGCTTTGTCGCATCCGGACAAACGATCCCCGTTTCGTCACATTTTGTTTCATCGCAATTCTCATTTTCATTCCGAGATTTTTGCGCTGGCACGTCTATCCCTATGAAGGGGGGAGTCCTGCAACGACATGGTGAACCCCGAACGCCTTTGGCCAAAGGGTGCTGCGCCCGTGCGCGAACAATTCATTCATGGAATTCACAGGACTGTGGAAACGACGACCCCGCGCGTAGCATCACGCGCGCACCCCACTGCCGCACTGATCGGCGTACCGGCCCTGGCCATTGCACTTGCTGTCGGCATCGGCGCGTTGCCCGCGCCTGCACATGCCCAGACCCCATCTGCCGTGCAGGTGGACATTCCCTCCCAGCCCTTGAGCCGTGCGCTGCTGCAACTGGGCGAGCAGGCATCGCTGCAGATTTTCTTCTCGCAGGAAACCGTGGAGGGCCTGACGGCGCCTGCGCTTTCCGGCAGCTTCCCGCCCGACGAAGCCTTGCGCCGCTTGCTGGCGGGCACCGGCATCCAGTTTCGGCGCACGGGGAACAACGTGTCGCTGTCACGTCATGCGGCGGGTGAAGCCACGCAGTTGGAGTCGGTCACCGTCGTGGCCCGTCCCGATGCCGTCAGCGAAGGCACCGGTACCTATGGCTACGCCAACAACGTGTTGAGCGCAGGCAAGGGCAGCCAGCGCATTCGCGATGTACCGCAGTCCATCACGGTCATCACCCGCCAGCGCATCGAGGACCAGGGCATGCAGAACCTGGCCGACGTGTTCAGGAACACCACCGGCATCACCACCACCCAGCGGGACAACGAGCCCATCGGTCGCATCTACGCACGCGGTTTCGAGATCCAGAACATGCAGGTCGACGGCGCATCCGTCGGCCCGTTCAGCCCCCAGTACTTCAATCCGAATCTGGCCATGTTCGACCACGTCGAGGTGCTGCGTGGCGCCGATGGCCTGTTCGCGGGCAACGGCACGCCGGGCGGTTCGGTCAACCTGGTGCGCAAGCGTCCGCTCGCGGAAACCCAGATCCTGTTCAACGGCAGCGCCGGCCGGTGGGATCGATACCAGGCCGACCTGGACGTGACGGGGTCCTTGACGGCCGACGGTTCAGTGCGGGGACGCGGCGTGCTCAGTCGTGAAGACCGCAAGGGGTTCGTCGACAACGACTGGGGCCGGAACAATTTCCTGTACGGCATCATCGAGGCCGATCTGGGGTCCAGGACCACGCTGTCTTTGGGCGGAACGTATGAAAACGGCAGCAAGTACGCGCGTCCTCCCGGGCTGCCGCGCACGTTGGACGGCAGCGATCTCAAGCTTCCGCGCAGCTGGAGTGCAGATCGCTTTGGCTGGTCGTTAAAGGACCACGAGGCCAAGGACGTATTCGCCCAACTCCAGCACACCTTCGCCAACGACTGGGAGCTGAAGTTGAGTGCAGGCTACGGCGAACGCGAGCAGAGCAACGTGCAGGCCGGACACCTCTTCCGCTCTGCCGCCGATCCGCTGACGCGATGGATCACCGTCGTTGAGAACGGACAGGGAGGGATGAACAACCATCCCCTGACGGGCTTCGACTCGACGTACAAGAATTTCGACGTCAACCTGCAGGGGACTTTCTCTGCCCTGGATTCGACGCACAGTTTCCTGGCAGGTGCCGACTGGGCCAGGTTCGACACGCTCGAGTACGCACGGCGATATCGCGCCGGTACGGTCGTGGGCGGCGGCTGGTCGGGGCCGATCGACAGCCTGGGAGATGCGCCGGCTGTATATCCACACCCCACGCTCGGCAACACGCGCCCCATGACCACCTGGTTGTCCACCGTCAGCCAATACGGGATCTATGGCAGGTTGAACTGGTCGTTGACCGACCGTGCCAAGCTGATCGGCGGCGCGCGCTATGCCTACTACAAGTCTGAAAGCCCGACGCTGAACTACGCCGAAAGCGGTGCCCAGACCAGCCGCTCGGTCACGGCCTTCGAAGACAAAGGCATCTTCACGCCCTATGTCGGTACCACTTACGACCTCGACGAGCGCTGGACCGCCTACGGCAGCATGACCGAGATCTACCAGTCGCAGGCAAACCGCCGCAGCGGGCCGCCGGATCAGGCCAACGCCCTCGACCCCATCACCGGTCGCAACTACGAGATTGGCCTGAAAGGCGAGATCAACGACGGTCGCCTGCAGCCCGCCATCTCGATTTATCGGATCGAACGTTCCAAGGTCGCCGTGCTCGACCCGAGCTATCCGGGTTCCACCCTGGGGGATGGCAACACCTGCTGCTACGCCGCCAGCGGGGAGCAGGTCAGCCAGGGTGTGGATGTCGAGCTGACAGGCGAAGTGGCGCCCGGCTGGCAGATCGCCGCCGGCTACACCTACAACCAGAACAAGGACAAGGCGACCGACGCCGTCTACCACGCGGTCACGCCCAAGCACATGGTGCGCCTGTGGGCCAACCACCGCCTGGCCAACTATTCCGCATGGAGCCTGGGCCTGGGCGTGAACCTGCAAAGCAAGGCATACGTCAGCGGCACGGCGTTTTCCTTCAACCCCGCCACCGGCAGGTTCGACGGTCCGTCCAGCCGCTTCAACTTCACGCAGGGTGCGTATGCCGTATGGAACGCAGCTGTCCACTACGACATCGATCCCAACTGGCGCGCTGGCCTGAACCTGAACAACCTGTTCGACAAGCGCTACTACGCCAACCTTGGCACCTTGACGGGCCAGAACATGTACGGCGAGCCCTTCAGCTGGATGCTGACCCTGAAAGGCCGGTTCTAGGTGAATGAGACTGCTGGCGCTGTGGTGGGTATTGCGCGGCGTAATAGGGCTTGTAGCCGGACATGCACCTGCTGTCTCAATGGTTTCGGCAGGTGCATGGCGTCAAAGGGCGAGGGGCGTCTTCACGTGACGATCACACGGACTACTTCCCAAGCGACCAGACCGAGACCGAAGAATGAGAAGGTCATCGCGCAGATATTTATCCACATGCTGTGTAGAAGAAGTGGCCGCGTCACAAGATGAACTCCGATGATGGCGATAAGCACGCCGACCAGCACTTGCCACCACGGCATCACGAAGAACGCGTAGATCGGGAATGTCCAGGATGCCAGCCCCGTTGGAATGCCCAGCACGATAAAAAAGAGAGCGAATCCTGGGGCGTATTCGCCTGCGCGGAAGGGCCTGCCCAGAGCCGTGGCGGATAGGAGCAAAAAGGTAGTGATCGTAAGGAATCCAAGGGTCATCCGCCGTACTTCCGCTTGAGTATTGCGATGTGCGTTTCCACGGCCGCGTCGGTCATGGCCTCAACGAACGATATGCGCTTTTTGCGTGCTTCCTTGGCGACCGCTTGGTGGTGGCTGGTCACTCCAGGAGGATCGATCGTGCGGCTCTCCAGTACGCCCCGACCCGCTGCGACTTCCACTACAAATCCCACGTATCCCCCGTTCAGGTCTTTTGCGACTCCGACAAGAATGGTTGCACCAGGATGTTCCAGAAGGTCTGCATCCGTGTAAGAACTGAACAACGCGGTCTTCGAGTCAAGCTCTTGTTCCGCGAACCAGTTATCAGCCTCCTTAGATATCTCGGATAGCTGGGCAATTACCGCCCACTTTTTCTTCGCCCACAGAAACGCGCACGCCAGGAATACGGCAACGCCAATGGCTGCAATCAGGTAGTTGTTCATGATTTCCTTGGGGGGCAGTGGTCGCTGACCGTCGCTTTGAGCAGGTCTAGGTAAGAAGCGGGGTACCGCTTTGAATCCAGCTCGCTGAAGGCCTCAGCCGCGGTCCATCCAGCCCAGCGTCAGCATGCAGCCTTTGTGGATTTCTTCTTGGTCCATGCGTGCGCGTAGCACTGCGCCCATCGCAGCTCCCTGCATTGCGCCTGTGGCGAACGACTGCCCTGGATTGGTGTACGGCCGCACGGTTCCTGTGTAGTTGGAATTGGCCACGCCGTAAGGGGTGTAGGTAGTGCTTTGCCCGGTGACTTGGTAAGCCTGGGGTGCGGCTGGGGCGATGTACATGGATGGCATGGGTGCCGAGCCTGACGAAACCATCTTGCAGTAACCGTTATCCATTGCCAGTTGGCGGTCATGGATGGCGGGCGTCGCTGCGTACCGGGGGTTATGCCAGTTGGTTGCGCAAGCGGTGAGCATCGATAACAGCAGAGTGCAGCCAAAAACTTTGGTACGACGCTTCATGGGTGTCCCCAAGATATGACGAATTGTTAGATTTCTTGTTGATTATATTCCGTGGATTGTCAGTCTCATAGGCGGCACGCTGCCGCCATGGTGAGATCTTTCGACCAAGTACGTTCACGTCTCGCGGAGAACATCCGTGAGCGACGTGGCATCAAGTGCCTCTCTCAAGAAGAGCTGGCGCTGAATGCCGACGTGGATCGTACGTACGTCAGCCAGATTGAACGCGCTGTGGGAAACCCTTCCTTGCTTGTCCTGAGCAAATTGGCGTCCATTCTTGAAATCGATGTAGTCGAACTCCTCGCGCCGCGCCGAGACCCCTCGTAGCGGAAGCGACTGACGTTTCAGTGCTGGATGGGTGCGAAGGCGGGGCGTAAGCTGACCTTGCGCAGCCTGAGGCCGACAGCGGACCTGCGGTGGCATCACCTCCCTTTCTTGATCGCACTATGTCGGGTGTGCCGCCAGTTCTTCTGTGCCGACGACCGTAGCAGCGCGCATCGCGGCACTCGCGAAGCTGCGACACCGTGGCTGCGCGAGCGACGCTGCCTGTGCTGACCAACCCGTCGCCCCGACTTGTCCGATCAGGCTAAGTCGTCGATTGCCCGACGCTCCAACGCCTGCAATCTGGATGACCGATCATTCGTGGAACGCGCAACTACTCTCAAAGCAGCTATCCCTGTTACCGAGCAGGAGAACGCGCACGCGGAAGCCCGAGCCACCCTGCGCCTGAGTGTCGATCAGGAGAGGCACACCCTGATCGATGCCGAGATTGAAGAGGTGGCGACCGAGTTGGCTGCCGCCTTGAAGGCAGCGCCGCTCCAGCCGAAGAGCGAGCTGGATTCTGCTTCGTTGGTGATGACCGCCAAGCTCGGCGCGCTGGAGGTGAGCCGGGGCGTAGTGAAGTTTGGGAAGTACGCGAAGGCCGTCATTGACCAGATGCGCGGTCTGGGCGTCAACCCCGAAGAAATCAAGCCTCTGCTCAAGGCGTCCTACGCCGCCACATCGATGCACGTGGATGCCGATACCTTCGAGCTGATGGACGACGTGCGCAGCGTGCGCGAGTTCGACCTGGGGGAGCTGGATAGCGCCGTCGCTGAGGGGGCCGCCGCCAACCCGGCGCAGAAGTCGTCTGCAAAGTCTGTTGGCAAGGTGGAAAGCGTCGCCCTCCCTACTGGTCACGAATTCGACGTGGGTCACGCCGAGTCTGAACGCAAGATGGAAAAGCCCATCAATAACCCGACATCTTCATAGGTCTGCGAGGCGATGCAGAAGGCGCTGGTGCAACTGGCTGAGATGGACAAGGGTCAGGGCAGGCCTAGTGTCGTAAGCCGCAGAGCCGAGAGCACCGAGCAGTCGATCAACTCACCGGAAAAGAAAATGACGCTGGTCGAAATGCAGCAGGAAACGATCGCCCACTGGATGACGTACTTCAAGAAGGATGCAAAGCGGCTCGGTGCTGAGGAGTTGGCAAAGCAGTCGCTGGCCTGCGCCCGTCTGACCCGGATGGAGATGGACAGCTTGAAATTGATCGGTCTGGACGAAGAAGCCGCTTGGACGGAAGCGCGGAACCTGTTTTGCCTGGCACCTCCTCCGAAGTTGGAGCGCCCCTAAACGGCTCCCCGCGCCACAACGAGTGTTGTTTGAATCCCTATCTTCAGGCGATGTTCCCGTCAGGAGCGATGTGTATGGCACCTCGAGTGGTCTACCGGCCCGCATAGCCCCAGATGCCAGCGGGGTAGAGATTCGCCAGATGGCAAGCGCCCCGAACCTGACAAAACCTGATTCTTGGAGGCGAGTTTGCGCTGTGCGCTATCAGTGCGCTGGCTATCGAGGAATTCCGAGATTTTCCAGGCGTCACGCGTAGCGCGAGGGCTGAATCGGGGAGGAGCCTTGCTGGCCCAGGAGGATGGGGCCGACCCTTGAGGACCTATCGTCGCGGCCAAGTGGCTGGCCTCGCGCATTCACGAAACTCGAAATGCGGCTACATGGTGGCTACATCGCAACAGGCCGTAGCCACAAAAGAAAAATGGGCGAGGCGCATAAAGCTACTAACCCATTAATTTCATTGCCTTTCTGCTGCTCTAAATTGTGGGTCGTGAGCGACTCGAACGCGCGACCATCGGATTAAAAGTCCGTTGCTCTGAAATGCGGCCCCTATGCTGTCTTGCCCAACGTCCCGACAAACGCCCACAACGCATCATCATCACTCGCCGCCGCATTGAACCGGAACCAGTTCGACGCCTCTTCCTGCGGATGAAAGTAAGACCCCGGCGCCAGCCAGATCCCCGCCTTCAGCGCCTGCGTCGTCACCGCCGCAGCATCCTCTGCCGCGATCGGCAACTTCGCCCATAGGAACAACCCCGCATGCGGCTGGTGGAACACCTCCAGCCCCGCATCCCGCATCCGCCGCACGACCCGGGCATGCGCGCCAGCCAACTTGTCGCGAACATGCTCGACATGCCGGGCATGGTGGCCTTCGATGATCACCTTGTGCACCAGGCGTTCGGCAATCGACGACGAAGTCAGGCCCACTGCCATCTTGGCGCGCGCCAGTTCCACCAGCAGCTCGCGCTGGGCACAGATGTAGCCGACGCGGGAAGACGGCGTGATCGACTTCGAGTATCCGCTGACGTACACCGCGCGCCGCAGTCCCTCCATCGCCGCCAGGCAGGGCGCACCGGCGGGTGCCAGTTCGCGCGATACGTCGTCCTCGACCACCCACAGCCCGTGACGCTCGGCCACCTGCAGCAACCGGAACGCTGCGGCCATGCTCATCGACGCCCCGGTCGGGTTCTGCAGCACGGTGTTGATGAAGATGGCTTTCGGGCGATGCGCCTGCACCACGGCTTCCAGCTCGTTCGCGTCGATGCCGTCGGGCAGGCGGCGCACGCCCACGGCCTGCACGCCGCCCAGTTTCAAGATCTGCAGCAGATTGCAGTAGCAGGGGCTCTCCACCACCACGGTGTCGCCAGGGCGCAGCAGCGTGCGCACGATCAGGTCCAGTGCCTGCGTGGCGCCATGGGTCAGCAGCACGTTGCCCGCATCCACCGGCAGGGAATAGCGCCGCAGGTCGCTGGCGATGTGCTCGCGCAGCGGCGCGAAACCGTATGGGTGACCATATCCACCCAACCTCGACCCAGGCGCCCGGCTCAGTGCACGCAGCGCGTGGCGCATGCCGCTTTCATTGGCCCAGTCCGCCGGCAGCCAGCCGCCGCCCGCTTTGATGGGCGCCGATTGGTCCGCAAACACTTCCGACAACAGCCACGATGCATTCAGGGTCGGGGCCGACCAGTTGCCGGCTTCGGCCGATGGCTCGGCAACCTGTTCCACCACCCGGAAGCCTGAACCACGCCGCGCCGTCACCAGGCCCATGGACACCAGCCGGTTGTAGGCTTCGGCCACGGTGAAGGTGCTCAGTCCCTGGCTGGCGGCGAACTGACGGACGGAGGGCAGCCGTTCGCCGTCGCGCAGCACATGCTGGCCGATGGCTTCCGACACCGCGTTGACCACCTGGTCCACCAGCGGCGGGGCGTTTTTACGGTCGCGGTTGAGTTCCAGCGAGAACATTCGAACCCTATACAGTTTCGGGGTTGCAGGCAGCACAGTTAGCGCCAGAACTCCCTAGTGTATCGGGAGAAAGCGCAGGCGCTTCTCTACAGTCAATGCTTGCCCTTGTCCTCGCTGGAAACCTCGCCATGAGCCAACCCGATCTGTCGCATCTGTGGATGCCGTTCACCGCCAACAAGCAGTTCAAACAGGCGCCGCGCCTGCTGAAATCGGCCAAGGGGATGTACTACACATCCTTCGACGACCGGCAGATTCTGGACGGTTGCGCCGGCTTGTGGTGCGTCAACGCCGGTCACGGCCGCGAGGAAATCGTCGAGGCCATCCGCGATTCGGTGTCCACGCTCGACTTCGCACCCACCTTCCAGATGGGCCACCCGCTGGCCTTCGAAGCTGCCAGCAAGATCGCGGCCGTCATGCCCGAAGGCATGGACCGCATCTTCTTCACCAACTCGGGCTCGGAATCGGTCGACACCGCGCTGAAGATCGCGCTGGCCTATCACCGCGCCAAGGGCGACGCCCAGCGCACCCGCCTGATCGGCCGTGAGCGCGGCTACCACGGCGTGGGCTTCGGTGGCATCTCGGTGGGCGGCATCTCGCCCAACCGCAAGACCTTCTCGGCCAACCTGATCCCGGGCGTCGACCACCTGCCGCACACCTACCAGCCGGCCCAGTCGTCCTTCGTGAAGGGCGAGCCGGAAACCGGTGCCGACCTCGCCGACGAACTCGAGCGCATCTGCGCACTGCACGACCCGTCGACCATCGCCGCCGTCATCGTCGAACCCGTGGCCGGTTCCACTGGCGTGCTGATCCCGCCCAAGGGCTACCTGAAGCGCCTGCGCGAGATCACCGAAAAGCACGGCATCCTGCTGATCTTCGACGAAGTCATCACCGCCTTCGGCCGCCTGGGCGCGCCCACAGCCGCCGCGTACTTCGGCGTCACGCCCGACCTGATCACCATGGCCAAGGCCATGAACAACGCCGCCATCCCCATGGGTGGCGTCGCCGTCAGCCGCAAGGTGCACGATACCGTCGTGCAGGCCGGCCCGGAAAAAGCCATCGAATTCTTCCACGGCTACACCTACTCGGCCCACCCGGCCGCTGCGGCTGCCGCCATCGCCACGCAAGACCTCTTCCAGAAGGAGGGCCTGTTCGCCCGTGCCGCCAAGCTGGCGCCGCACTTCGAACAAGCCGTGCACGCCCTGCGCGATGCGCCTCACGTCAAGGACGTGCGCAACCTGGGCCTGATCGGCGGCGTGGAACTGCAGTCGCGCGATGGTGCGCCCGGCGCACGCGCCTACGACGTGTTCGTGAAGTGCTTCGAGAAAGGCCTGCTGGTTCGCTACACCGGCGACATCCTGGCCTTCTCGCCGCCGCTCATCGCCGACGAAGCACAGATCAGCGAGATCTTCGACACCGTGGGCAAGGTGCTGCGCGAAGTCGCCTGACCCGCGCCAGCCTTCCATTGAACAGAACGACCGCGCCGCGCGTGTAGCGGCGCTTCACCGGGCGGCCCAGCGGCTGCCCGGATTCACTTTACGCATGACGGAGTGTGCATGACCTCGATCGCCCAAATCGGCCATTTCATCGGCGGTG
>JAAIGF010329845.1_pt1 | contig 33318 bp, 29 predicted proteins | sample 6487441 | NCBI WGS metagenome assembly JAAIGF01 (sample SAMN13974129, study PRJNA590717) | phyllosphere metagenome | biome: pepper field; feature: multiple bacterial spot infested pepper fields; material: pepper leaves; isolation source: leaves from pepper fields | host: Capsicum annuum ... | reverse complement strand
TCGCCGCCCACGTTTCTCTTTCTTCTCATATTCAATTGTCAAAAAACAGACACATAAAAAGTGTCAAAAACTCAAACCGAAACCCGAAAGTCCCGATCAAAAACAAACCAGCAAGGTAAGCTTTTTCCGCTTTCTCTAGAACGAAGGACATCGTCGCCAGCAGCGCCGCCGCCCTCGTCAGTGAGCGGACTTATAAGAGATACCCACGAAACAAGTCAACAGGGGAAATATGAAGTTCGTAAAATTTCTTATAAGTCATTGTTTTGTATAGAACAAATCCTTCCTCACGCAATTTCCGTTAAAGAGAGGACTCTGCTGGCAAAGAAGATACAGAACATGGACCCAAACGCTTATGTTCGGGGAAAGCCAACGCCGGTCAAAGGGCTCTTAGATCAACATCAGGCTGCCAGAGTTTATCCGAGAAAAAGCGGTCGCGACTGATTGACATTATGGCCGCTCGCTTCGTCGGCAGGTCTACACTCTTCAAATGCGAGAATCCTGATCGTTGCAAATTCCTGAGTTGGCGGTGGTGCAGGACGCTGGGCTCCTGCAAAAGGTGCTCAGTTCGGGGGTCATCTAGAAACGCATAATGTATTAGCGAGGGCAGCCAGGCTGTGAACCATCGCTGCCCGCGATACTCCTCTTCTCCGACGATGACATGACATCCCCGGTCATAGTTAGCAGCGTCGCAGAAGGTACCAACGACATCCTCTTTGGCCCAATATATCTCAAAATAAGAAAACGCCTTGCCGTTGAACCGGCCAATGAGAGGAAGAATATGCGGGTCAGCGAACATGATGTCGAGGTACTGTCGATGTTTCTCCATATCTCCAGCTTCATTCCAGAACTCGTTAACACGAGGGTCGTTCATCCAGCGGTGAATGTTGGGCAAATCGTCGAATGTCGCAGCATCAAGCGATAAAACACCATGTAGCCAAGGAATATATCGCGCATACACGGTGCCTTGTGGCTTACGTGGCCTTAACGGATGAGAGACTTTTCCATCGAACGTTTCCCGGCGAGGAAATATGCATTTGTTGGGCTGCGTCCACAGTTTTGAAGTTTGCCAGAACATGTCAGCAAATAAGAGGAGCCGCCCGGAGGCGTTTTCGTGAGTAAAAGCGACGCCATCTTCCGCGAGTTGTTCGCTAACTTTGCTACAACCCGCGCCACTTAGCTCCAACGAGGACGGCGATGGCTTGCTGGAAAATAGATATTCAAAAACCGCGCTCGCCAACCGCCCTCCGTCTTCAGAATCTGGAGTAAGAACAATCTCAATACTGGGGTGAGCGGCCGCACCAACCAAGCGGAATTCTGCCGTTTTACCATCCATGTCGGTGGCAAAAAGGGAAGGTCCCTGCCGACGCACCTCAACGGTGCCTCGGCAATCCAAGTGAAAAGCCTGATATACGAGAGAAGCAGCATCTTCATGGGGAACTTGCACGCCCTGTTGAACACTGCTTCTGCGTCTATCACCGGAATGGTCCATCAAAAGACCTTCGTAAGGGAAATGGCGAACGTACGTCCACGGCCTTTGTAATCAAACAGGGCATCGGCGACCGCCGCAGATGGTACTTGGCCGGCATATAGAGCCTTGGCTCGAGAGCCCCAAACTGTCGTATAATCTGTGTCGAACAGGTTCAGAACACCGAAATTCAGTGTGGTGTTAGCGGTATCGAATTTGTAACCGCCGGTGAGGTCAAATAATGTGTACCCATCAATCTTGTAATTGTCGGCATCTGTCAGATCGAAGACATGCTGTCCGGACAGTTTGACGTTCAGCTCATCATTTGCCCAACCAACATATCCACCAACTTTCGAGACGCTAGCATTTCCGATTGAAGCCGTTTCCCAGCCGCTGTTTCCTTTGACTTCGGTCTTTACCCACTGACCCAACACACCGACGTCGAAGCCATGGTCTAACTTGGCACCGACCTTTCCTTCAATACCGTAAACACGCTTGTCTTCATCAACTACATCAACAGCTAATGTTGTTTTGTTGAGAACAATGGACTTGTCTGAAAGTGAATAAAATGCCGCTGTTTCTAAACTATAGGTGCCATCATCGAAGCGATAACCGATTTCGAACGAGTTTGTCTTGATGGCTTGGAGGGCCGACTCCGCGACGTTCACGCTGTTAAGCAACGTGCCACCGGAGTACGTGCCGACACCGTAATACTTGGCGGGGTCCGGCAATTCAAAGCCTTGGCTGAAGTTCGCATATACCTGTTGATGATTGCTGACTTCGTAATTGGCGCCTGCATTCAGCAAAAGATCGTCGTAATTTACGCTTCCCCCTGGGATTGCGTCAGCTGAAGTCAGCGTGCCATTCAAAATCGCGATCTGCTGCGCTGTCCCAACATAGTCGGACACCTCTGTATGAACAAACTGATATCTGAGCCCTCCGTTTAGCGTCAGCCTGTCTGTCGCCTCGTATGAGGCTTCGGCAAAACCGGCTACAGTCGTCACGTCAATGTCGGGGTAGAGACCTGTTATGCCGACCGTATCGAAATTCAGACCACCGGAAGACAGCGCTCGGCTGAAATCAAAAATATTCTGGTGAGAGGAGAACGAGTCGTGATCGGCATCGATACCGTAGGTAATTTTGAGCGCGTCGGTCGGCTCTGCAACCAACGCTGCTTTGAAGGTATAGTAATTCGTGTCCTGAGAACTCGCCCAGAAATATGTCGAAGCAGGGAAAGGATTAAATTGAATTTCCTCACGACGCACGGCTGCCTGGATGAGCAGTTCCTGATTTAAGAAGTCCTCGTCCTTATACGTGATGTCGAACATCGCGCGCTGGGTCCTAGGATTGAAATCCGAGCTGTATCCACTCCGCGGCTCCAGCAAGCTCGGATTTCCAAGCCCAGCAAGGTTTACACCATAGAACAGTCCATAGTCTGGATCCTGCTTGCTGTCATATAATTGGGCCGAAACCTCAAGACGACGAGTATCGTCGATTTGAAAACCGACCGATCCCATGACATCCAACCTCTTATTGAATGCATTGGAAGACTGCACGATGTCCGGCATGACCATCTCGCCGCTGCCATCATAGAGCGCACCGCTGCGATTACCTGCTATGGAAAGACGGGCGTCCCAATTCTCCGCATTGTAGGTCACTGCAGCTTTCGCATTGCGGTCAAAATCCTGGCTGCCGGAAAATCCGCTTTCAGCTCCAACCGTGACCTCGCTGTGCATGCCAAGCTCAGCGTCCTTACCTTTTTTAGTGATGATATTGATGATACCGCCCGTCGCATTACCGCCGTAAATGGCGGTCGCACCGGAAAGAACTTCGACGCGAGCGATATTGAAGGGATCGATTGAATCGAACTGACGGCTCAGTCCGCGGGCAGAGTTCATGGATATGCCATCAATCAGCACCAGTGCCGTTCTTCCGCGCAGGTTCTGGCCGTAAGAGGTTCTTGCACCGACGCTAACAGGATCGAAGCTTGGAATGGTATCTCCCAAAATCTGCTGCAGGGATTTCCCGGCGCTTGCCTGCTGCTGAATTTCTTCCGCTTCAACGACATAGATCGTCTTGGCAGTATCGGAAATCTGCTGCGGAGAGCGTCCACCCGTCACGACAATGGTCTCCAGCACTGTGGAACCACTTTCAGACGGTGCGTTCTGCGCGCTATCCTGCGCTCTTGCATCGTTCACGCCCATTGCGACGGCGAGAGCCAAAAAGCTGACGCCGAAATTCCACCTGCCGTTCATATTGCCCCCAGAAGCATGAAAATATCCGCAGCCGTCCCGCCGCGCTAAATAGAAGACTATTTTCATCATGTTTTATGAGGTATGGAATGGTGGGGCTTGGATGGGAACGAACCCGACTTGGATAAACGCGAACCTCAACAGAAAAGGTATTCGTTTCATGGAAGTGATACGCCCGTTGAAATTCGGAGCCCTTTCGCAACCGGATGCAGAAAGCAGGCTAATCTGCAGAACAATCCTGTTCGACATGCTGGGTGAAGCGACAATTGCGGTTGAAGAGGGCGATCTTTCAGGTGTTACCGGACTTTTGTGGAAACACGTCGATATGTCGCTCGCGACGCTCTATCTGCCGAAAGCGCCTTTACGCCTGACCGCAAGAGGCGTGGAAACGCCGGACGTGGTAATACTGCGCGCGACCGATGGCCCAATGGTCATACATCACCGCCAACGCGTCTTCGAACTCAAGCCTCGCGAGGTCATCCTGCTTCCTGCCGATATATTCTCGGAAATAAGCATGCCGAGCGGAGGACGACTGGATTTCGCCCACCTCCCTCACCCGGCAATTGCGCGATTGAAAAGATCTATAGACAGTGTGCTGCTTCAGATTTTTCCCGAGGACTGCCTGCCGTTGCAACTTCTGACGAATTATGCGGGCTATCTTTTACGTCAGGAACATCAGGACAAGCAGCACGCAAGCATGATGGTCGATCACTTTTACGGTCTGATCCCGGTGTTGGCACAGCACGTCACGCAGACCGTGCCAGCTGGGTTACCCTTGAACCGGATGGAGTCCATTAAAGCTCTGATCGAGAACAGCCTCGCCGATAGCAGTTTTTCCATTGCTGACGTGGCGAAGGCCGAAGGCGTCACTCCTCGAGCGATTCAGAAACTCTTCAGCCGGTCGGGAACAACGTTTTCCCGATATGTCCTGGACCGGCGGCTGGTTCTTGCAAAGAGCCTGATACTCGCCAGTACAATGACTAAACCCATAAGCCAGATAGTTTATAGCGTGGGCTTCAACGATCTTTCCTATTTCAATCGCACGTTCCGTAGTCGCTACGGTATTCGTCCGACGGATTTGCGCCGGATGACGGCGCAAAATTAGGCCCGTTACATCGATGCCGTGGAGCATTCTCCACGGCATGAATATCAAAAAATCACCCTTCAGGCTGCGCTTTGCTTCCTATTGAAGTGAACCAGAGGGTTGTCGACCGTACCTTGGAAATCCGGCACCGGGCGTTCGTCATCGTCAGCATAACCATGAGTAAACAGCCGCACCCGGTTCAGGCAAAGTCGTGGGTACTCGTCACCGAATAGATCGAAGGTGGTGAAACGATCTGTCATATCAGGGAATTTGGCCTGATAGCGCTGGACGGCTTCTGTTGCCAGCTTCCAGAATACGTCCTCCGAAAGGCCTGATCGCTTGTTGAGAAGAACCGACATGTAACGGAAAACGCAGATGAACAATGTCGTCTGGATGAAGTGGATCAGGAAATCCGGTGGAAGGCGCAAGAGAACGTCCTGGACTTCTTTCGGAAGACTGTCGGTTTCTGGGAAATTCAGATCGCAGACGATCACGTCATCGATAAAGTCGCGTAAAGCGAGACGCTCCGGCATGCCGTTTTTCAAGATAAGCGTAGCGTTTTGTCCATGTGCAGAAAAGGCAAGCCCGTGCCGTGCAAGCAGGTGGTAAACGGGCGGAATGACCACGTCGAAGAACCGCGCCATCCAAATTTCGACACTGACGCCAGCCTTCTCCGCCAAGGCTTGAACGACCGGTTTCCCATCGCTGCCGTAATGCATGAATGCGGCCAATGGCAGGCCGATTTCATCCTGCGTGAGATGTCCGGCAAGGCTATCCCGCCAGAGGCACCCCAGCATTTCGTTGAACTGATAGGGCGCACCGGCAACCTTCGAAAATTGTGGGTGTGCATAATGCATGCCTGCACGCTCTCCCAACAAAACGAGGCCGCAATCCTTGGAGAGAAACTGATCCCGCTCCAGAAGCTTATCCAGCCAAGTTGTGAAGGGTGCGGCGGTAAGCGCCCTTTTGCCGGGAATGCCGCGGTAGACAGCCGTATTGAGGATTGTCATGCACAGCTTCAGTGTGGACTTCTCCGGTTGGCTGACATTCGACATCGTCCGCACTGATTGCTGAGGCAGATAATGATCCTCACCCTCACCTAGAAAGATGATGTTTCCGGACGCAATATCGCCAGCAAAATGGGTGATGACCATATGATCCCATTGCCAGGGATGAACGGGCATCATGTGATGACTGTCCTGAGAAGCTCCTGCCTTCTCCAGCTTGGAAACGAATAATGCGTACTGGTGTTTTCCAAGGGCCTCGGTAGCAAGACTTTCGTTCGTTAGTCCTTCCTCAGAAACAAAAGAAGCACGGTCCCGGCTTACGGCGATCCAGATGATTTTGGTGGCTGCGCGATTTTCGGGAGTGAAAGCCAGATAATCAGAATATCCAAGCCCAATCCGTCCCTTGCTCACCGTTACCCAAGGATGACCAGTCGTCTCGCCTTCCATGCGGATGTCATCGAGTTCAGCAAGCTCGGCCCCGGTCTTGGTCGCTGTCGCAGCGATGTGAGCATCTGCGACGAGAGTGTTGCCGAGTTCGCGGATGAAGTGCGCGACGGTCATCGGCTTTACACCGATCTCCGGTAATATTTCCGCGCAGAATGCAAGCGGATCATGAACGGGGCTGCTGATACCTTCCGCGTGCCTGACTATGCTGCCGGGTTCGACCGAAAGATTATCGAAAACGTATCGCCTCGCCTTGAAGCTATAGGATGCATCAGCAAACTCGATACGATAATGTCCCTGTGTTTCCTGCTTTACCGGAAAAACGCGCTCATAAGCGAACTCTTCGATAACCTTTGCTAGCAGACGACGAGATGTTTCCTTCCAGAGAGCCGGATCGAAGGCGGGCTGAAAAAGTGTTTCAGATGGCACGCGCATAGATATCTCCTGTCAGTTTTGCAGATGAGTCGCTTGGAACACCGAAATTCTGGAACGCAGACGGCGAATTGACCCGATAATGTTGTCGTCCAAGTAGTTGGTTGATGATGGATGCGTTGCGATAAGCGCCTAAGCCGAGATCTGGCGCCCCCACACCATGCTGGAATGTTTCGGCGTTCTGGACAAAGACGGCTCCTTCGCCACCATCGCAGCGACGGGCGCGGAAATCGCCTTCAACGATGAGGTCGCCCTTTTCACAGGTTTCAAGAACCTCGCCCTTCAGGCTCTCGATCCATTCCGGCCAAGCATGACGATAGCCGGTAGCAGCGACAATCGCGTCTGCGTCGACGAGGCTTTCTTCACCGGAAAGATTATGGCGCAGAGCAACCTTGAAGCTGCCACCAAAACCGGCAGCTTTGACGTCCTTGACCTCGCAATTTGGTGACAGCGAGAGACCGGGGTCTCTACCGCCAATTGAGCGTTCGTATAGAAGATCGTAAATATCCGCGATGGTTGAGCAGCTGATGCCCTTATAGAGAAGGCCCTGATCGGCGACCGTCTGGCGGCGGGTGGGACGTGGCAGCTTGTGAAACTCACGCATGTAGTCTGGGGTGAAATACTCAAGCCCGAGCTTCGAATACTCCATGGGAAAAAATCCTGCGGACCTAGTGATCCAGCGAATGGAGGCGCCAGCGGCAACTTTTTCCGGTGTCAATTCGCTGAACAAGGCTAGCACGCATTCTGCAGCGCTTTGACCCGAGCCGACAACCGTCACACGCCGCGCCTTCATAAGCTCCGCCTTGCGCTTGGCAAATTCGGCGGAGTGATAGATTGATCCATTGCTTTGCAAGGCAGTCCATTTCGGCAAGTAGGGCGATGTTCCTATTCCAACGACGATGTTTTTGCTGCGATAAATGCGAGAGGCGCCCGCAGACGAGCGGCTTTCGGTGATAAATGCTTCGTCGCTACGATCAAAACGTACATCCACGACGCTTTCACCAAAGCGGCAGGACGACAGCTGCTGGGACGCCCAGCGGCAATAATCATCGTATTCCTGACGAGGAATAAGAAAGTTTTCGTAGAAGTAGAATTTGTAAAGCCTGTCGTGTGCAGCCAGATAATTGAGAAAACTCAATTTGTTGGTCGGATCTGCCATGGAAACGAGATCCGCAAGAAAAGGCACCTGCAAAGTCGTTCCGGGTAAAATCAATCCCTCATGCCAACGAAAGCCAGGCTTACGCTCCAGAAACGTTGCACACACCTCAGGATGAGAAGAAAGAAGGGATGCGAGCCCCAGATTGAATGGCCCGATGCCGATGCCGGCAAGGTCGAGTGTGGTCATGGTCACAATCCAAATTGTTCGATGAAGCGCTGTCGGTGGCAGAACATGAGCTTTGCCCGCTTATCCGGGAGATCGATCTCACCCTGTTCTTCGAAAGCGCAGACAGGTGCATATCGAAGCAGCCGTTTCGCCTCGACGCTCGGCTCCCCAACCACCTTTTCAGTGGCGAGATCGTCGAGAAAAAGGAAACGTGTGAAAGCGCGGATCACTGCGGGAGCAATACCTCGTCCAAAAAACGAAGGCTCACCCACTAGCATGTGCCAGCCACGATCCTTATCAGCCGCAGAGTAATGCCGACCGAGTATATCGTCCTTCGCCCAATAAGCTTCCCAGTAACTCATCGGCGTTCCATCGATAAAACCGATATACGGATCCTGATGCGGGTCTGTAAGATTCGTATCGATATATGCAGCAATGTGCTCTTTCGGCTTCGCCATCTTCCATTGCGGGACGACATGAGGCTCATTCATCCATCGCCATAGAAGATCGAGATCGCGCTCCTTCTCAAGCAGCCGGAAGCTGATCGTTTTGCCGATATCCGGGTCGTATCTGGAATAGGCAAAATGAGCGTGGGTCGGGAGTTGATCAGCCATGCGCCCGCGCCTGCACCTGTTGAAACAGAGGGTTGTCGATTTCCAGATAGACGGACTGCGTTTCGAGTGGCCCAACCAGCTCGTCCATCTGCGCCAGCCGTGTTCTCAAGTTCGCCTTGCACTGCAACGTCGGCGCCAGCGTTTTTCCGACAAGCGCGGATTGCCCACCTTCCTTCGCATCTAGGCTGATCAAGGCATCGCGCAAGATCGAGATCAACGTTTCTTCACTAACCAAACCCTCTCGGCCGAGAGCGCCGATCATGCCCAGAGTGGAGTTGATGAACGCGTAGTAAAGAACCCGCTCATCGACGGCTTCCTCACCGAAAACGGATTCGCTTCGCTCGCCGATCCCAGGAATGGCTGCATGTAGGGCGGCGTGAGCCCTTTCATGATGAAAGAAGCCCTGATTATCGCGGTAGAAAGCAGAGACCGGATAACCATCCTCGATCTCCAGCAACATGTTTTGCTGGTGCGCCTCTGTTGCGATGCCATGCCGCAGATAAAGCGCGAATACGGGTTTCACGAAAACTTCGAGAAACCGCTCAAACCAGTCGATTGCCACAGCACCGACGTCCCTGTTTTCAATACGCGCGCGTTTACGAATTAACGCGCCAAGCCGGCTGCCTCGTTCCGGCAGATGCTCGCAGAGAGCAGCCAACAAAGATACGTTTCGATTGAAATGCGCGCCATGAAATGGATTTTCGCGCATCGAAACCGAAAGCCCGTCGACGACGTCGCCATTTGGTGCAACGCCGATATAGGCCGGGTCGGGCATCAGGTTGAATCCTGGATAATCCTTCGCCAGTTCCTGCCCCAGTGTATTGCCTCGGAAGCGATACATGTCGTCGCCGCGCAGAAGTTCCCGAGCCAAATTGATCCGCACCGAGTTGGTGATACCAATACCGAGTGAAAGCTTCAGCATGAAGGGTGCATCGGAGCGATAAAGCGTGCGCACCGAAGACGTTGGAAACCAGGGAGCACCCGCCTCACCGCAATCCACTATTTTGCCAGAGGCAACAAGCGACGCGACTTCTACGCCTTTGAGCATCGCATCTGCCTGCCATGGGTGAACAGGAAGGAAGGCAAAGTCGCCGTTTGGCAGATTGGCGCGCAGGGCCGACAATGCTTCACCTTCTAACGCCTCCAGCCAATCCTCGGACGAGGGCGAACCTTCGGAATGCCCAGAGTGATAAATATCTCTCGCCACCGCGAACCAACGCAACCGGAAGCTCGCTGCGAGTTCGGGAGAATAGCGTCGCCCCTCCTCTTCGGTCATTCCCTCGCGGCTTTTTGGGCAAGGGTGGATACCATGTCCCGCGATCAAACCCTGCTCGGCCGCGATGAAGGACACATGATCATCGATGAGTGCCTCCAGATCGCTCTCGCGGTTCGCCAGAGCGGCTTCGATCAGCAAGCGACTGGAATGCGCCCGCTTTAGAAGATCTTCGCGGCCTTCATCCGAGCTATTGGCCTCAATTCTTTCAATGATGACACTGATGGCATCTTCGGCACTGACGGTGTTGGTTCCGCTATCATCGTTCAACACGACAGGTTCGGCAAAAAGATTGTGCCCTGTGATCGACCGATAGACGACCGGCACCTTCAAGCTACCGCCGTTGTTCGGGAAGTTCAGCGTCAGTTTTTGTTTCGCTGCCTCCTGGCTCCATACGCTAAGATCCACATATTCGCGAACCACGCAGTTCAGAAGGGAGCGGAGGGCGAGTGTTGCAGCGTTATGTGCGTGCATTATCGTTCTCCATTTCGCGTGCCATGTCTTGAACCGCATCCAAAACACGGCCAATGACTTCGGGGGTGGAATTCGGGTTGAGAAGTGTGAGCTTGAAATGAACTCTGTCGTTGAGGACGGTCGTCGCAAGTGCAGCAATCCCTTTACGGAAGAGTTCTGCGCGTACCCGCAATGTAATTTCGTCTGAACGCTTCTCCCCTTGCGGCGAGAGATATCTGAACAGGACGGTGGAGAGTGAGGGTTCTGCAGCCAACTTCAAATTCGCTCGAACACGAATATCTGCAGCAGCCGCGACAGCATTATCCAGCGTCCTGCAGATCAGTACGTCCAGATTATCCGCCCCAACGGACCGAAGCGTCATCAAGACCTTGAGGGCATCGGCTCGTCTCGTCGTCTGCATGGACGACTCCACGAAATTTGGAACATCGCCAAAAATCGACACCTCCGGGTTCAGATAATCCGCCTTCATTGCCAAAGGCGAAAAGTCAGCGGCGTTGCGGACCAGAAGCACTCCGCTGCTGATTGGCTGAAACAGCATCTTGTGGAAATCGAGAGTGATCGAATCCGCCCGTTCGATTCCCGCCAGGCGCTGTCTGTGCCGGGAAAATAGCAGGCCTCCGCCATAGGCAGCGTCTACGTGGAGCCATATTCCATATGAGGCTGCAAGATCGGCAATTTCCTGCAAAGGATCCGTCGCGCCGAGATCTGTCGTGCCCGCCGTTGCAGCAATGATGAATGGCGATCGGCCGTGCGCGAGTGCGGATTCTATCGCATTTTTCAACGCTGCTTGGGACATTCGTCCATCAGCGTCAGTAGAGACAGTGACAACTGCGTCCTCTGGAAAGCCAAGAATAGAGGCGCTTTTCCGGATACTGAAGTGCGACTGTTCCGACGTAAAGATAACCCCTTTTCGGTCCGCCGGAGCTCCTTGCCGCTCAGCCGCCAGATAAAGAGCCGTCATATTCGACTGGCTGCCGCCACTGGTAAAACTGCCGCCTGCGCTCTCGGGCAAACCTGCAAAATCCGTCAGCCAGGAGAGCAGCCTCTCCTCCACAAGCGTTGCGAAAGGCGACTGATCCCAGGAATCCAGAGATTGGTTTGTCGCAGAAAGCAGAACTTCCGCCGCCAAGGCCGGAATTGCAACAGGGCAATGAAGATGCGCCACTGTCGCGGGATTGCCTACGTTCAGCGCATGACGAATGGCGAGAAAACCAACATCATCGAGAGCCGACAACGTGCCGGTTCCATTGTCTGGAAGCACATCCATGCCGTTGAGCAGTGCTCGCATCTGTTCTACATCCGCGCCATAGTGGATACCGTCTTTTGATGTGTTATCCGAAATCAACGCAACCGCTGCTGCCATCGCTTGACGGTAGGATGCCTGAGCGTCAGCATCAGGTCCAAGGATGAAGGAAGACATATTCGACGCCGCAGGCGTTTCTCTTTTTTGCAATAGCGTCACATTCATGCCGCGTGGCGTCCCAGGCGCAGAAAGGCGTCCGACAGAATATTCGACGCGTCCTCGATCTCGGCGTCGGAAATGATCAATGGCGGCAATAACCGCAGGACACCGCCCGCTCGGCCGCCCGTCTCCAAAATCAGGCCTGCACGAAACGCGTCAGCCTGCACCATTTTTGCGATGTGTCCACCAAAAGGCGGATGACCTGAGCCCTCTGGCTTACCCATTGGATCGACAACTTCGATGCCGAGCATGAGGCCTTCGCCACGTACTTCGCCGATGTAGGGCGTGTGGTTTTGAATGCGTTCAAGGTTTGCACGCAGCCTGCGCCCTGCTATAGCCGCGCGCTCCACGAGACCATCACGTTTGATGATCTCTAACGTCTTCGAACCTGCGGCCATGGCAAGCTGATTGCCACGAAACGTCCCGGCATGGGCGCCCGGCTTCCAGACATCCAGATTGTCACGGTAAATCATGACTGCCATAGGCAGACCACCGCCGATCGCCTTTGAAAGAACAATGATATCTGGAGATATACCGGCCTTCTGGAACGCGTAAAAAGTTCCTGTCCGACCCACGCCACTCTGCACTTCATCCAGAATGAGAGGGATACCAAGCTCACTTGTAACGGCGCGGATTTTACGCAGCCATTCCACGGGGGCCGGAATGACACCGCCCTCGCCCTGAACAGCTTCGAGTATGACTGCCGCAGGGAGATTGACGCCCCCTTCGGGATCGCGAAGTGCTTTTTCGAAATAATCCGCTGCAAGTGTGGCGGTCTCTTCGCCGCCGCGTCCGAATGGGCAGCGGAACGAATAGGGATAAGGAAAGAAGTGCGTGCCTGGCACAAGTTGACCAACATCAGCCTTTGGCCCCAGTGATCCCATCAGGGACAGGGAGCCTTGCGACATCCCGTGATAAGCGCCACGAAAAGCAATGACATCGGTTCGCCCGGTCGCAGTCTTGGCAAGCTTGATTGCAGCTTCTACTGCGTCCGTTCCACTGGGAGAGCAGAACTGGATTTTGGCGACATCGCACAAGTCTGCTGGCAACGTCTCGTAAATATCTGAGACGAACTTATCCTTCACAGGCGTTACGAGATCCAATGTATGCAAAGGCAGACCGGATGTAAGCACGTTTTGCAGGCTGTCGATAACCTCAGGATGGTTATGTCCAAGTGCGAGGGTTCCGGCACCAGCAAGGCAATCCAGATAGGTCCTGCCTTCGACATCCGTTACCGTGCAGCCCGATGCTGATTTCAACGCCAGAGGGAAGCGTCGAGGATAGCTGCGCGCATTGGACTCGCGGCGCGCCTGCCGCTTGAGATAATAATCATTGTCGCACCGTGGGAACGTGTCCATAAGATCAACTCCAGTGGAATTATTCTTGGAATTCGCGTTCGTATCAGGCACCTGCCGCTATACAGGTGCCCTCGAACAGTGCTCGATCCTTCGGAGAAACCAAATGGATAGCGCCACTCCGGCCAGAGAGATGATGGTTGCGATGGAGAAAAGTGCGGAATAGCCAAGCTTGTCTGCAACGAAGCCTGCAACTGAAGCGCCGATCATGTAGACAATCAGCTCTGCACAGGTGAGGATCGTGAAATCCGTTCCGGGCTGGTCGCTCGATGACGACTTCATGAAGAATGAGTAGATTGCCACCAACTCCATGTATCGGATCAGGGTTTGGAACGCAGAGGCAGACATGGCGACCCAGATGCCTGGCCAAACGCCGAACGCGTTGAGAGAGAAGGCAAGAAAACAAACGCTTCTAAGTCCTCCCAGAAGAATGAGCGTTGCGGTCAGGCCGACCTTGCGGATGATGAACGCGGCTATGATGACACCGATCAAGCCCGCCGTTGCTGCGGCGCCTCCGGAAAGATAGCCGATCCAGTCGGTAGGGACCTTGTTGTCCACCAGATAGGTGCCTTCCATGCCGCGCACCAGACCTTCACTTGCACGATAGGTCAAAGCAAAGCCAAGGACGAGCCAGGCTTGAGGCATTCTGAAGAACCCTGACAGGCTCGCGCGCTTTCGCGTGCCTTCAACCACATTGGTTTCCAGGCCCATATAGAATGCTGCGATCACCGGCAAAAGCGAGAGTGCGGCGACGAGCAGAATCATCGTCTGCCAGCCTGCGTAGTGGAAAACGACCAATGCTGCGGTTCCACCGATGATCACGCCAAGCGCAACGGCGCCAGCCTGCACAGCATTGCCCATGGAACGTGTTCTGTCCGTCAGATGTCGAACTGCGTAGCCGTCGGTCGCTATATCCTGAACCGAGGAGACAATCGTTATGCACAGGCAGATCGCGAATAAAGTTGTGGCATCGCCTGGCCCGATCAACGCCAGCGACGCAATGCCGAAGCTGACAAGAAATTGTGTCGGTATGATCCAACCACGCCTATGCCCAAGCCTCGGCGCTGGAGACCAGCGATCCACCAGCGGCGCGACGAGAAACTTAAGAATGAGCGGCAGCATTAAAAGTGAGAAGAGGCCAATCGCAGTCCTGGAGGCCCCGCTTTCGCGCATGATAGGCGGTAAAGCGACCAGAAGCAGATAGGTTGGAATGCCTTGCGCCAGATAAAGACCGCCCAGAACGGAATAGAGCCGACGATCTGAAGCAGATGTAGCAGACAATGCAGTCGATTGTGTATCGCTCGCGCTCAGCATTTCCGGCACCCACCTGTCAGGATTGTAATTTTCGGGTCACGTTTGCGACCTCACCAAAAGACGACTTTTAAACTCATATATTCAGTCGTCAGCGGCGACGCTTGGTCAAGCGCGAACCTAGATAGGAAAATTGCGAACGCCGGTTTCGGTCCATGTGTAGGGAAGAAGCAAAGTTGAAAATGCAAAAAGGGCACCGTTAAGTGCCCTCTCATGCTTACAATCTGGCCGAAGGTCAGCCAGCGCTTCTCTTCCCCAACCCCAACAGATGATAGAAAACGATTGCCCCGATGGTTGCTGTTCCGATGCCATCAAGGGTGAAGCCGCCAACTTCGAGTTTGAAGTTTCCGGCGCCCAGCACGAGAGCGATGCCGACGGTGATCAGGTTGCGCGGATCTGAGAAATCCACCTTATTTTCTACCCAGATGCGGCCTGCGGTGGCGGCGATGAGGCCGAAGACGACGATGGAGAGGCCGCCGATGACGGGGCCGGGGATCGTCTGGATCAGCGCTCCGAATTTAGGCGAGAAGCCGAGTAGGATGGCGACGACAGCGGCAACGACGAAGACCAGCGTGGAGAAGATGCGGGTGATGGCCATGACGCCCATGTTTTCCGCATAGGTGGTCATGCCCGTTCCGCCGAAGGCACCGGAAATCATCGTGGCGAGACCATCGCCAATGAAGGCGCGGCCGAGATACGGATCGAGCGAACGACCGGTCATCGCGCCGATGGCTTTGATGTGGCCCAGGTTTTCCGCGACCAGAATGACGACGACTGGCGCGATGAGAGCAACCGACGAGGCGGAAAAGACCGGCGCGGTGAACTTCGGCAGGCCGAACCAGGCGGCGGCGGACACGCTTGAGAAATCAACCGCTGCACCCATGCCCATGCCGTTTGCGAGCAAGAGATAGACCAGATAGGCAATTGCACCGCCTATGAGGATAGGCAGGCGACGCACCATTCCCGGCGCGTAAACGGCCACAGCGCCAACGGAAATTACCGTGAGCAAAGCAATCCATCGCGATAACTGGCTTCCATCCGGATTATTCGGCCCCGTGCCGGAAGCGCTGGCAATTGCCACCGGCGCAAGCACCAAACCGATGGCCGCAACGATTGCACCCGTCAAAACCGGCGGCATCAGGCGTTCGATCCAGCGATGACCGGCAAACATGACGATGCAGCCTACAAGCGCGTAGAGAGCACCGGCAGCAATGATGCCGCCGAGCGCGAGACCGATATTGGGGCTGGAGGCACCTGCCGCCGCACCCGTCGCGACCAGGACCGGGCCGATGAAGGCGAAGGAGGAGCCGAGATAGCTGGGAACGCGCCCGCCGACAGCGATGAAAAAGATCAGCGTGGAGATACCGGAAAACAGGATCGATACATTCGGGTCGAAACCCATGATGATGGGCGCAAGCACGGTTGAACCGAACATTGCCACCACATGCTGAAAACCGAGAACGACCGTTTGCCCGGCAGGCAGGCGCTCATCGGGCATGATCTGCCCATGCGTTTTCAGTTTCCAGCGTGGAAAATAGCTTCTTGCATCGCTCATCGTGATCTCCGTTCCCACGATCCGGCTGGCGCGAACCGAAATGGTCCCACCGATAAGTCGCGCATGCCAGATAGGATTTCTTGTTGTCGAAAAGGCTGATATTCGACTCATCAGCCCCTATCATTTTCGATAACGCGAATGTTAGCGCCTGTCATTCACACGCCGTGAGTTTCCCACAGGGCTTTGCAAGCGGGCAAATTATTGCGCTACCTTACTGCCGATGACGAGCCTGTCGCCCTCGATCCGGACGGAAAGCGCGCGGTAATCGCCAACACTTGCGCGGCCTTGAAGCGTTGCACCTCCCGTGTGGCTGATGACAAGAACGGAAGCGCCCGCAGCTTCGCCAGCGCGAATGCCAGCATCGGCATCCTCGAAGACCAGACAATTGGCGGGATCGACCGAAAGAAGGCGGGCACCAGCCAGAAACGGATCGGGCTGCGGCTTGCCGCTTTTCACGTCCTCCGCAGCAATGATGACAGACGGGACGGGAATGCCAGCTGCCTGCATGCGCCTTATGGCAAGCTCCCTAGGAGCGGAGGTGACGACCGTCCATTTGTGGGCAGGGAGCGCTTTCAGAAACTCCGGCGCGCCCGGAATTGCTACCACGCCATCGAGATCATCAAGTTCGCGCTGTTTGATCTGCTCGGCGCCTTTTTCGATGTCGATGCCGAAGGCTGTCAAGTCCGCAATCGTGTCTTCCACGCGCCTGCCGTGATAAGGCGGCGTCGGAATGCCGTTTTCCTTTGCCCACCCACCCCAGACGCGCTCGGAAGCAGCGCTGGAATCAAGGATCGTGCCATCCATGTCGAAAAGGAAAGCATCGAAAGAGCGGGTTTTAAGCGGGTCCAGTGACAAAAGTCTTCCTCTCGGCAGTTCAGTTCCGCCGGAGCAAATCGACTCGGCGTGGCAATTCATTGCCACGGTGGTCAACGACTGGCGGTTTTAAGTCAAGCCGCCTGTTCGAAACAATGGACTTCGCGCGCGCGATTTGTCTCAGGCCGTGCGGCGCAGTGGTTCTGCGGGCGTTGGCGTGTCTGCAGGCACAACCCGGCTTGCATGCTTTGCCTGATAGAGCGCTTCATCGGCGCGCCTGAAGGCGATGGTCGAATCCGTTTCGCTTGGAAGAACTTCGCTGACACCAAAGGATGCGCCCACGCTAACAACCGCGTTGCCAATGCGATAAGGACGGGAAAGCTGCGCTACAAGCTTGCGGCAGCACGCTTCCGCGGCCCGTTTGGAGATGAGCGGCATCAATATGGCGAACTCATCGCCGCCAAGCCGGAATACCACATCCTGCTCGGAGCAGCATGAGCGGAGACGTTTTGCCACCTGCTTCAATAATTCGTCGCCATCGGCATGGCCGTAACGGTCGTTGATGGCTTTGAAGCCGTCGAGATCGAGGCAGGCGACGGTCAACCCGCCCTCCCGGGTCATGCGGGCAAATTCCGTTGCGACAAGAGAACGATTGGCAAGGCCGGTGAGAAAATCATGAGAGGCAGCATGGCGCATGCGTTTTTCCGCCTCGACAAGGGCCGCCAAAGCCCGGCGGGAGATGCCCACCGCGAATATCGCGCCTGCGATGAAGACGACGGCCAGCGCTGCGGCCAGCGGAAGCGATTGGCGCAGCAAATCCCTCGCAGGCGTATTTGGGCGCCAGGACAGGCTCTGGGACTTGCCATTTTCACCGATAGCGATTTCGACGCTCGCGCGGTCAGGTTTCACACTGCTCGTGGGACCAACCACGGCATCATCGAGAACGAAACGATTTCCAAGGAATTCCTGAAGACTTCCGGCAATTGGGACCGCCGTGATGAGAATGGGCGCGCGCTTTCCGTTGAGTTTCGCAGTGCCGAAGTCAGGCTGAAAGAGGCTTGCCGTCAGCAGAACGGCATCATCCCCAACAACCTCGATCTTGCTGAATGCCAGCGGGTCGGGAATGCCCGGCTTCTTTACCCTGTCCTCCGATGCACGCACCAGACCGAACAGTGAATGCGCCTCCTGAACAATTTCTGCGGCGCCTCTTTTAAAGAAAGGGCGTTGAGCCACCTCATCTGAGATTTTCGAGTAGATCAGCTGATCTTCGCCATCGATAATCGCCGCAAAGCGCGTGCCGATGTTCCGATCAGCGAACTGCCCATGTTCCGGTCAACCCACTCATAGTCGAAATTATTTTCGACTTTGGAGATGGCTTCATCCCAAACGGTCCAGGATGTGAGCGCGAATTCAACGTCTGAAATCCAGACGGAGATGTTGCGCTTGACCAGCGTTTCCTGACGCTCGCGTACCCCGGCATCGAGTTTTTCCACGCCGAAATAGGGGATGGCGGCCAGCCCTACCAGCAGGATTGCTATCAGCACTGCCGCAGGCCCGACCAGCCTTAAATGGGTAAAGCGCACCATCTTGGTATGTTCCGATTGTCTTGTTCGGAGCTTTCTACCGTAACGGAAGTTTCAACCGGGTTACTGTCGGAACAAATCGAACCAGCCGGTTAATATTTCGATGATGAAGACAGGGAGACAACGGGGACGAAAAAGGCCGGGATGCGTTTCCCGGCCTTTCTGTTCAATTATCGCGCGGCAGGGGCGCCTTTGGTCAAGTCCATGACGTCCGCGACGATTGCGGCGGATTCCGTTTGAAGAACGTCTTTTACGTTCTTGCGGGCGTTCTCGATTGCCAGATTGGCGCTAAGGCTGCGCTCATTGGCCTGAAGGCCGTCATCCTGTGATTGCAGAATCCCGCTGCCATCGTCCTGACGGGCTTTCAAACGCGCGGTCAGTGCCGCCATTTCTTTGCGACGCTCTGCCTCGTTGAGAGAGATCGTCTTCTTCTCCCGCTCGGTTTTCAACTCCGCTACATCTTCTACGAAGCGCTGGAAGTCCTTGTCGTTCTTCACGCGCTCTTCATGGCGCTTTTCAAGCTGCGGCACTTCGGCAGCAACATCGCCAAGCTTCTTGTAGCGCGCGGGCTTGATCTTCGTCCAAGGCAGGGCGTTATCATAGCTGGATTCGCCCAGCGTCTTGGGGTCCGAAATGCCCGGCAAAGCGAGGTCCGGTGTCACGCCCTTCAGCTGGGTGGTGCCGCCATCGACGCGGAAGAACTGCGCGATGGTGAGCTTCAGCTGGCCAAGTTCCGGCTTCTGGTTGCCCGCAACCCGGTCGAGGTCGACCACCGTCTGCACGGTTCCCTTGCCGAAGCTCGGCTCGCCAACGATGACGCCGCGCCCGTAATCCTGAATTGCCGCAGCGAAAATCTCGGAAGCCGAGGCCGAACCGCGATTGATCAGAACGCCGAGAGGGCCATCCCAAACGGGTGCCGAAATATCGTCATTCTCGACTTCAACCTTACCGGCGGCGTTGCGCTGCTGGACGACCGGGCCCTTGCCGATGAAGAGGCCCGTCAGGTCGATGGCTTCGCTTAGCGAGCCGCCGCCATTGTCGCGAAGATCGATCAGGACACCATCGACCTTTTCGTCTTTCAACTCGCCCAGAAGCTTCTCCACGTCGCGGCTGGCGCTTCGGTAATCCTTGTCGCCTTTGCGGCGAGCATCGAAATCCTCATAGAAGGTCGGCAGGGTGATGACGCCGATCTTGGAGGTGGCATCGCCGTTCTTGACGGAAAGCACAGACTTCTTGGCCGCCTGCTTTTCAAGGCTCACCTTGTCACGCACGAGGTCTATGATGCGGTGACCGCCGGTACCACCAGCGTCTGCCGGAAGAATATCGAGGCGGACAACGGAGCCCTCCTCGCCGCGGATCATCTGAACGACTTCATCCAGTCGCGTGCCGACGACTTCCTTGATGGGGCCTTCCTTGCCCTGCCCCACGCCGATGATGCGGTCTCCGACCACCAGCTTGCCGGAAAGCTGGGCCGGGCCACCTGCAACGAGCTCACGGATCGTCGTATAGCCGTCACGCTCCTGCAGAACGGCGCCAATACCGACCAGAGAAAGCTTCATCGAAATATCGAATTCAGCAGACGTCTGCGCGCTGAAATAATCCGTATGCGGATCGACAGCCGTGGTGAATGCGGCCATGAATGACTGGAAAACGTCGTCGCTCTTATAGGTGTAAACGCGGTCGAGAATGTTCTTGTAACGCTTGTCCAGCGTGTCGCGAATTTTCGCGTCGTCTTGATCGGCAAGCTTCAAACGCAGCCAGTCGCTTTTCACGCGCTTGCGCCACAGTTCGTTGGCCTGTTCTTCCGTTTGCGCCCATGGAGCGTCTTCACGCGAGATCGGATAGTCTTCCTTCGCGGTAAAATCGAAGCCGTTTTTCAAGAGCGCGCGGGCATAGGTCATGCGCTCAACGACGCGTCTCGTATAGGTGTTGAACATCGAGAAGGGAATTTCGATGTCCTTGTCGAGAATCTGATTGTCGATTTTCTTGCTGTCGATGGCAAAGCCATCGATGTCCGACTGCATGAACAGCATGCGGTCCGGGTCCATCGACTTGATGAACTTGTTCATGATCTTCACGGACAGCGCATCATCCAGCGGAATCGGCTTGTAGGCGTAGCGTTCCAGAAACTGTGCGCTGAGATTTGCAGCCTGCTCCTGGCTTGCGGATGGCGCAAGCACTGGCGGCGGGGTCGGTTCCTGCGCCTGCGCAGACGCTGCCGATATGAGAACCAGGCCAAAGAAAAGGTGCTTCAAGCGCATCCGAAGATCTTCCTCATTATTCAATCAATGCGTCTTACTCTATCTTGAAGAGAAATTGCGATATTTTAAAAGCCGCGCGCGATTTATTGATCGACTTCCTGAACAACCATCGCATAACGCTGGTCGCCGCCAATCGATCCACACCACGAGCGCGGATTTTGCCACCGCCTGTGATCCAGAACAGCATCGTGATAGTATATTGAGCAATTAACCATGCGGAGGAAACGGAGTGTACCTTGATCTGCAAGGCTATTACCGGCGGCAACCGGAACCGCCGCGCAAGCCGCAATATCGGCAGCTTTCCAGACGCGAGCAGAAGGTTTTAATCTGGGTCTTGGGCTTGAATCTTTTTCTAGCCCTGATCGCGCCGATTGGCGGCGCGACCGTGATTAGCGGCCTGTTATCGCTTTTGCATCAATAATCAAGCGCTTACGGTAAAGCGCCCGAACGCGCCGCGCGCGAAGCATAGAGGCTCGCCTTCGCGATGCGCGGCGCGGATGACGCGACCGATGATGATCGAGTGATCACCAGCATCGTGAACGGAAGCCTGCGCGCACTCAAAACGGCTGAGCGTGCCCGGAATGATCGGAACGCCTTCTGAATTCGGCTCCCAATCCAGCTCATCGAAACCGCGTCCACCGCGTGTGAAGCGGGAGCAGAGTGCGTCCTGTTCCGCATCCAGAACGTGGATGGCAAAATTCGTTGCGCCGACGAAAAAGTCGTGACGCGTAGAGGTCTTGGCCGGGGACCAGAGGACGAGCGGCGGGTCGAGCGAAACGGAGGAGAAGCTGTTGACCGTCATGCCAAGCGGGCCGCTCGGTGTATCGGCGGTCACCACCGTTACGCCCGTTGGAAAGTTGCCGAGCGCGTTGCGAAAGCTGCGCGCAGTCGTCGCGTCAGGCACGAAACGGTGTTCATTATGCGTGTTCAAACTGCTCAGGGACATCAGGGTACCTCACGACCGTTTGCAAGCGTGTAAAGCTCAAACCATGTCTGGCGATCCATCTTGACCTCATTGGCCTTGGAGATCGTGGTAATGCGGGCTAGATTATTCGTACCCATGACCGGCAGGATTTTTGCCGGATGGGCGAGAAGCCATGCGACGGCAACCGCTGCCGTATCGACATTGTTTTCCCGGGCGATACGTTCCAGCGCATCGGCCAGCGGGCCTTCCCGGCCCATCAAAGAACCACCACCGAGCGGCGACCAGGCCATGACCGGCAGATCACGCTCCTGCAAATATGCCAGATCGCCATTGGTGAAGGGCGATGTTTCCGCAAGGCTGAGTTCGATCTGGTTGGTGACCAGCTCTTCCGTCATGTTGGATTGCAGCAGCGAGAAATCCCACGGGCGGAAATTCGAAACGCCGACGCTTTTCACCTTGCCCGATGTCACAAGCGCATCCAGCGCTTCACCCGTTTCCTCCGGGTCCAGCATAGGGTCCGGGCGATGGATCAACAGAAGATCGATGCGATCCGTGTTCATGTCGCGAAGCGAGGCTTCGACAGATTCGTTGATGTGCTTTGCGGACGTGTCGTAATGTTTCACACGGGCAGCAGAGTGGCGGCCAGCGGGCGCAACGATGCCGCACTTGGTCACGATCTCTATTTTGTCGCGCAGCGATGGCGCTTCGCGAAGACCGCCGCCGAGAATCGCTTCTGCGGTGTAGCCGCCGTAAATATCGGCCTGATCCATGGTCGTGATGCCCTGCTCAAGGCACGCCTCGATCTTTGCCTGCACATGGCGCGGCGAGGTATCGGCATCGTCACCGATGCGCCACATGCCGTAAACGATGCGGCTGAAGGAAAGACCGGAAGTGATATCGATGCGTTGCATTAGTGGCGCTCTCCATTGCCAAGAGGTGTTGCAGGTGTTTCTGCCGGAACGCGACCACGCGCATGCGGAAGCGAGCAGGTCTTCATTTGCGGCAGCACCTTTTTGCCGAAATGTTCGGCCTCATCAAGATGCGGATAGCCGGAGAAGATGAAGGCGCGGATGCCCATCTTCTGATATTCTTCCAGCTTGCTCAAAACCTGATCCGTGGAACCGACGAGCGCTGCACCGCAGCCGGAACGGGCACGGCCAACACCGGTCCACAGATGCGGCTCGGTATAACCGAACTGATCCGCCTGCTCGCGCGCCTTGGCCTGATGCGCAACGCCGAGCGAAATGCTGTCATGTGCGCGGGCGCGGATTTGGCGGCCATACTCGTCATCCAGCTTCGAGACGAGATGTTCGGCATATTCATGCGCTTCCGCCTCCGTATCGCGGACGATCATGTGAACGCGCAGACCGTAATCCAGCGTGCGGCCATGGGCCTCGGCGCGGGCATGCACGGCGCGCATGCGCTCTGCCAACTGCTCCTTCACCTCCGGCCACATCAGGTAAACGTCGCACTGCGCGCCGCAGAGTTCCAGCGCATCCGGGGAATAACCGCCGAAATAAAGCAGCGGGCCGCCATTCTGCTGGTAAGGCCGTGCCGGTTCGGTCGAGACGTTCTTGAACTGGTAGATTTCGCCTTCATGGTTGATTTCATCTCGCGTCCAGGCCTGACGAAGAATCTCGACCACCTCGTGACTGCGCTTGTAGCGATAGGCACTATCGGCCACCTCGCCCGGAAAGTCCGAGCTGATGACGTTCAGCGTCAGGCGGCCCTTCAGCATATGATCGAGCGTCGCGACGGTACGCGCCAGCATGATCGGCTGCATTTCTCCGCAACGAATGGCGGCCAGAAAATTGATGTCCTGCGTAATCGGCGCGCAACCGGCAACGAAGCTCAGCGTGTCCTGCCCGACCTGATAGGAAGATGGGCACAGTATATTGCGAAACTTGAGTTCTTCCGCTTTTCTGACGATGGAGGAGCAATGATCCCAGCTGGAGCGCAAGTTGCCATCCGGCACGCCTAGAAACTCGTAGTCATCGGAGCAAAGAGCCGAAAACCAGGACACCTCGGCAGCATCGAGGTCAGCTGAGGTTACGGGCACAACGGTCATAAAAATCCTCCCAAAACGTCCAATGCCTATTTCAATATCATCCACCTTGATGTAAATCAATGATGTATCAATTTTTTATGCCGGGGGAGTAAAGGCGTTGAAAATGAAGAGTTCCAGGGGAAGCCTGCCCATGTATCTCCAGATTGCGGAGACACTGGTGCGCGATATTGCGGCGGGCACGCTGATCGACGGCGAGAAGCTGCCGCCGGAACGGGATATGGCCAGAGACTTGGGCATAGCCGTGGGAACGCTGCGCAAAACCCTCGCTGAACTGGAAAGCCGCGGCTTGCTCGAGCGTATTCAGGGCTCGGGCAACTACATCCGCGCAGTCAACGATCCGCAGAGCGTCTACGCCATGTTCCGGCTGGAACTGATAGAGGGCGGCGGCCTGCCGACAGCGGAAATTTTAAGCGTGAGCCGCGAGGTGAAAGATAGAAGCCTGCCGACATTCGGCACGTCATCGGAAGGCCACCGCATTCGCAGACTGCGCAGAATCGGCGGCAAGATTGCAGCAATCGAGGAAATCTGGCTCGACGGCTCTTATGTCGATTCCATCGCGCCTGAAGACCTCTCCGAGTCGCTTTATCTTTATTATCGCACGCGGCTGAACCTTTGGATTGCCAAGGCGGAGGACTATATCGATCTCGGTCGCGTACCCGATTGGGCGCCCTCCTCCTTCCGTCCCGCGCGCGGCGATCTGCTGCCCCATGTGCTGCGCATCAGCCACTCGCATGAAGGTAACAAGGCGGAGGTTTCCCACACATGGTACGACCATACCATAGCGCGATATGTCAGCAGGCTTCGCTAATATGGCGACCGTAAAGACCGATACGCCTAATATCGGCAGCAGCCTTGGAAATTATGACGTGAATTCAAGGAAAAAGCGGACGAAAAAACGCCGCAGGAATAAAATTGATACACTATTGATTTCTTTTTTTTCGTGGTTATGATTTTTGTCAAGGAACTCGTCGGTAATGACGAGCTTGGGAGGAATGGATGGCTTCTGTAAGCCTGCGTAAACTGGAAAAGAGCTACGGCGCATTGCGCATCGTGAAGGGCATAGATCTCGAAATCGCAGATGGCGAGTTCGTGGTCTTCGTTGGCCCTTCCGGCTGTGGCAAGTCCACCACGCTTCGCATGGTGGCGGGACTTGAGAGCATCACCGGCGGCGAAATCCGCATCGGCAACACCGTGGTCAACACCCTGCCCCCGCGTGGCCGGGATATCGCCATGGTCTTTCAGGATTATGCCCTATACCCGCACAAGACCGTTCGCGAAAACATGGGTTTCAGCCTTAAAGTTCGCGGTGTTGCGCAGAACGAGGCAAACCAGCGGATCAATGAAGCTGCCGAAATGCTCGGCATCGGCCACCTGCTCGAGCGACGCCCCGGACAGCTTTCCGGTGGCCAGCGCCAGCGCGTGGCCATGGGCCGCGCCATTGTGCGCAGACCGCAGGTCTTTCTCTTCGATGAGCCCTTGTCCAACCTCGATGCCAAGCTTCGCGGGCAGGTCCGCACCGAAATCAAGCGGCTGCACCAGCAGATCGGCACGACGATCATCTACGTCACCCACGATCAGGTGGAGGCGATGACGCTCGCGGATCGCATCGTCATTCTCAAGAATGGCGAGATCGAGCAGGTCGGCACGCCGGATGAGGTTTACAACAAGCCGCAAAGCGTGTTCGTCGGCGGCTTCGTCGGTTCGCCTGCCATGAACTTTGCGCGTGGGCGCATGTCTGGCGGCAAAATAGTTTTCGGCAATGGCGACAGCCTTGCGTCAGATGTTCTTCGGCTCGGCAAGTCCGGCGCACTCGATGGGCGCGAAATGCTGGTCGGCATCCGCCCTGAACATTTCGGCGATGCGGTGGATGACGCCGCAGTCGTATCGGCTCAGGTTCAGGTCGTTGAGCCACTCGGCTCCGATACGTTGGTGCACTTCAATATCGGTGGCGATATGCTGACGGCACGTATGGCGCCGGATGCGAGACCAACGGTCGGCGAAACGATCCGCATCGGCGTCGATCCATCGCGCATTCATCTGTTCGATGCGGAAAGCCAGCGCGTCATCAATTAATAGCGGCACTAAGAAAAAGCGCTGCAAACTTTAGGGTTCAATGGGAGGATGGAAATGAAATTCAAAATTATGACGGGTGCCCTGCTCGCGCTCAGCCTGACGACATCGCTGGCATCTGCCGCCGATCTGAAGGTATATATCTCCAGCCAGCATCAGCCGCAGGTCTGGCGTCAAGTGCTGGACAAGTTCGAGGCAGCAAATCCCGGCACCAAGGTCGCCATCGAAACCGGCGGCAATACGTCCGAGGCGCAGGCGCAATATCTCAACACCATCATGTCCGCGAAGGATCCGTCTCTCGACGTCCTCATTCTCGACGTCATCCGCCCGGCACAATTTGCCGCCGCTGGCTGGACCGTGCCGTTCGAAGGCAAGGACATGTCTTCCTACCTCCCAGCCTATGCCGAGGCCAACACGGTCGATGGCAAGGTCGTGGCGCTGCCAGCCTTTGCCGATTCCATGTTCCTTTATTACCGCAAGGACCTGCTGGATAAATACGGCATCGCCCCGCCAAAGACGTGGGATGAGCTGACCGCTGCGGCAAAGAAAATCACCGAAGGCGAAAAGAACCCGGACCTTCAGGGTCTTTCCTTCCAGGGCAAGGCAATCGAAGGCGCAGTCTGCACTTTCCTCCTGCCATACTGGAGTCAGGGCAAGAACCTTGTCGAAAACGGCAAGCTGACCTTCGACAAGACGGCTGCCGTCAATTCGCTGAAACTTTGGAAGAGCTTCGTCGATCAGGGCGTGGCCAAGAAGAACATTGCCGAAGTTGCAACGGATGACACCCGCAAGGAATTCCAGGCCGGTAACGTCGTCTTCGCGGTCAACTGGTCCTATGCATGGGCGCAGTCTCAGGGCAAGGAATCGGCCGTCGTCGGCAAGGTCGGCGTTGCCCGCCTGCCCGCCGTTGCCGGTGGCGAACAGGCAACCTGCCTCGGTGGCTGGGAATGGGGCGTTTCCGCCTATTCCAACCACAAGGATGAATCGAAGAAGCTGGTCGAATATCTTTCCAGCCAGGATACCTCCAAGTTCATGGCCACCAACGGCTCGCTGCTGCCAACCTATCCGGCTGCCTATAAGGACGAAGCCGTATTGAAGGCAGCACCGTGGTTTGCCGATGCGCTGCAGGTTGTCGAAACCGCCAAGCCGCGCCCGGTAACGCCGCGCTATAACGAGGTCAGCGAAGTGATCCGCACCACGGTCAATGCCGTGCTTGCAGGTGTTACGACACCGGAAGACGGCGCAGCGCAGATCGAAGCGCGCCTGAAGCGGATCATCCGCTAATTTACAAGGGAGTGCCGTGGTCGGACCCGGCACTCCAACCCTGCTCAATTCGAAAATTCCTTTGGGAGATGCGACGGTGATGACCTCGTCTCTGCACGCCACGCACGGTGCGGAAAAACCTGCCCCGCGCTGGACGAACTGGCTCGATCTTGGAGACCGGGCGCTGGCTGTGCTGCTGCTTGCTCCCGCAGGCATTCTGCTCGCGCTGATTATCGTCTATCCCGTGCTGAAACTCGGCTATACCAGCCTTTTCAGCCTGTCGCTGACCTCTGGTCTGCCTGCAGAATTCGTCGGCCTCGATAATTACCGCCTAATGCTGGAAGACCCGGTATTCTGGGAAACCACCTGGAATACGGTGCTGATAACGCTGATCACCGTTCCCGGCGCGCTTCTGATGGGCCTCGCTCTGGCGCTGCTCGCCAACCTGCCCTTCCGCACGCAATGGCCGGTGCGTCTTTCGCTTCTCATTCCATGGGCGCTGCCGCTTTCCTTCGCGGGCCTTATCTTCGCATGGTTTTTCCATTCGGAATATGGCGTCGTCAACGATGTGCTCAACCGCTTCGGTTTCGAAGGCATCATCTGGTTCAACTCACCGCATTGGGCATTCGCTGCCATCTGCCTGACGATCATCTGGAAGACGTCATCCTTCATGGCGCTGATCATCCTCGCCGGTCTCCAGACCATTCCTCGGTCGCTTTACGAGGCAGCCGACGTGGATGGCGCGGGCAGAATTCGCCAGTTCTTCGAAATCACCCTGCCTCTGCTGAAGCCCGCAATCGTGGTGGCGCTGATCTTCAGAACCATCACCGCGCTCCAGACCTTCGATATTCCCTATATGATGACCGGCGGAGGCCCCGGCACGTCCACCGCGACACTTGCCATGTACATCCACCAGAACACGGTGTCCTTCCTCGATCTCGGATACGGATCCGCGCTGGCAGTGGTTATGTTTGCGCTTTCCATGGTCGTGACCGTCATCTATCTGCGCGCCATAAGAACGAAGGATTGAGCCATGAGCACCGTCACCTCTCCCGGCCTTTCCTCCATGCTCTCCGGTCGCCCGCTTCGCCTCTTCGCAGCCGCCGCACTTCTGATCAACGGCATGTTTCCGGCACTATGGATATTATTCACCTCGCTGAAAAACGAGGCCGAACTGACGGCGAAGCCGATTACATGGCTGCCGCACGCCCCGACACTGGCAAACTACATGCAGGCCTTCTCGGATCAGCCGCTGCACATCTTTCTTTTCAACAGCTTCATGGTGGCGCTGCTTTCCACCTGCCTGACGCTGTTCGTCTCGGTTCTGGCAGCCTATGCGCTGGCGCGGCTGAACCTGCGTTATCGCGGACTGATCCTGTCCGCCATCATCGCCGTTTCCACCTTTCCGCTGGTCACGCTGCTGGTGCCGCTGTTTGAAATCATGCGCACGCTGAACCTGTTAAACACGTGGATTGCGCTGGTCCTGCCCTACACGGTTCTATCGCTGCCGGTTTGCACGCTGATGCTGGTGTCCTTCTTCGAAGGCATTCCACGCGATCTGGAAAATGCAGCGATGATCGATGGCTGCACGCGCATCGGCGCACTGTTCAAGATCGTCGTTCCGCTCTGCGCACCGGGCGTATTCACCGCAGGCATTCTGGCTTTCGTCAATGCGTGGGATGAATTCCTGCTTGCACTGTCCTTCAACTCCAATCCATCGCTTCGCACGCTGCCAGTCGGCATCCAGCTTTATCAGGGCGAGTTTGCCTTCCCCTGGCCGGTGATTTCCGCAGCACTCGTCGTCGGCATCGTGCCGGTCGCGATCCTGATCGTGATTTTCCAGGAGCGCGTGGTATCCGGCCTGACTGCTGGCGGCATCAAGGGCTAAGAACCCTCCATCATCGAGAGACTTTGTCATGCATTTCCAAAAGACAGCCGACGGCTTTGAACTGGCCATCAACGGAACCACCGTCCTTCGCCATTCAACCGGGAGCCCTTGCATCTTCGTCGGCAAAGGCGAGGAGCGCATGGACATGTATCGCGGCAATTTCGATATCGAGGATTATGTCGTGGAGCGTGTGGCACTGCGCCACGCGGAAGTCGAAGGCAACAGCGTCACGCTTTCTGATGCGCAAGGCCAAAAGGCAAGGCTTCGCCTGAGCATCACCGACAATAGTATCAAGGTCGATGCGCTCGGTCCTTCCATCAACCGCCTCTGGCTTCGTGTGGTGGCCGAAAAGGACGAATGCGTCTGGGGCGGCGGCGAGCAGATGTCCTATTTCAACATGCGCGGACGCAAATTCCCGCTCTGGACATCCGAGCCCGGCGTCGGTCGCGACAAGACGACTGAACTCACCTTCAAAGCCGATGTGTCCAGCAAGGCGGGCGGTGATTACTACCACACCAATTACCCGCAGCCGACCTACGTTTCCTCGCGCCACTACGCTTTGCACGTTGAAACCACGGCCTATTCCGTTTTCGATTTTCGCCGTGATGGCTTCCACGAAATCGAGGTCTGGGCCGTCCCCGACCGTCTGGAATTCTTCGCAGCAGACACATTCACAGCCATCGTCGGCCAACTCTCGCTGCGTTTCGGCCGCCAGCCGGAACTGCCGGAATGGGTCTATAATGGCGCGATCATTGGCTTGAAGGACGGCGAGCAGTCTTTTGCGCGGCTGGAAAAAATCCGTGCCGCAGGCGTCAAGGTTTCCGGCCTCTGGTGCGAAGACTGGGTTGGTTTGCGCCACACCACATTCGGCGCGCGCCTTTTCTGGGACTGGAAGGCGAATGAAGAGCGCTACCCGGCACTTCGCCAGAAGATTGCCGAACTTGCCGATAACGACATCCGCTTTCTTGGCTATGTAAACCCCTATCTCTGCGTCGATGGCTCCTTCTTCCCGGAAGCGAAGGCGAAGGGCTATTTCGCCAAAAATGATGCGGGCGAAACCGCTCTTGTAGACTTCGGCGAGTTCGATTGCGGTGTAGTGGATTTCACCAATCCAGAAGCCATGGACTGGTTTGCTGAAACCATAATCGGTCAAAACATGCTGGACTTCGGCCTCTCCGGCTGGATGGCAGATTTCGGCGAATATCTCCCCATCGACATCCATCTTTCCAACGGCGTGGATGCCAAGCTGATGCACAACGCCTGGCCCACAATATGGGCAGAGGTCAATGCAAAGGCAGTGGCGAGCCGCGGCAAGACGGGCAAAGCGCTGTTCTTCATGCGCGCAGGCTTCACCGGTGTTCAGGCCCACTGCCCGCTTTTATGGGGCGGAGACCAGTCGGTGGATTTCACCCGTCACGATGGCCTTGTCACGGTCATGTCCGGTGCGCTGTCTTCTGGCCTGCTTGGAAATGCCTATCACCATTCGGATATTGGCGGCTATACCAGCCTCTTCGGCAATGTCCGCACCGCAGAGCTTCTGATGCGCTGGGCCGAGATGGGCGCCTTCACCCCCGTCATGCGCACCCATGAAGGCAACCGCCCGCGAGACAATCTACAGATCGACCAGGACGAAACCGTGCTCGCGCACTTCGCCCGCATGACCGCGATCTACGTCCACCTCGCCCCGTACCTCAAGGCTTTGTCCAAGGAGGCGACACAAACCGGCCTCCCCGTACAACGCCCCCTCTTCCTGCACCACGAGGAAGACCGCCGGACCTATGACATTCAGGACGCCTATCTCTACGGCGCAGAACTTCTGGTCGCCCCGGTCTGGCAGGCCGGGCAAAGCGAGCGCACCGTCTATCTCCCGCAGGGTACGGATTGGGCGCATGTGTGGAGTGGCTCGGTGCATGAAGGCGGTCAGGAGGTGACGATAGCTGCACCATTAGGCCAACCGCCTGTATTCTATCGCAAGGACGCCAGGAACGCCGAGCTTTTTGCAGGCATTCGAAACATTTGATCTACAGTTCTGGCAGAGGCGTTTGACCTCCGCCGAACTATGAAGAGCGGCACTCCTACTTCCGTCATCCCGGACTTGATCCGGGATCCAGCCAGACCAAGTCCTTGGTCTGAAAGACTCTATTGACGCGCAGACGCGCGTCTGCTGGACCCCGGCTCGAGGCCGGGGTGACGGGTGGGGAAGTATTCTCGCCCCAAATTACCCTCTTAATCTAAACCGGACAGCAGTGCATCAAGTGCGGAATGACGACAAAGGGAACAGGCCTACTCTTCCTCTCAATGCACCCCAAGAAACTGCCGTAATTCCGGCGTCTGCGGATTTGCAAACACGCTTTCCGGCGGGCCGATCTCGTGCACGCGTCCCTCATGCATGAAGACGACGCGGGAGCAGACGTCGCGCGCGAACTTCATTTCATGGGTCACCATGAGAAGTGTCATGCCTTCTGCCGCCAGTTCCCGCACGACGGCCAGAACTTCGGATACCAGTTCGGGATCGAGCGCTGAGGTGATTTCGTCGCAGAGAAGCGCAGTCGGCTGCATGGCAAGGGCACGCGCAATCGCCACGCGCTGCTGCTGTCCGCCGGAAAGCTCGTCTGGATAGGCATCGAACTTATGCGCCAGCCCGACGCGCTCCAGCATCTTGCGCGCCATGGTTTCGGCTTGCGCTTTCGGCGTTTTCTTGACTACCGTCTGGGACACCATGACGTTGCCACCAACGGTGAGATGCGGGAAAAGATTGAACTGCTGGAAGATCATGCCGACTTTCAGGCGCAACGCCTTGAGGTGAAGGTCGTCATCCAGCAGTTGAGCGCCTGCCACGGAAATGCTGCCCTGAGAAATCGTCTCCAGCCCGTTGATGCAGCGCAGCAGCGTCGATTTGCCCGAACCGCTTTTGCCGATGATGGCGATCACCTCGCCCGGTTCGACATCGAGATTAATGCCCTTCAGCACTTCATTGGTGCCGTAGCTCTTCCGAACTTCAGTGATTTCGATGAGCGACATTAAGCTTCCTTTCGAGAATTTGGCTGCTTTTCGACAGAGGCCAGCACAGCGCGAAATAGATCAGCGCGACGAGGCCATAGACGAGAAATGGTTGGAAAGTTGCGTTGGTGACGACGGTCCCGGCTTTCGACAATTCGACAAAGCCGATGATGGAGGTGACCGCCGTGCCCTTGATGACCTGAACGGAAAATCCCACCGTTGGCGGAACGGCGATCCGCATGGCCTGCGGGAGAATAATGTGGCGCATCTGCTGGAAGCGGCCCATGCCAAGGCTGGACGATGCCTCCCACTGGCCTTTCGCCACCGCATCCACGCATCCGCGCCAGATTTCCACGAGAAACGCCGCGGCCCAGAGTATCAGCGTCGCACCCGCTGCAAACCAGGCTGGCACATCGATGCCGAAAAGCCCCAGCCCGAAGAACACGATGAAGAGCTGCATCAGAAGCGGTGTACCCTGAAAAAGCTCCACATAGTATTTGACCAGTATCCGCAGCGATTTCTTTTTCGAAATGCGCATGAAGAGAAGGCCGAGCGCAATCAGCGCTCCGCCCGTGAACGACACCAGTGACAACAGCACTGTCCAGCGCGCGGCCAGCAGCAGGTTTCTTAAGATATCCCAGGTGGTGAATTCGATCATCGCGCCGTTCTCCTTGGGAAGATGGCATTGCCGATTTGCGTCAACACGAAGCGCAAAAGCACCGCAAGAGCCAGATAGATGACGGTCGAGACCATATAGGCCTCGAAGGCGCGGAAGGTGCGGGACTGGATGTAGTTGGCGGCGAAGGTGAGATCTTCGGCAGCAATCTGCGACACCACGGAAGAACCCAGCATCACGATAACGACCTGCGACGACAAGGCAGGCCAGATGCGCTGAAGCGAGGGCACCAGCACCACATGACGAAAGGTCTCGAAGCGTGTCATGGCAAGACTTGCGCCCGCCTCGAACTGTCCTTTGGGCGTTGCCTGAATCCCGGCGCGGATGATCTCGCAGCTATAGGCACCGAGATTGATGACCATTGCCAGATTGGCCGCTGTCAGCTCCGACATTTGCAGCCCAAGCGATGGCAGCCCAAAAAAGATGAAGAAAAGCTGGATCAGAAACGGCGTGTTGCGGATCAGCTCGACATAGGTCGCGACGACCGGCTTCAGCCATTTTGGCCCCAGCGCACGCACCCATGCGCAGGCAATGCCCAGCGCAATGCCAAGCACGCCACCAATGGCGATGAGCTGGACCGTGATCGCCACGCCTTTGACGATCTGGGGATAATATTCGGCAAGCCAACCGAATTCGAAAGTGTAGTTCAAGGCTGGTCACTCCTGAGGAGGGGTTGCGCCCCGCTTATTATGCGGGACGCTCGCGCATCATGATGCGTA
>JAAIGF010329864.1_pt1 | contig 33326 bp, 28 predicted proteins | sample 6487441 | NCBI WGS metagenome assembly JAAIGF01 (sample SAMN13974129, study PRJNA590717) | phyllosphere metagenome | biome: pepper field; feature: multiple bacterial spot infested pepper fields; material: pepper leaves; isolation source: leaves from pepper fields | host: Capsicum annuum ... | reverse complement strand
GGTCCGCCCCGGGTGGCAAACCCGATGTGCGCGGCTTACTTCAGCGACGCCACCACCTTGCCCACCAGATCGCTGTGATCCTTGGTCTTGGTGTCTTCGGTCATCAGTTGAATGATGCTCACACGCTCGCCGACGCCCGACAGCAGCGTGGTCGTCTTCACCTTGGTGCCCTGCATGGTGCCGGTCGTATCGATCTGGCGCACCGCCAGGCCGTTGCTCAGCTTGATGGTCTTCTCACCGTCCTTGGTGAAGTCCTGCATGGCCTGGCGCTGATGCTGTTCCCATTCCTTGGCCATGTTCGGCAGGAATTCCGGGTCGCTGGTATTGCCCTTGTTGTTGGGCACCGCCGTGTCGGTGATCACGGCCAGCTGCTTGGTGATCGGGTTGATGTGCATGGTGCCCGCGCTGGAATTGGTCGGCAGCTTCTGGGCGCTGAACCCGGCCGGCAGGGTGTAGTTCAGCTTGCCGTCCAGCAGGGTGCCGACGGTGGGCGTGGTCGAAATGGCCGGTGCCGCCGGCTGAACTGTCGGGGCGGGGGCCTGGGGTGTCTGGGCCTGGGTTTGAGCCTGCGCGCCGAAGGTGGCGATGGCTCCCGTCAGGGCGATGGCAATGGCGCAAGCGCGAACGCGGATTCGGGTCATGGAAGCTCCTTCTGAAGAGGTGCAACACCGGCGGGCAGCATTGCGAAAGAGCGGATGCTACGCGCTGTGTTGCGTGCAAGCCTCGACAGCCCGCTTCCAGTTGCGTCCAGGTGTTAACCCGCAATAGCGTGGCAAGAACCGGGTTTTGCACAGGGCAAACGGCCCGGTTTTTCCACAGGAAACCGCGATGAGGGAATAGCGCCTGGTTACAAGCGCCCTGGGCGATTCGATAGCGCCGGTGTAGGCCCTTCGTCGCGCGTCAGCGCGCGCCCATGGCCGTGATCATGGCCTGCACCCGGGCGTCGTGCATGGCCTGCGACACGCCGATCGAACGCAGGTCCACCGTCAGGTGCACCGTGCCGGTCGCAGCGAACCAGGTGGTGCTCCAGAAGTGCTTGTTGCCTGGCGTGTCGTAGGCATCGATCTGGTAGACGCCGAGCTTGTCGACCCGCAGCGTGCGCTGACCCAGCAGCTTGAAGTGGGGCGACGCCGTGCGGTGAGCCTGTATCCAGCGCCGCGAGGCCGCTTCGAAATACATCGGATCGTTGTCGCGGTGCGATGTCTTGCCCGCGTGGTTTTCCATGATCGTCAGGATCGCGGTGCGCCACGGATCGACGAAGGCCATCAGGTATTCGCCGTTCTCGCTTTCGGGGACGGGCAGTTCCTGCATGCCTTCCAGCAGGGGCACGCGCAACTTGCCCAGCAGGGTATCGATAGGCGTCGCTTCGAGGCTCACGTCTGCCGCCCGCGTGCTGACGGGCGTGGCCTGGGCCGGGGCGATGGCGGTGGCGCCCATGAGCAAGGCCAGGGCGACCAGGGCAAAGCGGCGTCGCACCGGCGCCATGCCGCCGGGGTGCGGCAGGCTGGGTACGGGCTTCAACCTGCCAACGCCTTTTCGATGTTCGCGTGGAACTCGGCCACGTCGGGCTCGCCGAGATAGCGCTTGAGGATGCGGCCGTTGCGGTCGACCAGGATGGACGTCGGCGTCATGCGCACGTCGCCGAAGTTCTTGGCGTGTTCGCCCATCGGGTCGAGTGCCACCTTGAAGGGCAACTGGCGCGTTTCCACGAAGTTGATCACGTAGTTGGGCGGATCGTGGCGCATGGCCACGGCCACGGTTTCATAGCCCTGCGGCGCGTACTTCCGATGCGTGTCCACCAGCATCGGCATTTCCTTCACACAGGTCACGCAGTCGGTGGCCCAGAAGTTGATGAGCACGACCTTGCCGCGCAGCCCTTCGGTCGAGAATTTTTCGCCGGTGATGGAGGTGAAGGTGGCGTCCGGCACCTGCGGTGCGCCGCCCAGCGTGAACCATGCGCCCGCCGCCACGGCGACCGCGATGACGGCGCCAGCGATCAGTTTGACGGGGCGTGAGGAAGAGGACGTAGTCATGGACGCTCGGCAGGACAGGGAATAGGGCAGTGGGGCTGCCCGCCTAGTTTAGCCCCACTGCGTGTCGATGGCGTTGCGTCCGTGCCAAGGTTTACTGCGGGCCGCCCGGCTGCGTACGCTGCGACTCGGTGCGCTCTGCCCGCACGTTGGACATGCTCTGCAGTTCCTGTTCGGAAATGATGTCGAACACCTTCACGACCTTCAGCACGCCCGGGATGGTCGACACCAGGCGCGCGCCGCTGTCGGCCTCGCGCTGGGTCAGGCGGCCCTGCAGGTACACCACGCCACGCTCGGTGGTGACGCGGAAGGCATTGGCGAACAGATCCTTGGCGTCGATCAGCGTGGCCTTCACCTTGCCGGTGATGACCGAATCGTTGGTGCGGGTGCGCAGCGAGCTGGCGGGGCCGACCACGGTTTCGTTGACCACGCCGCGCACGTTCTCGACGTTGATGGCGATGCGCTCGACTTCGGCGCGAGCCGCTTCGGTCGATACTTCGCCCGTCAGCAGCACCTGGCGGTCGTAGGAATTGACGTTGACGTGCGCGCCGTCACCGAAGCGCTGGCCGATCTGGCGGCTGACCTTCAGTTCGATGTTCTGGTCTTCGACCTGGATGCCGACCGAGCGACGGTCGGAGGCGGCCAGGCCACCCATGGCCGCGCCGCCCACCAGCACGGCGCCGCAGCCCGGCAGCGCGACGATCGTCGACACCACCAGCAGCGCGGCGGCGAGGGGACGAAGGCGGGAAGCGAACGATTGGCGTTTCATGTCAGAGGTCTCCAAGCAGTTGGGCATCGATGCCATCGCACAGTGCGTGCAGCACCAGCAGGTGGATTTCCTGGATGCGTGCGATGCGGTCGTGCGGCACGCTCAGGTGGATGTCCTGTTCGTTGAGCAGGGAAGCGATGTCGCCGGTCTCACCGCCGGTCATGGCGATGACGCGCAGTTCGCGGTCGTGCGCCGCGACGATGGCCTGAAGAATGGCGGGCGCCTCGCCGCCGGTGGCGAACACCACCAGGATGTCGCCCGCATGGCCCAGCGCCTGGATCTGGCGCGCGAACACGCCTTCCGGGCCGAGTTCGTCGGACACGGCGGTCAGCAGCACGGCATCGCCATTGAGCGCCATGGCCGCCAGCGGCATGCGCTCGCGCTCGAAGCGCCCGATCAGATGGGCGACCAGGCGTTCGGCATTGGCGGCGGACACGCCCTCACCGCAGGTCAATATCTTGCCGTCGTTGGCGATGGCAAAAAACATGGCATCGATGGCCGTGGCCGTCGGCTCGGCGAGCGCATCCATCGCCTGTTCGTGCAGGGCGATTGCGTCGCGAAAATGGGTGCTCACCCGGGCAGTCAGTTCCATGCGGCGATTATGGCATGGGGCTTATTGCCGTCGCGTGCACGGTGTCTCCTTCATTGCTGCCCGCGCGCCTCAGCTGTAACCAGCGATGAAGGCATCCCGCATCCAGTCGATGTCCTCGCCATCGACCGCCACCACGTCGAATCGGCAAGCCGGAACCGGGCCCTGCCACCGATGCTGCAGATAGTGATGCGCCGCGCGCACCAGCCGGCGCTGCTTGTTGAGGTCGACACTGGCCGCCGCGCCACCGAACTGCCGCGACCGCCTGGCCCGCACCTCGACGAACACCAGGACCGTACCCTCGCGCATGACCAGATCGAGTTCACCCGCGCGACAGGCGACATTGCGCGCAAGCAGGTGCAGGCCTGCTGCCTGCAGATGGGCCAACGCCCGGTCTTCCTGCTGTGCACCGGCTCGCTGCGATGGGGATTGTTTCGGTGCTCGGGTCATGTCGGCAACAGGACGCGGGCCAGCCAGGCGCCGTTTGCGCGCCCGGCGTTGGGCGGCCAGCATGCGCTCTTGTGGCGTGGCCGGACGGCGAGCGCTCATGCCCGCCCCGCCATGTCGGTTATCCTCGCCCCATGCAAAACGACCCCTCTGATACGGCGCCTGACCAGGCGGCCGCGAGCGATGCCGCCGCCGTCTGGCCGCGGCTGGCCGAACGGGTGGCGGCCCAGTACTGGCCTGCCCCCGCCCTGTATGTGGTGGCCACGCCCATCGGCAACCTGGGCGACCTGAGCCTGCGTGGCCAGATGGCCTTGCAGCGTGCCGACGTGATCGCCGCCGAAGACACGCGCAGCACGCGTCCCCTGCTCGACGCATGGGGCGTTCGCACGCCCTTGATCGCTGCCCATCGCCACAACGAGGCGCGCGCGGCGCAGTCCATCGTCGACCGCCTGGCCGCAGGCGAGCGGGTGGCCCTGGTATCGGACGCAGGCGCCCCGGGCGTGAGCGATCCGGGTGCGCGGGTGGTGCGCGCGGTTCGCGCCGCCGGTTATCCGGTCGTGCCGGTGCCGGGCGCCAGCGCGGTCATCACAGCCCTGATGGGCAGTGGCGTCACCACCGACGAGAACCCCGCCTACGCCTTCGCCGGCTTCTCGCCGTCCAAGCGCGTGGCGCGGCAGCGCTGGCTGACCCAGTGGACGCAGATCCCGGCGCCCGTGGTGTTCTACGAATCGCCGCATCGGCTGCGCGACACCCTGGCCGATATCGTCGAGGTGTGCGGCAGCGAGCGCAACGTCACCGTCGCCCGCGAACTGAGCAAGCGTTTCGAAGAAATCGCCACATTGCCCGCCAGCGAGACGCTGGCCTGGCTCGATGCCAACCCCCAGCGCGAGCAGGGCGAATTCGTGCTCATCATCGATGCGCCGCCGCCCGTGGAAGAAACCGGTCTGGATGCCCGCACCGACGAGGTGCTGCGCTGCCTGCTGGAAGTCGCCAGCGTGCGCGATGCCGCGCGGCTGACCGCCCGCATCACAGGTGCCTCGCGCGACGCCTTGTACGCGCGCGCGGTGCAATGGCGTGACGACGCGGCGGACGACGCCGAAGACGATTGAGCCGCCTCGGGCCGAGGCGGGACGAAGGAAGAAGCGGCCATGCATGCCGCCAGTCTGCTGCCAATGACCTGGCGGCAGACGCCGGGCGGACATTTCCGCCCGAGGTGGAAACTACGTAGACCGACGCCGTTTACGGCATCACGATCATGGCCGTCATGTTGGCTCGGGCCTGGAGCCGGTCGGCCGCCAGTTGCGCCGTCACGCGGTCGGAATACGGCCCGATGCGAACCCGGTGCAGATTGCCGACCAGCACGATGCGCAGCGGCTCATGCCAATCGGCCAACTGGTTGCGCAGGCGCTGCAGCAAATCTTCTGCATTGCGCTGACCGCTGAATGCGCCCACCTGCAGGTACACGCCTTCGGTCGAGGGCGATGCGCGTGTCGGCGCGGCAATGCCGGCCGAGGTGGCCGACGCCGATTGCCACGGCATGTCGTTGGCGGGCGGCGCCGAACCCGGCGCGGGCGCAGGCGGCGGCAGGGGGCGCGGCAGCGGTTCCAGCGCCACGACCGACGGGTCGCTGCCGAATGTCACGGGTACGGGGGCGGCGACGGTGTCGCCGGTCAGTGCGCCATCGCTGGTCATCGGTACGCCGCCGATCACCGGTGCCGGTTCTTCCGGTGCCAGTCGTGACGCGGCAGCGCTTTGCAGCGCCGTCACGCTGGCGGTCGCACGCGGCGCGGCAGCCAGTTCCGTCGGCTGCCCGTTGGCGCGTTCGGCCCGGATGCGGGCGATTTCCGCAGGCTGCAGGGCTTCGACCTGCACTTCGGCGCTGCCCGGTCCCAGCAGGCCCAGCTTGTACGCCGCCACGTACGACACATCGATGATGCGGTCGCTGTGGAACGGGCCGCGATCGTTGACCCGCAGCAGCACGGCCTGGCCGGTGGACACGCGCGTGACCCGCACATAGCTCGGAATCGGCAGCGTGGTGTGCGCGGCCGTCATCGCATACATGTCGTAGATGTCGCCGTTGGACGTGCGCTGGCCGTGGAACTTGCGGCCGTACCAGGAGGCGCGGCCCTGCGCGCGATACGGCCGCCCCGACGTGTCGGGCACGTAGCGCTTGCCGAACACCTGATAGGGCTTGTTCGGTCCGCTGGCCAGGGGCTCGATATCGGGCAGGGCGTCGGGCACCAGGGCCAGGTCGGCCGGCACCTGGTCGGGTGGGCCGTCGTCCTTGTAGTAGCCGCCACCGCGCGTGCCGGACTGCGTGCCGCCGGAACTGCTCTCACGCTTGGGCGAACTGCCGCAACCCGCCAGGATCAGGGCGGTGGCGAGCATGGCCAGGGGCAGGGCGTGGGAAAGGCGGCGTCGCATCATGGCCGGTAGACAGGTCCAGATCAGGAAGGAAGGGGGGGAGCGGGCATCACTGGCTCCAAAAGCTGGGGCTGCGCACGATGGCGCAGCAGCACGTCGCCGCGCGGGGCAAAGCGTTCCGCCAGGCGCTCGACGATGTACACCGAGCGGTGCTGGCCGCCCGTGCAGCCCACGGCCACCGTCAGGTAGCTGCGTGTGTCCTGCATGTACTGCGGCAACCAGCGTTCGACGAAGCCGGCGATGTCGTCGATCATGGCATTGACGGTCGCAAAGCCCGACAGGTACTGGGCGACCGGCGCATCGCGCCCGGTCAGCGGACGCAGCACCGGGTCGTAGTGCGGGTTCGGCAGGCAGCGCACGTCGAACATCAGGTCGGCATCGAGCGGGATGCCGCGCTTGAACGCAAAGGACTGCAAGGTCAGCACCAGCGGCAAGCGGTCGGCCTTGATGAGGTCGCGCATCCACGCGCGCAACTGCCCCGGCGTCAGATTGGTGGTGTCGATGACATGGCCCAGCTCGGCCAGCGGCGCCAGCAGCTCGCGCTCGGCCTGGATGCAGGCTTCGAGCGACGGCAGCGTGGAACCGTTGTGCTGCAGGCGATCGGTCAGCGGATGGCGGCGGCGCGTCTCGGAATAGCGCAGCACCAGGGTGGCGTTGGCAGCGTCCAGGAACACGACCCGCAGCGGCGTGCCCTGGTCGCGCAGGCTGGTGATGACGCCGGGCAGTCCGGCAATATCGCCGGGCGAGCGGGCATCGATCGCAACGGCAACGCGCGTCAGACGCTCGCTGCGGGCGATATCGATGAACTCCTGAAGAAAGCGCACGGGGAGGTTGTCGACGCAGGTATAACCCGCGTCTTCCAGCATCCGCAGCGCGACAGACTTGCCCGAGCCCGAGATTCCAGTAATGAAGACGACGTTGAGCACGGCGGCCATTGTGTCATGAGCCTCGTGACGGGCAAAGCGGCGGGGAGCGGCTTGTCGAAACAACTGCCGTCACCCACGCGCGCAGATGGGGCTCAGTCGTTGTCGTGGATCGCCTGCATCTGGCGGTCCATGAAGTCGGCCAGCGTGTCGATGCCGCGCAGTTGCAGGATGGCATTGCGCACGGCGGCTTCGACCAGCACTGCGAGGTTGCGTCCTGCCGCCACCGGCAGTACCACCTTGCGGATCGGCAGGCCCAGTACGTCCTGCGTGATGGCCTGCATGGGCAGGCGCTCGAAGTTCTCTTCCAGCGTGGTGTTGCGCACCAGGTGGACGATGAGCTTAAGCTTCATCTTGCGGCGCACCGAGGTCTCGCCGAAGATCGCGCGGATGTCGAGCAGGCCCAGGCCGCGGACTTCCAGCAGGTTCTGCAGCAGCGGCGGGCAACGGCCGTCGATGATGTTCGGGGCGATGCGGCTGAACTCCACCGCGTCGTCGGCCACCAGGCCGTGGCCGCGTGAAATGAGTTCCAGCGCCAGTTCGCTCTTGCCCAGGCCCGATTCGCCCGAGATCAGCACGCCCATGCCCAGGACGTCCATGAAGACGCCGTGCACGGTGGTGGTGGGAGCCAGCTTCTTGGCGAAGTAGATGCGCAGCAGGTCGATGACGTGCGAGGCCGGCACCGGCGTGGCCAGCAGCGGGATGTTCGCCTCGCTGCACATCTGCACCAGGTCGTCGGGGGCGCTCAGGCCTTCGGCCATGATCATGGCGGGCACGCCGCCGGCGATCAGTTCCTCGACGTGGTGATGGCGCTTGCGCATCTCGAAGCGCAGGTAATACGAATGCTCTGCCACGCCGAAGACCTGGATACGGTTCGGATGGATCAGGTTCAGGTGGCCGACCAGATCGGCGGCCGCCAGGCATTCATTGGGCAGGACGTGCGTCGCGCCGCCTTCCTGGCCGGCGATCCAGCTCAGGGAGATTTTCTCGGCGTTGTCGTCGACCAGCTTCTGGATGGTCAGCATGGAGATTCCGAAAGCGAACCCCGCGTCAGCAGGGGCTCAGGAGGCTTCGGCCGGGACCCATTGCGAGAACAGCGCGTGCACGGCACCCGGATCGGTTTCCGTGGCGAGCGCGTCGCGCAGCGTCGCGTTCGACAGGATCTGCGCCAGTTCCGACAGGATTTCGAGGTGCTGCTGCGTGGCTTTTTCAGGCACCAGCAGGAACACCATCAACCGTACCGGCTTGGCATCGGGCGAATCGAAGGGAATGGGGGCTGCCAGGCGGACGAAGGCGGCAACCGCTTCGGTCAGGCCCTTGATGCGGCCGTGCGGTACGGCCACGCCCTGACCCAGGCCGGTCGAGCCGAGACGTTCACGCGAGAAAAGACTGTCGAACACGGCGGCACGGGCGATACCGTGGTTGTTCTCGAACAGCAGGCCTGCCTGCTCGAACACGCGCTTCTTGCTGGTGGCTTCCAGGTCGAGAAGGATGTTTGAAGGGGGCAGAATCCGGGAGATCAGGTTCATGTGCTCGGTGCGCCTGGGGGGCTGTTTGTAACAGGCCGACGCATTTCAGCTTAAGGACAGCGGGTGAGTATAACGGTGTCAAGGGATCGGGGAAAACGGTCCCGTTACATCATCGCCCGGGAAAACGCGCGTATCCGCAGCGATCCAACAACAAGGCCCGCACGTTGGCGGGCCATGTGATTCACGGCCACCTCCTTGGCTGGCCCGTGGAAGACAGAAGATCAGAGGTCGGCGACGTACTGCTTCTTCACCGGTTCGGCGACGCGCACCTGCTGCATCTTGTCCTTGTACTTCAACACTTGGCGGTCGAGCTTGTCGGCCAACAGGTCGATGGCGGCATACAGGTTTTCACCTTCCGCCTCGCAATGGAGGTCCTTGCCAGTGACGTGCGCGGTGATTTCAGCCCGATGGGCCGTCTTCTCGACCGAGAAGATCACTTGCGCGTCGATCACGTTGTCGAAATGCCGTAGCACGCGACCGAGCTTGTTCATCACATATTCACGGATGGACGGCGTGACCTCGAGGTGATGACCGGTGATGCTCAGATTCATGTAAAGCCCTCCTGCAAGCGTTGAGCCGGGAAAGTGTCCCCGGACTGTCACATGAGGCGTTGATAATCCACCTCATGAGCCTGTGGCCGCACTGGCGTGCCACGTCGATTGCGTCGCACCGGTCAGGGACCGGCTTGGTGCGCCACGCAACGGACGTGACGGGCAAATGCGGAAAAGCGCGGTTCCTTGCTTAGTACATCGGGTGCGCCTGAAAGGTTTCAAGCGTCGCCGGAAAGGAATTTTGCTAGGGGTTAGCCCGGGACGGCAGCCTGAGGGAATCGAGCCCCGCGAGGGTCGACGCTCAGATCGACTTGCGCAGCGACACCGGCGGAATCTGCAGGGCTTCGCGGTACTTGGCCACGGTTCGGCGGGCAACCACGATGCCTTGCTCGCCGAGGGTCTGCGCGAGCTGGCTGTCCGAAAGAGGCTGGGTCGGGTCCTCCGCACTGATGAGTTGCTTGATCAGTGCACGAATCGCCGTCGATGAGGCGGCGCCCCCCGTCTCGGTGGCCACGTGGCTGCCAAAGAAATGCTTGAGTTCGAACGTGCCGAACGGCGTCAGCATGTACTTTTGGGTCGTGACGCGCGAGATGGTGGACTCGTGCAAGCCCAGTGTATCTGCAATTTCACGAAGCACAAGGGGCCGCATGGCGACTTCGCCGTGATCGAAGAAGCCATGCTGGCGTTCGACGATGGCCTGCGACACCCGCAGGATGGTGTCGAAACGCTGGCGCACGTTGCGAATCAGCCAGCGCGCCTCCTGCAGTTGCCCCGACAGTCCGGCATGGGCGCAACTGCGATCATTCTTGAGTAACTGAGCGTACAGATGGTTGATGCGCAGGCGCGGCATGGCGTCGGCGTTGAGCTGCGCGACCCACTGTTTGCCCACTTTCTTCACCACCACGTCGGGCATGACGTAGTCGGCCCCGGCGCCCGAGAACTGGGAGCCGGGACGGGGCGACAGACGGCGGATCAGCGACTGCGCCGCGCGCAGCGTGTCGTCGTCGCACTTCAGGGTGCGGCGCAGCTTGGCGTAGTCGCGCGCGGCCAGCAGTGGCAGGTGCGAGCGGGCGATCGCACGGGCACAGGACAGCACCGTGGCGTCGCGCGCTTCCGGCAGGCGGCTGGTGTCGGGGTGACGCAACTGCAGGCCGATGCACTCGGCCGCATCGCGTGCCCCCACGCCGCTGGGGTCGAACGATTGCAGCAACGCCAGCGCGGTGCGCCATTCTTCGGCTTCGATCTCCAGCTCGGGCGGCAGCAGTTCGGCGATTTCCTCCAGCGACACGCTGAGGTAGCCGTTGTCGTCGAGGGCGTCGATGAGCAACTGCACCAGTGCCTTGTCGCGCGCCGAGCCCAGGGTGACCGACAGTTGCTCCAGCAGGTGCTCGCGCAGCGTCAGGGTCGATGCCGCCAGTTGCGGGCCGCTGGGGTCGTCGTCATCGTCGCTGCGATTGCCGGGGGCCTCGTTCCACAGCGAGTCGGTATCGCGGGCAGGTGCCTCGTCGGTGCCTGCCGTGGTGTCGCGCTCGGCATCCACCTCGGGGGCGGGCGCTTCGGCTGGGGCTTCGCCGTGTTCGGCGACGGGGGCGTCGGCGTGCAGCGAGGTCTGCGCCGGTTCGTCGTCGCGTTCCAGCAGCGGGTTGTCGCGCAGAACCTGCTCGATCTCCTGTTCCAGCTCCAGCGTCGACAACTGCAGCAGACGAATCGCCTGTTGCAGTTGGGGCGTCAGCGTCAGGTGCTGAGAGGTGCGGAGCTGGAGGGACGTCTTGAGCATGGAGCGGTTCTGGGCGCAGCCCTCACATCTTGAAGTGTTCGCCGAGGTAGACGCGGCGCACGGCCGGGTCGACCACGATTTCGTCGGGGTGGCCGGCAGCCAGTACCGTGCCCTCGCTGATGATGTAGGCGCGGTCGCAGATGCCCAGCGTTTCTCGCACGTTGTGGTCGGTGATCAGCACGCCGATGCCGCGTCCCTTCAGGAAGCGGACGATGCGCTGGATCTCGATCACGGCGATGGGGTCGACGCCTGCGAACGGTTCGTCGAGCAGGATGAAGCGCGGATCGGTCGCCAGGGCGCGGGCGATTTCGACGCGGCGGCGTTCACCGCCCGACAGCGAGATCGCGGCGTTGGCGCGGATGTGGTTGATCTGCAGTTCGTCGAGCAGGGCATTGAGCCGGCGTTCGACTTCGTCCTTCTTGATCGACTTGCCGCGCTCGTCGGTCTGCAGTTCCAGCACCGCGCGGATATTGTCTTCCACCGACAGGCGGCGGAACACCGACGCGTCCTGCGGCAGGTACGACAGGCCGCGATGGGCGCGCTGGTGAATGGGCAGGGCGGTGACCGCTTCGCCATCGATGGCGATGTGGCCGGCGTCGGCCGGCACCAGGCCGACGATCATGTAGAAGCAGGTGGTCTTGCCGGCACCGTTGGGACCGAGCAGACCCACGACCTCGCCGCTGGCGACTTCCACCGACACGTCGCGCACGACGGTACGGCCGCCGTACGACTTGCGCAGTCCGGTCGCCGACAGCTTGCCGGGTTTGACGTGGGAGGTGGACGACACCAGCGTGGCGTCGGCCGGCTGCGTCACAGCGTTCATCGAGCGCTTCCTTGTTGTGCGGCGGGCGGGCAGGCGGTGGCCGGCGGGCCCGAGGGCGCGGCGGTGGTGCCGGCGGTCTTGGGCTGGATCACGGTGCGCACGCGCTGGTTCTTCTGCGGCGAGCGCGGACCGCCTTCGGCCGCATAGGCTTCGGTGCGCTGATCGTAGGTCACCATCTGGCCGCGGATCTCGTCCTGGGCCTGGCCGCATGCCAGGCGCTTGACCACGGCACGACCGATGAAGTGGATGCGTTCGTTGCGGCCGTCGTATTCGACGCGATCCGAGATCCCCTCGGTGAATTCTTCCACGCCTTCGCGCTTCTGGCGCACGTAGACCTGCTTGCTGCCTTTGTTGGCGGTGGCGATGCCGATCTGGTAGCCCTCGGCGTCTTCACGCAGTTCGAGACGGTCGGAGCGCAGGATCAGCGTGCCCTTGGTCAGGACCACGTTGCCGGTGAACACGCTGACCTGCCGCACGTCGTCGTACTGCAGCGTGTCGGAGTCGATCAGGGTGGGCTTCTCGCGGTCGGCCTTCTCGGCGAACGCGGTGCCGGCCGCCAGGCCGAGCATGACGGTGGCGATCAGGGTTCGCAACGGGCGGGAAAAGTGCGTGGGCACGGCGTGGTCCTGGGGGTTAGGGCGCAGGGCGCGCAGGCGGAGCGCCGGCCGGCTGGCGCGGCGCGATCTCCGTGCGGGCGCGCGAGGCGACCTTGAGTTCGCGGGTGACGTTGTTGTAATGCATGCCGGTCCCGGCGATGCGGGAACGGCCGTTATAGACGACGGTGGGCAGGTCGCTGAAGGCGATGTCATCGTCGGGGCGAATGGTGATGACTTCGCTGCGCACGTCCAGGCGCTCGCGCCCCATGCCGGCTTCGCGGACGATGCGGGCGTCGCCCGTCATGACCACGCGCGCGCCGTCCTCGTCCATGCGCCCGGTGCGGGCGGTGGCGACGGTGACGGGACGGCCCGGGCTCTGGCTGAACGAGCGGGGCGCATCGATCTCGGTGGAGTCGTCGTCGGGGTAGTGCTGCATGCGCTTGCCTTCCAGGCGCGAGCTGGGCACGCCCTTCTCGTCGCTGCGCACCATGACGAAATCCTCGACGAACGAATCGATTTCATGGGTCATGCGACGCGGCGCGTCTTCAGGCACACCGCGCTGCGCCAGTTCGGCCGCCCACCACGTGCCCACCACCAGTGCGGTGAGCAGGATCAGGGCGATGGCAGGACCGAGGCGATCGCGCATGGGCTTACTGCGCCGCGCCAGGGGTCAGCAGGCCGCGGCTGCCGCTGGCGATGAAGGCACCCAGGCGGCCCTTGGCGGCCAGGATCAGGTCGCAGCATTCGCGCACGGCGCCGTGGCCGCCATGCTTGGTGGTGACCCAGTGCGCCGCCTGCGCGACGTACGACGGTGCGCCCGGCACGCTGACGGCAAAGCCCACGCGCTGCAGGGCGGGCAGGTCCATCAGGTCGTCGCCGATGAAGCCGACTTCGTCGAGCGGCACGCCAACGCGCTGCGCCAGCGCCTGAATGGCGTTGCCCTTGTCGCCCACGCCTTGCGCGACTTCGGCCAGGCCGAGGTCGGCGGCACGGCGGGCGACCATTTCGGATTCGCGTCCGGTCATCAGGGTGACGTCGATGCCGCTTTCACGCAGCAGTTTCATGCCGTGGCCGTCGTAGACGTTGAAGCCCTTGACCGCTTCGCCTCGCGACGAATACCAGAGCGTGCCGTCGGTGAGCACGCCGTCGACGTCGAGCACCAGCAGGCGCACGCGGGCGGCGCGTTCGCGCACGTCCTGGGGAATACGGGCCAGCAGCAGGGCTTCGGCGGGGTGGGGCAGGGAAACGTTCGGAGTCAGCATCGGCGTTACATCACCTTGGCGGCCATCAGATCATGCATGTGCAGGGCACCGACCAGCGCGCCATTGGCGTCGCGGACCAGCAACTGGTTCTTGCGATTCTCGTCCATCAGCGCCGCGGCTTCGACGGCGAGCGCTTCGGGACCGATGGATTGCGGCTGGGGTGACATGCCCGCTGCGACCGTGAGGCCACGGATGTCGCCTTCGCGTGCGATCAGCCGGCGCAGGTCACCGTCGGTGAAGATGCCGGCGACATCGCCGGCATCGTCGAGCACCACGGTCATGCCCATGCCTTTGCGGCTGATTTCCATCAACGCATCGGTGATGCTGGCATTGGCGGCGACGGTGGGCACCGCGCTACCGCTGCGCATGACATCACGTACATGCGTCAGCAAGCGCCGGCCCAGGGCGCCGCCCGGATGCGACCGCGCGAAATCTTCCGCGCCAAAGCCGCGCGCTTCCAGGCAGGCCACCGCCAGGGCATCGCCCAGCGCCAGGGCAGCGGTGCTGCTGGCCGTGGGGGCGAGGTTCAGCGGGCAGGCTTCCTTTGCCACGCTTGCATCAAGATGGACGTCTGCGACGCGCGCAAGTTCCGACTCCGGTCGGCCGGTGATGCTGATCAGTTGCGCACCCATGCGTTTGACCAGGGGCACGATGGTCAGCAGTTCCTGCGCGGTGCCGGAATACGAGATGACGATGAGCACGTCGTCGGCCGTGATCATGCCGAGGTCGCCGTGGACGGCTTCGGCGGCATGGACGAAGAAGGCGGGGGTGCCGGTCGAGGCCAGCGTCGCGGCGATCTTGCGCGCGATGTGGCCGGACTTGCCGATGCCGCTGACGACGACGCGTCCTCGGCAGGCCAGCAGGGTCTGCACGGCGCGGCTGAAGTCGTCGTTGAGGCTGTCGGACAGGGCGACGATGGCTTCGGCTTCGATCGTCAGGGTGCGACGCGCCGACGCCAGTGCATCGGCGGCAGAGAATCGAGGTGGCGACGAGACGGGCTGAGTCATGCGGCGATACCGGAAGCAGGCGGGAAAAACGACGCACGCGCCCGAAAAGGCGCGTGTGGCTGCGTCCAAGTATAGACGCAAAAACGGCATGATCCTTGCTTAACCGCAGCGATCATGCCGTCTGGTTACGTCATCGCGCCGTGTGCGGCGCGTGCGCAGGCAATGGGTCAGAAACGATAACCCACGGCGATGGTGGCGACCCACGGGTCGATGTTGGCGGTGCCGATCTTGGCGCCGTTGAGCTTCACGTCGCTGTCGATGTCGATGTAGCGCAGGTCGGCGTTCAGGAACCACTGCTGGTTGAGCTTCACGTCCACGCCGACCTGGGCAGCCAGGCCCCACGAGTCGTCCAGCGACACGTGGTTGCCGGCCAGCGCACCCGCGCCGCGCACGCTGAAGAAGCGCGTGTAGTTGATGCCCACGCCGACATAGGGCTGGATCTGTTGTTCAGGCAGGAAGTGCCACTGCAGGCTGACCGTGGGCGGCAACTGCTTGGCGCTCAGCAACTGGCCGTTGACCGCGCCGCTGCCGTAGGCATCGTGGCGGAAGGGCAGGGCGGCCAGCACTTCCAGGCCGACGTTGCGGGTGAACATGTAGGTGGCGGTGATGCTGGGCTTGACGTCGTTGTTGACGTCCAGACCGACCGTGCCGTCGAGTGCCGAGCCGTTGCCCGACTTCGGCCGCACCTGGCTCGCGCCCACCTTCAGGAAGAAGTCGCCGGCCTCGTGTGCGAAGGCGGGGGCGGAAACGGCGGCGGCGCACAGCGCGGCGCCAAGGAAGAGGCTGGCACGGGCGCGGGTGGTCTTCATGATCGCTCCAGAAGGATGTGTGTTCGTTGTGAGCACTCAGCTTCGCAGAGCGGGTTCTCCCGGGGGTTGCGCTAGGTCAAGCAGGTAACGCACCCACCACGAACAGGGTCGAATCCGACTTCGATCATGGTGGGTGTGTGGCGCGATGGCCGCGCCCCATCGGTCAGCCCGGCTGGCGCAACTTGGGCTCGCGTGCCCACAGGCGGTGTTGCTTGGCCGCCTTCAGGAACGCTGGCACGCCGTCGCCGTCGACCGACAACACGCCCTCATCGGGCTCGACGCCGGCCTTGTCCAGCAGCGGCTGGGCATCGGCCGTATGACCGATGAACTTCAGGTGGGCAAAGGCATTGGCGATCCAGTCGCGCACGCCGGCATCGTTGCGCAGGGCCTGGGCACCTGCGCTGCTTGCCGCGATCACCACCGCATCGAACAACACCGACGGACCGCCGCTGACCGTGTGGTCGGCGGCCAGGGCCGTGCCGTCCTGGGTGGTGATGCCCGCAATGCGCGGGGCCACGATCTCCAGTTGCGCGCCTTCGGCTTCGACGGCGCTGCGCAGGCCCACCAGCAGGCCGGCATCGATGCCGTCGGTCACCAGCACGCCCAGCTTGCGTCCCTTCAGGGTGGCTGGCAGTTTTTTGATGATGCTCAGCGTGGGCGACTCGGGCAGGTCGATGGGCGCGCGAACCGGCTCGATCTTCTCGGCCTGGCCTTCCATGCCCAGCGCAGCTTCCACGCCATCGGCCAGCTTGTCGTCGACCAGGCGCAGGTGGCCCAGTTGGCGCTGGCGGATCGGCACGATCGATACCTTGGCCAACTCGAACGCGAACGCGCTGATGATGTGCTGCTGTTCCGGCTCGGTCTGCGAGCGGAAGAACTGGCGGGCCTGGCTGTAGTGGTCGGCGAAGCTCTCGGGCCGGGCGCGCAGCTTCTCGCCGATGTCGCCTTCGGGCAGGGTGCGGAAGCCGGCGGCGTGGTTCTCGCGCGGGCTCTTGGCGTCGATGCTGTTGGGCTCGTAGTTGGCGCGCCCGGGCGGATTGAAGTGCCGCGCGATGCCGTCGCGCTGGAAGTTCATCATCGGGCAGCGCGAGCGGTTGATGGGCAGCTCGTGGAAGTTCGGCCCGCCCAGGCGGCTCAACTGCGTATCGGTGTACGAGAACAGGCGCCCCTGCAGCAGCGGATCGTCGGTGAAGTCGATGCCGGGCACCACGTGGCCGGGGTGGAAGGCGGCCTGCTCGGTCTCGGCAAAGAAGTTGTCGGGGTTCTTGTTCAGGACCATCTTGCCGAGCTTGGTCAGCGGGACCACTTCCTCGGGAATGATCTTGGTCGAATCCAGCACGTCGAAGGGGAAGCTGTCGGCAGTGGCCTGGTCGAAGGCCTGCACGCAGAATTCCCACTCGGGGAAGTCGCCCTTGTCGATGGCATCCCACAGGTCACGGCGGTGGAAGTCGTTGTCGGCGCCGTTGATCTTCACCGCTTCGTCCCAGATCACCGACTGCGTGCCCAGCACTGGCCGCCAGTGGAACTTCACGAAGGTGGCCTTGCCCTCGGCATTGACCAGGCGGAAGGTGTGGATGCCGAAGCCCTCGATCATGCGCAGCGAGCGCGGGATGCCGCGATCGGACATGGCCCACAGCAGCATGTGCGTGCTTTCGGGCATCAGCGAGGCGAAGTCCCAGAACGTGTCGTGGGCCGATGCCGCCTGCGGGAAGCCGCGGTCGGCTTCCATCTTCACCGAGTGGATCAGGTCGGGGAACTTGATGGCGTCCTGGATGAAGAACACCGGGATGTTGTTGCCGACCAGGTCGAAGTTGCCTTCCGAGGTGTAGAACTTGACTGCGAAGCCGCGCACGTCGCGCGGCAGGTCGACCGAGCCCGCCCCGCCCGCCACGGTCGAGAACCGCACGAAGACCGGCGTTTGCACCGACGGGTCGCGCAGGAAGGCCGCACAGGACAGATCCGACCAATCCTTGTAGGGCTGGAAGTAGCCGTGCGCGCCGCTGCCCCGGGCGTGGACGATGCGCTCGGGAATGCGTTCGTGGTCGAAGTGCGTGATTTTTTCACGCAGGATGAAATCTTCGAGCAGCGTGGGGCCGCGCGAACCGGCCTTCAGCGAATTCTGGTTGTCCGAGATGGGCGCGCCCTGGTTGGTGGTCAGGGTACGGGCCGGATCGGTGGTGTGCTGGTGCGTCTCGCCGCCGTGGCCCGGATTGCGGGTGGCGTAGGCGTCGGTCGGGGTGATTGCGTCTTTCGAAGCGGAAGGTTTTGCCATGTCGGCTCCGTGGAGGAGGGGCGCCCGCTCGGGCAGGTTGCACGAGCTGATTCGGCTGCGGCCGCAGACGCGGCGCATCGGAGGCGAGTGGCAAGTTCCGTTCCTTTCGGATGAGCGGGGTTATGGTCGAGTGGCGGGCTGGCTCATGCGATGGCGACGGCGCGTTCGTTTGTCGGCAGGCCTGCTTCAGCCCAGCAAGTCCCTCAGCGCTGCCATCAGGGCGGACACGCTTTCGTCCGGCGTGCTCTGGCTGGTGTCGATGCGGATATCGGGCGCGGCAGGGGCTTCATACGGACTGTCGATGCCGGTGAACTGCCGCAATTCGCCACGCCGGGCGCGGGCATACAGGCCTTTGGTGTCGCGGGCTTCGCAGACCGACAGCGGGGTGTCGACGTGGATCTCGATGAAGCGGCCTGTGGCGAAGCGGGCGCGGGCGCGCTGCCGTTCGGCTTCGAAGGGGGAGATCAGGCTGGCGATGACCAGCAGGCCAGCATCGGCCATCAGCCAGGCGACTTCGGCAGTGCGCCGGATGTTCTCTGCGCGGTCGGCAGGGCTGAAGCCCAGGTCGTTGTTCAAACCCGTACGCAGGCGGTCGCCATCGAGCACGTAGGGACGATGGCCCGCAGCAGCCAGTTGCCGACCCAACCGTTCGGCCAGGGTGGTCTTGCCGGCGCCCGACAGTCCGGTGAGCCAGATGCAGGTGGGAAGCGGGGGGCTGTCGCTGGTGGTGGACATCGTGGCGCTGCGCGAGGATGGGTCGAGGGTCGAGGATAGCGGGAGGTGGGCTGCGTGTGTAAGTCGATGCCAGGCAAGCGCGGTCGTGCGGGATCATGAAGTGTTCCGCCCGGATCGCAATCCGGACAAGGCTTGCGCTGGTTCCGTCTGCCCGCCGTTCGCGGATGCTTTAATTCTTCGTGCCATCCCGCGCTTTCATTTCATCGCCCCGTCATGCCACCTTCCAAAGCCTCCAAGCCGGTCATCGGGCCGGACCTGCCCGAGTTCAAGTTCCGCATCCGCGTGACGAAAGGCGAGGCAATCGCCGTCGGCCCGGGCAAGATCGACCTGTTGCTGGCCATCGACGAACATCAGTCGATCTCGGCGGCGGCCAAGGCGCTTGGCATGTCCTACCGTCGTGCCTGGCTGTTGGTCGATGAAATGAACCGCGTACTCAAGCAACCCGTCGTGGCGACTGCCGCTGGCGGCTCGCACGGCGGCGGGACGATGCTGACCGAGTCCGGGCAGCGGTTGATCGCGCTGTATCGCGGCATCGAAGCGCGTGCGCAGGAGGCGTGCGAGACGGACATTCGACAGTTGCTGGCAATGGTCGGCGACTGACGCGAAAGAGCACACGCCATGACCATCGACGACATCGATTTCTCCGCGCTTTACCGCAGCCACCTCGACCTGTCAGGCCGCACCCGCAAAAGCCCCGAAAAATGGGATTCGCGAGCCGGCAGCATGGCCAACAAGGCGCTGCGAAGTCCCTATTCCGATGCCTTCGTGGCGCGCATGGACCTGCGCGGCGCGACATCACTCCTGGATATCGGCTGTGGCCCAGGCACCATCGCATTGGCCGTGGCCGACCAGCTCGAGCGCGTGGTCGGCCTGGACTACAGCCAGGCCATGCTCGACGTCATGCAGGCCAACGCCAGTCGGGAAGGACTGACCAACGTCCAGACCATCCACCGCGCATGGGAAGACGACTGGGACGACGTGCCCGAGTGCGACATCGTCGTCGCCTCGCGCTCGACCACCGTCGAAGACATCGGCGCGGCCCTGGCCAAGCTGCACGCCAAGGCCCGCAAGCGGGTCTACCTGACCCACATCGTTGGCGGCTACTTCACCGATCCCGTCATCAGCCGGGCCATCGGTCGGCGCGCGGCCAGCGTTCCCGACTACATCTACCTGATCAACGTCCTTCACGCGATGGGCATCCATCCCCGGCTGGACTACATCACCAACGAAAGCCGGCTGGCCGATGCCAGGGACTACGACGATTTCGCATACCGCGTCGCATGGGCGATGGGATCGCTTGACCCGGATGAGCACGAGCGCCTGCGCGCCTGGTACGACCGTGCGACGCCGGCCGAGCGCAAGGGGACGCCGATGCGCTGGGCGCTGGTGTCGTGGGAGAAGGATGGCGAATGAAGGGAAAGAATGCCGAGTAATCCACGCCAGATCTGTGCAGCGCGGACGCATGAGGTGACGCAGCCACGACGTCGACATTCCGTGCCCGTGGGCCGCAGCGCAGACCGGCCCACGCGGGGCCGGTCCTTGCCTGGCGCCTACGAAACGACCGTGACGTCGACTGTGCTGCCGATGACGCTAACGGCTTCGGCCGAGGTGGCGAAACCTTCGAGCACGAGGGAGCGGCTGGCACCTGCGTTCAGGGCATCGATCCAGAACGCCTTGCCGTTGGCGTCCGCTGCGCGATCCAGGCCGGTGACGTAGAGCGACTCCACGAAGTCGGCATTGGACAGACGGCCGCCCATGTACTCGGGCGACAGCATCATGGCCGTCAGGATGTCGTGCAGCCCCGAACCACCCTGGATGCCGTCGAGCCAGAACGCGTATCCACCCGTATCGACGTTGCGGCCCAGCAGGAACTCGTAGGCGCGGCCGATCACCGCCTCATTTTGGCCGTGGGCCAGAACGGTCACGTCGCCGTTGGCGAACGCCAGCATTTCGACATTGTTGAAGGCGAGCATCGCCCCGTCTTCCAGTCGGGTCAGTTCGACACGCTGGCTGGCTTCGACATCGATATGCACGTCGGTGCGTGCGCCCGCCAGACGAACGATGTCGTTGCCATCGCCCAGATCGATGTTCAGCGCGATGCCAAGAGTCGGCGTGACCTCGTCGTCACTTGCCGTGCCGCTGACCGCGCGGTCAGCATTCAGCTCGAGCAGTTCCGCACTGCCAAACCGTGCGGTCAACGCCGCCACGTCGATGGCTTCGTGCGCGACCACGAGGGCGCGACCCTGGGCGAAGGTGATGGCCTCGACATCGATGAAGCGGTCGACTTCACCCGAGGTGCGATGGGTCAGGACGACGGTATGGCCGTTGACCGTCACGGCGTAGTCGGCCAGCGCGCCGGACTGCAAAGCGGTATCGAACCCGAAGCCGCCGTTGATGCGGTCGTTGCCGGTACCGCCGTTGAGCGTGTCGTCCCCGGTTCCGCCGTAGACGACATCGTTGCCGGCATCCCCGAACACCTGATCGTTGCCGCGCAGGCTGCCTACCGTGTCGTTACCGCCTTGTCCGTGCAGGATGTCGTCGCCTTCTCCCAGCACGATGAACTGATTCTCGTCGTCACCGTAGACGATGTTGGCGCCAGCTCCACCCGTTACGCGGGCGTCGCCCACGATGATGGCGAAATCGACGTTCTCCAGGTCGATGAGGGTATTCGCGGGCAGTGAACGTGTGTCGATGACGAGCGCCGTGCGGTGGCCGTCTTCAGTGTTCGTTGCGCGAATGACGAGCGGGCCCGCATCAGGTGACTGGGCGGTGACAGTGATGGTCTGGATGGCGACGGATGTGCCAGCCGCCAGCGAGGATACGAAGTCTTGAGCCGCTGCCTGCTGCTGCGCGGTACCGCCCGCACTGACGATACGGCCGTCGAGCACGGTCTGGATCGTATTGCCGGACACAGGCGTGGCGGGGCCGTTGGCAGTCACGCCGGTACCGACAGGGGTGCCGACGTGCAGCACGGACACGCCGCTGGCGTTTCTCGCCAGGGTGATATCGGCAAGCCTGCTGTTGGGCGTGCTGGGATCTTCCTGGCGCGAGTCGGTCACGATCGGAACGACGATCTGCTGCTGACCATCGGAACCGACGCCGATCTGCACGGGTACGCCGTCTACGGGCGTCGTCGCAGGCGGCGTTATCGGTGGCGTCACAGGCGGCGTCACCGGTGGTGTCACAGGGGGAGTGACGGGAGGCGTGACCGGCGTGTCGTTCACATCCGTGACCTGGATGGTCAGCGTCTGCGTGGCATCCGCATTGGTATCGGAGTCTTCGTCATCGACACTGACTTGCAGCGTGTAGCTGGTGGTCGTTTCGTAATCGAGGGTGGCGTTTTTCGCCACCGTGATCACGCCGGTCGTCTCGTCCAGCGTGAACAGGTTCTTGCCCGTGCCGCCGACGATGGACCAGATCAGGCCGTTGGTGTCCTGGGTGGCGACGACGGTGCCGACCGTGGTGCTGGCCTTGCTGTTCTCGGCCACCTGGAAGGTCTGTGTGGCCACGGCCGGATCGACATCGTGCAGGTCGATGTCGATGGTATGGGTGTCCGTGCCGCCTGCACTGTCCTTGGTCACGATCGAAAGGCTGGCTGCGGCATCGCCGATCAGGTTGGGGGTGGGCGTGAAGCTCAGCGTTGTCAGAGCAGCATTGATGTCTGCCAGATCACCCTGCAGGGTGATGGTGGCAGTGCCGCTGCCGGTGGCATTGACGCTCTTGCCCGTGAGCGCGATCGTTCCACCCGCTGCGCTCAGCGTGACGGTCTGCGCGTTGCCGTCGATGTCGGCAATGGAGACGACGCCCAACGATATGTCGTTGGCATTCTCATCGAGCGCCTTGCTGATCGGTGCGGTGATCGCGGGCGCAGTGTTGCCGATCAGCTTGATGTCGGTGCCGCTGGCGGTGAAGTCGGCGGCTGTGTACGTACCCGTCAGCGTGATGATCAACGTAGACGAATTCACGTTGGAAGGCGTGCCGATGAACAGGGTGGTGAGGCCATTCTCGGCTGCTACCTGGATTTCGTTGGTCCCGACGGTGTTGCCATCGCCATCGATGATGGTGATCGCTGAAAAATCACGGTCCGTCACACGGATCGTGTCGTTAGCCGTCAGGTCGGTGATGCGGTCGACTCCTACCGTCGTCATGCCGCCGTCGAACAGGAAGACGTCGTTACCAGCGCCCCCCGTCAGGGTGTCGCCGCCTGCTCCGCCGCGAAGCGTGTCATTACCCGCGCCGCCGACGATGGTGTCTCCACCTGCCGTACCGATGAAGCTGGTTCCGCCCGCATAGTTGGTCGATACGGCGCCGATGCCGATCAGTGTCAGGGCGCTGAGGTCGAGGCTGGATGTGGTTGCGACCAGCGTGGGGCTGTTTGCACTGCTTCCGTTTTCGATGGTGCTCAGCGACGCCAGCACGCTGTCATCGAGGACGATTTGCAGGCCATCGGCAACATTCGTCAGCAGCAGGGCCTCGATGTTCGACATGGCGACGCCGGTGGCGCCAAGGCTCACCGTCCCGGACGCGCCGGACAGTTCCAGCGTGTCGTTCTTCGTCCCGCCAGTTATCTGTTCGATCAGCGCTTTGCCGTCGATGTCGAACAACTGTGCGCCGTTGAGTCGAAGGGTCTGGTTTGCGGGATTGGCGCTCAGGTCGATCTTGGCGAAGCCCTGGATGGACACGCCGGACAGATCGTAGATGGTCGGGCCACTGCCTCGCAGTGCGAGTACGTCGTCGCCGGTGCCGATCAGTTGGGTGAAGCTGTTCAGTCCATGTGTATTGCTTAGCGACACGGTGACGGCTTGCGTGTGGCCTGCGTCGACCGTCAGCGTTTCCACCGTGCCCAGGGTTGCGGTGCTGGTCAGGTTGAAGTGTGTACCGCCGCCTGCGGCCAGACGCACCGTGTCCTGACCGCCTTGACCGACCAATTGCGAAAGCGCCAGGTGCGAGGCGTTAGAAACGACGATCACATTGTTGTCGGCGTCCACCGTCAGGTTGCCGATGACGCCCGTGCCGCTGGTGGTATCGAAGGCTGCGCTGTTGGTAACCAGCGCGGACGGGTCCAGCGTGGTGAAGCTCAGTGCCGTGTCGTCGGTCAGGCCGGCGAAGGTATTTCCTGCTGCGTCCTGCAGGGAATCGCTGGCGATACGGATGGCGTAGTTCGTGTTGGCAGCCAGCGTAACCGTCGGGTTCAACACGATCAGGTTGCCCGACACCTGAATCTGGCCATCGGTCGGTGCCGTGCCCACGCGGTCGTCAAGGTCGAAGCTTTGGGCAAGCTTGTTGTTGGTGACGTCCCAAAGTTGCACCGACTTCCCGATACCCGCGACCGTGATGTTCTCGTTGAAGGTCAGCGTGATGTTCGAGGACGGCAGCGCATAAGGTTCATTGTCGGCGGGGGATGCGCTGACCAGTGTCGGCACGACTGCATCGATCAGCACATTGGCTACGCTCGATACGCTGTTGAGCGTCCGAACAGCATCATTGCCTGCACGGTCGACGATGCTTGCGCCGTTCAGGTCCAGTGCGCCAACCGTAATGCCGTTGGTATCCAGATCGCCGTTCTGAACGGTGTAGGTGAAGACTAGTCCGGTATTGGTACTGGTTTGTGCATCGTAGGTCGCGTAGACGGTGCTGGTGCCCACGGTCAACGCAAGCCGTGGCATGCCATTGACGATCACCGCTTCATTGAAGTTAATGGTGAAGTCCAGCGATTCGCCTGCCCGGTAGCTGCCATCGTCCGGCACCAAGACACTGCTTACCGTGGCAGCGGTAGTGTCCAGCGTGAAACTCAGTGCGGTCGACGACAGCGAGACATTACCGGCTGCATCGGTCTGTCTGACGACGACCGATTTGGCACCGTCGCCAGTCAGGTTGAAGCTGCTGCCGCTGAAGCTCGTCCAAGTGCCGCTATCGACGGAATACTCACGCGTGCTGCCGGTTTCCAGGCCAGTGACGCTGACCGTGCCATTGCTGGTGATGTTGTCAGCGGTGCCGTTACCCGTGTCTTCGCCCAAGGACAGGGCTGGCGTTGTCGGCACCACGCCGTCGACACGTACATTAGCCACGCTTGGCACGCCATTGAGCGTCCGAACGGCATCGTTGCCTGCGAGGTCGATGATTGTCGCGCCGTTCAAATCCAGGGTGCCAATCGTGATGCCATCGGTGTCCAGGTCGTCGTCCTGAACCGTGTAGGTGAAGGCGAGTTCCGTATTGGTACTGGCTTGCGCATCGTAGGTCGCGTAGGCGGTGCTGGTGCCGACAGTCAAGGCAAGCCGTGGCGTGCCGTTGACGATTACTGCTTCACTGAAGGCAATGGTGAAGTCCAGCGATTCGCCTGCCCGGTAGCTGCCATCGTCCGGCACTGAGACACTGTTTACCGTTGCGGCGGTGGCGTCCAGCGTGAAACTCAGCGCGGTCGACGAAAGCGAGATATTGCCGGCCGCATCGGTCTGTCTGACGACGACCGATTTGGCACCATCGCCGGTCAGGTCGAAGCTGGTGCCGCTGAAGCTTGTCCAAATGCCGCTGTCGACGGAATATTCACGCGTGCTGCCGGTTTCCAGGCCGGTGACGCTGACCGTGCCATTGCTGGTGATGTTGTCTGCCGTGTCGCCACCCGTGTCTTCGTCCAAGGACAGGGCAGGCGTCGTGGGCACAATGCCGTCCACACGCACGTCAGCCAGGCTGCCAAGCGAACCCAGTGCAATGTTCGCCGGAAGGCTTCCTGTCGCACCTGTGATGGTTCCGGTGTTCAGGTCAAGACTGTTGAGGGCGATGCCGTCCGTGTCTTCGTGGCCGGTTGCAACGGTGTACTGGAAGGTGATGGCCGATGTGTTGCTGCCCGACAGGTAGTTGGCGTAGACCGTGCCGCCACCGACCGTCAGTTGCAGTCGCGGCGTGCCGGTGATCAGGACAGCCTGGTCGAAGTTGACGACGAAGTCGACGGTATCGCCCTGGGCATAGGTCTTGTCGGCCGGCAGCGTGACTGAACTCACGTCCGGCTGGCTTGTGACGTCGAGCGTGATGGTGCCGACAGCCGGGCCGGCATCAGCCTGATCACGAATCAGGGTGCTGATGGTCACGTCCTGCGACCAGTTGGCGGCCGGCGTGAAGGCCACATCGGCCAGCGCGGCGTTGACCTCTGCCGCGGTGCCGGTGACGGTCCATACGCCTGTCAGCGCGTTGTACGCAGAGGTCACCCCACCGAAGGTACTCGTGGTCAAGACGCCGGCGGCGACGTTGCTGAGCGTCAGCGTTGCGGTGATCTGTTCGCCCGGGGTGCCCTCGGTGACGACGATGTCATTCAGCGCAACGTTGCCACCCTGGTCTTCGTTGTAGGTAACGGTGTGGGTCAGGTTGGTGGCGGTCGTGCCGGTTGACGCTGGGCCGAACAGCACTGCGCCGACGGTGTGCTGCGTGTCGCCAGTAAGCGCACCGGGCGCTTCCCAGACGACCATGCCCAGTTGGTCGTCACGCCCGTTGTAAAGCGCGAAGACCGGTAGCTCATAAGTGTACTTGGCCGTGACAACCTCGCTGCTGGTTGAAATCAGCGACCCCGCGTTTGTATAAGACGTCAGCGTAACGTGGGCGTTACCTTGATTACCCCCGGATGAGTCCGGATCGTAGGTGACGTGAGAGATGACAAAGCCTGCCGAATTGTCTGCGTAGGTGACAGGAATAATGCTGCCGGGGGCGGCGGACGGTACGGAGAATGGAGCCCCGAGGTCGCCGTTCGCGTTCACGATCCTGGCTTCACGGGTGAGCGTACTTCCAGCCTCGCGGCCATAGGCGATCACATAATTCCCGTCCGAGAGGCCGATGACCTCCAGTTCGCTGATTGCATCACCTGGCGCAAGCAGCGTTTTTAATGGGCCTGCTGCGACACCATTGTCTGAGTAGAGTGAGTACCACGCGGCACCGGATCGGTGGTGGACTGCAATGTAGCCCCCATTGGCGCCCGCCGCGATTGGTGCATCTATCCCTGTGTTGACATCAATCACCGTCTCTTGAGGAGATCTGGCAGTACCGTCCGAGTCAAACACTCGGGTGGCGATGCTCTGGTTGTCGTTCGCAAAGTATGTGAACGCAATGTCTCCATTTTGCAGTTCGACCAGATCGATGTTTCGGGTTGGCGCGGCAGCATTCGCACCGCTGTTGATCTGTACCTCGCCCATCGAAGTTTTGTTGCCGTTCCGGTCCACCACGAAAAAGTAGGCGTTGTTGTCTGCTGGTGTGGGTGCCGCGGCAGTGGAGCGACTGTACGCAACGGCGATATTGCCGTCGCTCAACGCCAGAATACGGAAGCCCAATTCGCCTGCATCAGACGACGGTATGTCTTCGTTAACCGCCAAGGCCACCAGATCTATCTGCGTGCCGATTTGAGTGCCGTCAGCCTCATATCGTTCGAGGTAGAAACCGTCCGTCAGATATTCGTAACCAGGACGGCTTCTGACCAGCAGTACCGCCATTTCGCCGTTGGGCAAACTGATGACCTCTCTGGAATAAAGATCGGTTCCCAGGTCTTCGATAGCAAAACGGGAGGTTTCAACGACGTTGCTCATTTGGGCTCCGGCGACGCGGCAGTGGAATCAGTAAGGGAGATGGCTGCGGAAAGTGCAGGGGGGGATGTCGGCTCGTGGCTTCTGAGCCAATAGGCACCCGCCTGGCTCGCGACCAAGTGGGCGTCTTGGTGGTCATTGCGCTCGCCAATACCGGGCAGCGCGCAATTGGGAATCAGCTTCAAATCGAAAATTTCGCGGCCTGGCGTGACGATGCGCGCCATGCCAAGCAGCTTGCCGGTGGCTAGTTCCACGGCTGCAACACCCCCCACCGGGTCTGCTTCACGACCTGACAGCGGAAGCTTCGGAAAACTGCCTGATGCACGACGCATCGACATGCCTACGAACGCGATACTTGCGTGTGCGGCAAGTCCGCGGGTCAGCCCAGGCAATTCGCAAACGACGTCCTGTTGTCCGGTCTTCGGATCGATGCGCACCAGCGTGCCGTGGCCGGATTCACAAAAGTACAGTTGTCCGTCGATGATTCGCGGGGAATGCGGCAGGCTCAATTCCCGGGCGACAGCGCGGCCTGTCGTCGCATCGATCAACAGCCCATGGAATTGATTGTGTCCGCGCCAGCCTGTTGCCGTATCGAACGGGCCGAACGCCGTGACGTACTTCAGGGTTTCTCCGTCCAGCGCCAGCCCGTTGAGATGACAGCGGTCTTCCGGCATGGTCGCTGAGACAAACGGGGGCCGCCAGATGGGCTGGAAGTTGTATTGCCCATCGATCAGATCGACGGTAGAAAAGCGCGTATTCGCAACGACCAAGCCCCGGCGAGTGGTGGCCATGTCGTGTACCAGGCAGTCGCCCGTGTGGAAGGTCACCAGTGGGGTGTAGTAGGCGTCGTAGCGTCCCGGTGCGGCAGGGTGACGTGCAGCCAAGGCGCGGCAGTCGTTGTAGACCGTAATGCCTTGCCGGTGCGAGATTGCCAGTCGGGTGCCATGCACGACCAGCGCGAAGGCGCCGCTGATGGATCGATGCTCGACAGCGGGTTGGCCAGTGCTGTCGCGGCCAATGACGATGAGGCCATCAGGCCCGACTGTCGCCGCGACGGCGATGTTGTGTTGCGTCAGCAATGCCAGGAACCCGGCATCGATCTGAATCTTCAAGTCTGTACTCGGCATCGTGCGTCGGTCGCGCAAAAAGTGACGTCAGTCGTCTGGGCGCATGTCTTCCAGGCAGGCCCATGCACCATCCACCTAGGAACGGGCAGGGAGTTGCAACAAAATATTATGAAAACGCGTTGCGCCATCACCGAAAAGAGGGCTTTTCCACTGCCTGTCGTTTTTTTAACGAATTTGAGACGGCATAAGCGCGGCCCCTGATCAGCACTTGTGTGCAGGGTGATAAGCCGAAGCGAGTCGAGCTGCAACCAGCGAGTACTGGTTCAATTGGCAGCGTGTCTTTACACTGCTGCGCTGGCTTGGCCGAATGGCGCAGGCCTTATTAAAGGTGCCCCATGGAAAGCTTCTTCAGCTTCGCCATTCTTCTGCTGGTGCTGTTCTTGCCGGCCATCGTCGCCTACAAAAGAAAGCATCGGAATGCCGGTGCGATTTTCGTGATGACGCTGGGTCTGGGCTGGACCATAGTCGGCTGGATCGTAGCGCTGATCTGGGCGTTGAATGGCAAGACCAACCAGGTCAACACCGGGATGACGGGTAGCCCGTTCCAGCGCAGCGCCCCAACGTCGGGCGAAGAACGCAGTCTGCGTTCGATGGCCCTGGAACTCACCTATCTGATCAAATTGCGGGATGCTGGCGAGCTGACGCCGGATGAGTTCGAGCATTCGAAGGCTCGACTGTTGAACTGAGGGAAAAGTTGGGCAGGCGCTGAGCCAGGTCGGCACGCGGCGCAAACCAGCCTCTGGGACTGACCGCGTCAAGCGTGGCACCCAGGCGCCACGCTTGCGGTCTTCAACGCGTTTACTTCCGCGCCCGCGCCACCTTCATCACCTGCGCCAGATACTTCCCGGTATGGCTCTCGGCCGATGCCGCAATGTCTTCCGGCGTGCCCTGGGCCACCACCCGGCCGCCGCCGTCGCCGCCTTCCGGTCCCATGTCGACCACCCAGTCGGCGGTCTTGATGACATCCAGGTTGTGCTCGATCACCACCACCGTGTTGCCGGCTTCGACCAATTGGTTGATGACCTTCAGCAGCAGGGCGATGTCGTGGAAGTGCAGGCCGGTGGTCGGCTCGTCGAGGATGTAGAGCGTGCGCCCGGTATCGCGTTTCGACAGTTCCAGCGACAGCTTCACCCGCTGCGCTTCGCCGCCCGACAGCGTGGTCGCGCTCTGGCCCAGGCGTAGGTAGCCCAGGCCGACGTCGGCCAGCGTCTGCAGCTTGCGGGCGATCGCGGGCACGGCTTCGAAGTAGGTCAGGGCCTGGTCCACCGTTAGGTCCAGCACTTCGCTGATGCTGCGGCCGCGATAGCGGATCTCCAGCGTTTCGCGGTTGTAGCGGCTGCCGTGGCACACGTCGCAAGGCACGTAGATGTCGGGCAGGAAGTGCATTTCCACCTTCACCACGCCATCGCCCTGGCATGACTCGCAGCGTCCGCCCTTGACGTTGAAGCTGAAGCGCCCCGGGTCGTAGCCGCGCGCGCGGGCTTCCGGCACCCCGGCGAACAGTTCGCGGATGGGGGTGAACATGCCCGTGTACGTGGCCGGATTGCTGCGCGGCGTGCGGCCGATGGGCGACTGGTCGACGCTGATGATCTTGTCGAACAGTTCCAGCCCGTCGATGCGTTCGTAGGGCGCGGGTTCGGCCTGGCTGTTGTACAGATGGCGCGACACCGTGGTGACCAGGGTGTCGTTGATCATCGTCGACTTGCCCGAGCCCGACACGCCGGTGATGCATACCAGACGGCCTACCGGCACCCGCAGGTCGGCCGACTTCAGGTTGTTGCCGGTGCAGCCGTACAGGCCCAGCCAGCCCAGTTCTTCCTGGCCCTTGACGGGACGGCGCTTGGGCAACTCGATGGCCAGTTCGCCATTCAGATACTTGCCGGTCAGCGATGCCGGGTCGGCCAAAATTTGTGCGGGCGTGCCCGCCGCCACCACCTGTCCGCCGTGTTCACCCGCGCCGGGGCCCATGTCCACCACCCAATCGGCGGCGCGGATCATGTCTTCGTCGTGCTCGACCACGATTACGCTGTTGCCCAGGTTGCGCAGGTGGCGCAGGGTCTCGATCAGGCGGTCGTTGTCGCGCTGGTGCAGGCCGATGGACGGCTCGTCCAGCACGTACATTACCCCCGTCAGGCCCGAGCCGATCTGGCTGGCCAAACGAATACGCTGCGCTTCGCCACCGGAAATCGTATCGGCGCTGCGGTCCAGCGACAGGTAGTTCAGCCCCACGTTGTTCAGGAAGGACAGGCGCGCGATGATCTCGCGCACGATGCGGTCGGCGATCTCTTTCTTGGCGCCGTGCAACACCAGCGTCTCGAACCAGCGCAGGCACTCGGCCAGTTGCATGGCCTCGACTTCGTAAATGGCGCGTTTGGCATCGTCTTCGCCCACCAGCACGTTGCGCGCTTCGTCACGCAGGCGCGAGCCGTGGCAGGCCGGGCAGGTCTTCACGTTGCGGTACTTGCCCAGTTCCTCGCGCACCGCCGACGAATCGGTTTCCTTCCAGCGGCGTTCCAGGTTGGGGATCACACCTTCGAAGGCGTGGGTGCGGACGCTCGCCCGGCCTTTTTCGTTCAGGTAGGTGAACGGGATTTCCTGTTCGCCCGACCCGAACAGCACGCGGTCCTGGATTTCCGGCGGCAGCTCTTCGAAAGTGGTGTCCACATCGAAGTCGTAGAACGCCGCCAGGCTGGTCAGCAACTGGTGCGAGAAGGCATTGCGACGATCCCAGCCCTTGATGGCACCGGAAGACAGGCTCAGTTCGGGGAAGGCGACCACGCGCTTGGGATCGAAGAACCCGACGTGGCCGATGCCGTCACACGACGGGCAGGCGCCAACCGGATTGTTGAAGCTGAACAGGCGCGGTTCTAGTTCCGGCAGGCTGTAGCTGCAGATCGGACAGGCGTAGCGGTTCGAGAAAAGCTGCTCGCGCTCGGTGTCCATGTCCAGCGCGATCGCGCGGCCGCCCGACAGCGTCAGCGCCGTCTCGAAGCTTTCGGCCAGGCGCTGCTGGGCATCGGGACGAATGCGCAGGCGATCGATGACGACATCGACATCGTGCTTCTCGGTCTTCTTCAGCTCGGGCAGCGACTCGACGTCGTAGATCTGGCCGTCGACGCGGAAACGCACGTAGCCCTGCGCCTGCATGCTGGCGAACTCGTCCTCGAAGCTGCCTTTGCGGTCGCGCGCCAGCGGGGCGAGGATCATCAGGCGCGTTTCCGCCTGCATGGCCAGGGCGTTGTCCACCATCTGGCTGACGCTCTGTGCCTGCAGCGGCACATGGTGTTCGGGGCAGTAGGGCGTGCCGACGCGGGCGTACAGCAGCCGCAGGTAGTCATGGATCTCGGTGACCGTGCCCACGGTCGAGCGCGGATTGTGTCCCGCTGCCTTCTGCTCGATGGAAATCGCCGGCGACAGACCTTCGATCAGGTCCACCTCGGGCTTGTCCATCAGTTGCAGGAACTGCCGCGCATAGGCCGACAGGCTTTCGACGTAGCGGCGCTGGCCCTCGGCATACAGCGTGTCGAAGGCGAGCGACGACTTGCCCGAGCCTGACAGCCCGGTGACGACCACCAACTGGTGACGGGGCAATTCGAGCGAAACATTCTTGAGATTGTGGGTGCGCGCACCCCGTATCCGGATTACATCCACCTGACTTCCTGCCCCTTCCTAGTGCCACGGGTCTGCCCGAAGGCCAACTTGGTACTATATCGCGCGGCTGCGACCGGTCGCCAGCCGACCTGTCCACCGGGTCACCCGGTCCGCCCCATCCTGCCCTACTGCCCGCACGCCTTACGGCGCGCCCTAGCCGATCCCCATGTCCGTTTCCTCCCCGCTACGCATGACCGCCGTCGAGCGCCGCGCCAGCATGGCGCTGGCGAGCCTGTTCGCGTTGCGCATGCTCGGTCTTTTCCTGCTGCTGCCGGTGTTCGCCGTGGCGGCCAGCGGCCTGCCCGGCGGGCACGATGCCGCGCGTGTCGGCCTGGCGCTGGGCATGTACGGCCTGACGCAGGCGTTCATGCAGATCCCGTTCGGCCTGGCGTCCGACCGCTGGGGCCGCCGCCCCGTGGTGGTCGCCGGCCTGGTGCTGTTCATCGTCGGCAGCGTGGTCTGTGCGCTGTCCAACGACCTGTTCTGGATCACCATCGGCCGCGCCATCCAGGGCAGCGGCGCGATTTCCGCCGCCGTCACGGCCTGGCTGGCCGATTCCACGCGCGATGCCGTGCGCACGCGCGGCATGGCCATGGTGGGCGCGTCCATCGGCTTGTCGTTCGCGCTGTCGCTGGTGCTCGCGCCCCTGCTGGTGGGCGTGGGAGGCCTGGCAGGCCTTTTCTGGACGATTGCCTGTCTGGGCATCGCCGCCCTGGCCGTGGCCATCTGGGTGGTGCCCGACGCCCCCACCTCGGTCGCGCCGCGCGTGCCTGCCCGGCAGGTCGTCACGCACCGCGACCTGCTGCGCCTGAACTTCGGCGTCTTCGTCCTGCACATGATCCAGATCGCGCTGTTCGTGGTCGTGCCGATGGCGTTCGTGCAGACCAGCGGCATGGCCGCCAGCGAACTGTGGAAGGTCTACCTGCCAATCGTGCTGGCGTCCTTCGTGGTGATGGTGCCGGCCGTGTTCGCGGCCGAACGTCACGGCGCGCATCGTGGCGTGCTGCTGGGCGCCGTGGCGGCGCTGGCAGTGGTGTGTTTTGCATTGACCTGGACGCATCTGGGCTTCGTGCCCCTGGTGCTGACCATGGTCGGATTCTTTTCCGTCTTCAACGTGCTGGAAGCCCTGCAGCCGTCGCTGGTGTCACGCGTGGCGCCGCCCGCGTTCAAGGGACTGGCGCTGGGTTTCTACAACACCAGCCAGGCAGTCGGGCTGTTCGCAGGCGGTAGCCTGGGTGGCTGGCTGGCGTCGCGGTTCGGCACCGCCACCCTGTTCCAGGTGGCAGGCATGCTGGCCGTGGCCTGGCTGCTGGTGGCGTGGCGCATGGCGCCGCTGCCCGCCCGTCGGGCCGCCGCCAGCGCTGTCTGAAGTACTTGCATTTTGGCTGGACAAATTCAGCCTGCGGCACTTGCCAAGGGGTAGGTGCCCGCGTTTTGATCTACG
>JAAIGF010130451.1_pt1 | contig 33406 bp, 25 predicted proteins | sample 6487441 | NCBI WGS metagenome assembly JAAIGF01 (sample SAMN13974129, study PRJNA590717) | phyllosphere metagenome | biome: pepper field; feature: multiple bacterial spot infested pepper fields; material: pepper leaves; isolation source: leaves from pepper fields | host: Capsicum annuum ... | reverse complement strand
CCGAAGACAGTTTCTCCATGTTTTTGCTTGCCGCAGCGCTGTTGAGGTTCAAGTTACGCTGTGTGTTCAAAGCTGGAATATTGTGATTGATAATCATTGTTATTTCCTCCCTGAAATTGGTTATCCCACATCCATGTGGTTTATTGAGCTAATAACAAGCATTGATACTAAAATCCATAACTTGTCTTGCCCTAAAATATATATCGACCCTTTTATTCATTTACTTTATAGCTATTTCCAATTTTCCAGAAAAAAATTAAAAAATGGAGTACATTAAGCACAATGTATATATTCCTTTTATTGATCTGATCCCTGCTTTTCATTCAAAAAATCTTGGATTAGCTCAGCGCTAACAACAGCGCTCTGATTACTAAGCTGGATCGCATGATAAACTTCCTTACGGTAAATATCTATATTTTTCGGAGCGCTAATCCCGATTTTGATGGTATCTGCATCGGTGGACAAAATGGTCACTTCGATTTGATCGTCAATGATAATAGATTCACCTTTTTTCCGTGATAAAACGAGCATTAGCCTTCATCCCCCTCCGACTTATTTGGTTGCAGCGGATGACGAATCGTATAATCCGTGTTTTGCAAAATAATCTGCTTCGCTTGCATCGTATCCAGATTGAAAATAATAGGCGCTACCAGATTCACCGTCCGGTGCTGTGGCAGCTTGTTCCAGGATACAATATTTCGCACAACAACATTTTCCTCGCTCTTAATCTGAAGCTCTTCGATAACATCTTCTGCTATCTCTACTTGATACTCTGGGAAATACGCAAAAGGATCCAGCAAAATAAAGCTAATCTCTGGTTGTCCTACAGGCTGTAGAATGCTAAATGAACCTACTTGCTGTGTATACGTATAACTCGTGATGTCTGGGAAGCCGGGGATACCTTTTGCAAATGTGAATACATTCTCATCAATACCAGATGTCGAAGACGAATGATGCTGTGAATCAGACATAATACGAATTCCTCCTTATTTTCAGCAAAAGGCTACGGACAGGTGTAGTCCATAGCCTTTTAAAGTTATTATTTATTACTCTATATTTCCATTTTAACTCAAAAAGTTAACAAGAGATAGCTTCATTGTTGCAGCTGATGTTTGTAATGCTGATTGGTAGATCGTTTGAAGCGTTGTTGATTTGATCATGACTTCAGCAACATCTGCATCTTCTACTTTGGATTGCAGGTCACTAACGTTCAGTTCGCGATCATCTAAACGGTTACTCACCAGCTCAACACGGTTGGTTTTCGCACCCACTTCAGAACGTGCTGCTCCCATCGTATTCATACGTGATTCAATATTACCTAGCTCGCTACTAATCGCGTTATAATTGCCGTCTTTGGCAGCTATAGCACTATCAATAGCTGACGTTAAACGATCAAAAATAGCGAATGTGTTATCTGTATCGGTTGGGTTACCAAAAAACTCATTTCCACTGGTGCTCACGCCAATAGAAATCTGCTCACTGATGCCATACGTAACTTTGCCGGAATCTGTAACCACGCTTGAGTAACTTGGTGTTGAAGCATTTAATTCATAAGGTCTTTGATCAAACTTCTGACCATTGAAAATATAACGACCCGTCAACTGACTGTTTCCAACATCAGCCATTTGATTTTTGAGCTCGTTGAGTTCATCTTTTATAGCTTCAAGACCACTGGAATCAGTCGTCCCCGTACCTGCTTGAATAACAAGCTCTTTGACACGCTTCATGATGTCTGTAGACTGTCCCATTACGGTATCAGAATAATCGAGCCAGCTCTTAGCAGCATCCGTATTTGTTTTATATTGATCCGTAGCAGCGAGCTCAGCGCGATAACGAAGTGCATACGTTGTACCTACTGGATCATCGGATGCTTTGTTAATCTTACGACCTGTAGCAGATTGCATGCTCAAGTCATTCGAAGCATTTCTGTTTTTATTTAAATTGGTCAATACCTGGCTTGATGCCATATTTGCAGTAATCCGAATTGCCATTATTATCTACTCCTTATTTATCAGAGTCCAACACGACCCATGCTATTAATTAAACGATCAAGCAATTGATCCATCGTAGTCATAAAGCGGGAAGATGCTGTGTATGCGTGCTGGAATTTGATAAGATCAGACATCTCCTCATCCAGGGATACGCCACTTACCGATTGTCTACTAGCATCCACTTGATCAGTAAGAGTCTGTGAGTTGTCCGTCTGACGGCTTGCTTCTTGTGAGCTAACGCCAAGCTGACCAATAATACCGTTGAAGTAGTCTTGAACTGTTGTTGGAGTAGCAGCGCCAAAATCCATTTTAGTGCCTTTTAATTCAGACATGATAAGTGCAAGACCACCATTACCAGCTACCACTTTCTCATCGCTACCTGTACCAGAAGTACGCAAGGAGAAAGCAATTTTGCTCGGATCATCTTGCAACGTTTTATTCAGTGTAATATTACCGGCTGTAACTGTTCCGCTGTTGTCTCTAGTACCAAAAAAGTCTCCACCTTGCTCGCTAGAACTATTATAGCCAAGCTTGTGCAGTCCATTAATACCATTAACCGTTACAGACAGATCCGAAGTGATCGTACGGTTACCCGCAGCATCCGAATACGTTACACCGTTCAATACAGTACCTTCAGGAATAACTGATCCCGCAGGGATTGTAACTGTCATTGCGCCATTCGCAAGTGTATTGGCAAGCTGGTCTAATTGCGCTCGTTGACCAGCAACATGCACATCTCTTGAAGTGAGAAGACCATACATTTCACCACTGTTCAATGTTCCACCTTCGAATGCGGTTTGCACACCAGCAGCTGTTAGAGGTGTAACTGTACCACCTGTAATCACCTGTTGACCACCAAAGCTTACCTGGTATCCGGTGTTTAGCTCGGTTACAGACACATTTCCATATTTAGAAATCTGATCAATCGCATAGTCACGCTGATCGCGAAGGTCATTCGCATCATTGCCCTGTGCTTCGATCTTCATAATATTCTGATTTAAGGTACCTACTGTATTCATCAAAGAATTCACCGTAGATACGTCAAGTGCAACACTTGATGTCAGATCCGTACTCAGATTATCCAGTTGCTTACTTGTCTGATTCATCGAATCCGTCAATGCCAGTGTTGTTTCTTTTAATACTTTTTGGTTGGTGGTACTTTGAGGATCTTTACTCAAGTTGGACCAAGCGCTCCAAAATTTGTTCAATACCGTCTGCATCCCTGTATCGGAAGGCTCATTCAGAACCTTTTCGAGCTTGCTAAGTGTATCCGATTGTACAGTCCAGTTTCCAAGCGAAGAGTTCTCTCCGCGGTACTGCGTATCCAAAAACATTGAACGAACACGTTTGATCGAAGTAGCTTCAACACCTGTACCCAATTGACCAGCATTTGTTGAATTACGAAATGCCACAGCTTCCAATGGGTTCGTGGCACTGGTATGTACCACCTGACGTGAATAACCTGCTGCATTAGCATTAGCGATATTATGAGAAACGGTACTTAGTGACGTTGTATTAGTTGACAGACTACGGCGAGCCGTTTCAATGGAATGAAATGTTGATGTCATAGGAACCTCCTAAATATTAACCTCGTGTATCAAATAATCCGGAACGAGTAAAACCATAAGCTTTCTCAGCCGGATTTTGATAGGTCGCTTCCTGTTCCGGAACAAGCGCCATCATTTCCAATGAAAAGTCAACGTACTCCAAAGCCTGTTGAATTAACTGTCTATTCAGCTCATTGAGCTGCTGAAACCGTTGCAGTGTATCGAACAGAGTAGAGCGGGCATCCAGCAACTGCTGTTTCTCTTCGGGATCAAACACCAGTCGTGCCAATTCTGGCAAGTTAAGCTGTAGCTTAGACTTGATGCCCCGTTCCAGCAGGAAGGCGTATACAAGCTGCTCACGTTCATTCTCCAATTGATCGACCAGTTTGGCCAATTTGGATTCCTGATTCATGATCGCTATCAATTCGTTGACTTGGTTAGCAATGACGGCCCGCTTTTTACTTTCGCCCAGTTCGATAAGTTGCAGGTGACTATCGTTTAGCTCATGTAGCTTAGTCACCAGCGCTTGCACAGTTCCACTCATTTATTAATTCCCCGTTCCTTTTAGGAAAGGCAGCAGCTTGTCAGCCAGTGCGCCTGCATCGACGTTATACGTACCGGCAGCTACCTGCTCTTTCAGACTTTGGATTTTTTGCGCACGTTCAGCGTCAGCAGAAGCTTGTACGGAATTCGCTTGTAGCATTTCCATAGCTTCTGGAGAGATCGACACTTCATCCTTGCGAGTTGCTTTCTTTTCACCTGTTACGGCTTTTGCTTCGTTGCTACGTTGGTATGGGTTAACAGCGCCTACACGTTGTGTATCGTTAATTTTCATAGTTTTTTACACACTCCTTAGTAAATTTGAGAAAGAGTTCCTACTCCTTAGAGTCATTTGCTGTGGGAAGATGGATCTTCTTTTCAAAATTAGGAAGTCCTTATGGAGATAACAGGAAAGTTGGGTGATATTCGGAATCTTGCATTTCCTGGTATCATTAAAGGCAACCGAATTGTTGTTACTAAGATTATCGACCACTTTTAGCTCAATTTTTATAGTCTTAAAGTGGTTAATTGTGTAGTAATATTTTTCGTTGCTTAAGTCCTAAACATGCACAGCTATGCAAGTTTTCACACTCAAATGGTACTAGGAAATGTCGTTATTTGACTAGGAATAGGAAGTATTCCTAGTTATCCCGGAATTTGTCGACAACTCTATAGGCCCCTTGCTTTTTCTCTCCTGCTTGATTTCGATCATTTTCTTTATCCTCATACGCATGACGAATATCTTTCGTCAAACGCGATCGACAAGAATCACACATATTGCTATCTCGAATGATCGTACCGCATACTTCGCATGGATACCCCATATTAGGCGCATTAGCGATCGAAATACGTCCTTCTCGAATGAAGGTTGTGATCTGCTTAATCGAAACTCCTGTTACCTCGGACAAATCCGTAATTGTTGTTCCTCGGTTCTCTTTCAAATAATGATTACATTCTTCATACTGTCGCTCGATATCCTTAATACAATCGCTGCACATGCCTTTCAGATTCAGTACATACAGTTTCCCGCATTGAGGACAATTTCCTAAATTCATAAATTGCTCGCCTCCTGTAAGTGTTGTTCCGTCTATGTTGTCTAAGCTCTAAAGGTTATTTAATGAAGATGTCTTTATTTATATCGTAAACAAACGCACATTTTATTAGCATTACTTAATAAATTAAAAGTTCCACCTGTTTTTTAGTGGCATTTGCTCACGATTTGCTCACAATCACAGAAACAATGGCGAGGCATTAGCGATAACAGGAAATAGTTCCTATGCTTTAGGAACGTGCGCACGTTAAAGCAATCACATGGAATAGTACATGAAGCTGTTCACCAAGCTGTTGTAGTACTCTAGCACAGTTATTGATTGTACTTCCAGTTGTATAGATGTCATCGACCAGTAGGATAGGAATCGCTTGTAAATTCAATGGAGCCCGATAATAGGATCTACGCTCTGGTGAAGTATTGAAAAATGTAATCTCTTCATGCTGATTGTCGCTATATCTAGCTTCATTAAAGCTATCCAATTTGTAATGCACATTATGCGAATGTATATGCTCACTGACAAGCGAGTGAGCAGCAGAGACACAGGAAAAGGCGCCTTCCATACTACGTATACGATCATGTCGCCCTTGTTCGCTTTGCTTGGTCGTTTGCTTATTTCGCTGTAATAGCGGGATGTAAGGTACCTTAAGACGAGTAGATAGTTGGAGCGCTACTCTTTCAGCCTGATCAAAGCCTCTTTCCTGTAGACGGTTCTGGCTCGCTGGCACGGATGTAATCCATGCAGGAAACCAATTCGTACCATACCAACTGGATAATTCTATATGCATTCGGTAATAGCTCTCGATAAGCAATTGTCCAAAGAGTACCTCATACCGTTCGTCTCCTCTGTACTTATAAGCAGCTAACCAGTTACGAATATCGGTATTATAACGAACCGCACTACGATTAAGCAAAAAATGCCTTGTGCTCGCTTTTGCCCTTCTGCAATCTCGACAATCTATATTTCGTCCACATACGATGCATACAGGCTGTGTAATCCATGGAATACGACTTGTACAGGCATAACAGAGTCCATCATAAGAAGAAGCTGAATGCATAGATCTTCCGCAGCTTATACATTCCGGGTGCTGGGGATATAAATATTGGGCTAGCTTGCCACCTATGGATCGAATAGAAAGACCATTCATACGTTCACTTCCTATCCGTAGAGACGAACAGATAATTTTGCTTGTGAGCGATACGATTCATGGCACGTATCTGGGCAATCGCTTGTTTTTGAGTTCTACTATATTCCATAGCAGTAAATATGACTTTCCCAGCCGGATCCTGCTTTGATCTTCCCGCCCTGCCCGCCATCTGAATAAGTGCAGCTGTATTATACATACGATCATGTGCATCAATAATGTACACATCACTACCCGGCACAGTCACTCCGCGTTCCAGTATCGTCGTAGTGACGAGTATACGGATATGATGCTGCCGAAACTGTACTACTTTATGCTCTCTCTGATCATCGACAGATGATGTACCTGCTATGCTTAGCATTGGAAAATGCTGCTGCAGTAAATCCACCATCGGCTCAATCCAGGCAATCCTCGGCATAAACCAAAATATCTGTGCTCCTCGATCTACAGAGTATTGAAGCTTTTGCAATAGCTCGGACGGCAGTCGCCCACTACGTTGCCAGCTTAAAAATGATGTGGCTAGAATTCTTTCGGGTACAGGCAAGGGATGCCCATGAAAACGAACAGGCACTTTGACATGCTCAAGCCGCCCTTGACGAATCGCCTTACGTAGCTCCTCAGAAGGCGTAGCCGACAAATATACAAAACGTCCATTTGGACGACATGCGAAGTAGGCACCATAAGCAAGCATCGAGTTACCGTCATAAGGAAAGGCATCAATTTCATCAATAATAACCAGATCAAAAGCAGCATGATATCTTAACAATTGATGCGTTGTCGCAATTGTAATTGCTCCTTGCTGTCCTTGCTCTTCACTTCCTCCATATAGAGCTACCACCTTGTGCTGTGGAAAAGCTTGCCTAATGCGCGGAGCAAGCTCTAACACAACATCTCTTCTCGGTGTAGCAATAAGTACATTTTGATTATTACTCAGCATACGGTCTATTAATGGAAAGGTCATTTCCGTTTTACCAGCTCCGGTTACTGCCCATAATAGAAACCTGCGTGAGCGTGGAAGCTGATTCATCTGCTGAAGCCCATTTAGAATAGCTGACTGTTGCAGATCATCAGCTTCTTTTATTTTTGATAAGAGTTCTGACGGAGACTGATGTTGATCTATATGCTCGGTATGTAATAGCCGCTTGACCTTATATAATATTTCTCTGCCCAATTGCATCCATGATCGCTGAGATAACTCTTCAGGCTCTGCCGCAACTTGTCGATCTAGAAAAGCTAGTGCTTGCCTTGTGGCATGTGCCTGCGCATGACTGAGTCCCCACCGGGTTTGTAGATCATTTGGATTTGTTGTGAGATTTAATGGATTCGATTCTTTGCTATGCATGTTGTTTGTTCTATTTATAGGAGGTCTAGAAGGACGCATAACCGATGCTATGCCCAAATGAGGCCGAATAGATGCCAATAACGTGCTTCGTGATCGTTCTGTTACATGCTGTGACTTCTGCTCACTTCGTTCTCTTGTACGTATATCAATTGGCGGACGTACAGACTGGATCAGTATCCCACATTCACGGCTTCTTCCCATCATCAGGCATTCTTCGCAGTAACCACATTCGGGTGAACCACATCCTGCACATGCTGTATAACGAATTTTGACACTTCCACATCTGCGACATGCAGCAGAACTAGATGCAGAATAATGGGAAGAGCGCATAACCTGAAGCCAGTGGGACGTCGCAGACAACGAGCCAGACGCTGAGGCGTGTGAATAGGAGCATACACTATCTAATAGACGAATATGCTTTTGCAAATACGCCAGCTGTAGACAGCTTCTCCAGCTGGATGAGTACGCAGAATGCTTTTCATCCAGTAAATGATGGAGTTCAGGTAATAGCAGCGATCTGCCATTAAGCAAACCAGTAAGTGCGATTGCTCCACAAATGAGCTCCTTCTTGTTGTCACTTTGCTGCAAATCACCTGCCAGTTGCGCTCTATCATACGTACAGAGCATGTACTTGCCACTGCCAGTCCATCCCTGCTCGTTGGTCCATAGACAGCACGGAATAACCAGCTCTGCTACTGTCAAAGTCGAAGCCGAATGTGTGTTGAGGGATGAATGCAATAAATCCGCTTCGTTTGAGCGCAAATCATCTGTAGAATAAGCTTCTGATATATGACGAGCATTCATATATTCGCTTAACCACTGTCGAACCTGTTCAATGATGAATGAAGCGCTATTAGTAGCCTTCTCTTCTAAATATAGCGGTCGTTCCGATTCAGATTCTAGCCAGGGTGACTGCGTACTCTGCGGTAATACCTGATTAAAATGACGCATACAGGCAAAAGCCCAGCCTGCAGGCAATCCACTCACGATATGCCATAGACTTTGACATGGATATCCTCTTTTGTGAGTGGCAGTCCACCATAGGCTGTCTACACGCATATCTAACGAAACATGGAGTAGCCAGCCTTGTTCATGCTCTGTCGCATACAAATCCAGTTTCAATCTGCTCCCTCCTATTCCTTCAGATAAAATGGTTGATCCTTTGTTCGTGCAGTACACAAAAAAGCACACCTTTCCCGTATTAGGAAAAGTGTGCTTCACTTTGGATCATTGTATCATATCTTATAGCTTACAAGCCAATTATTTGGCTTACAGTGTAACCCATCCATGCTTGATCGAGTTAATAACCGCTTGTGTGCGATCATCAACCTCCATTTTTTGCAAAATGCTACTTACATGGTTTTTAACGGTTTTTTCACTAATGAACAGGTATTCCCCGATCATCTTGTTACTTTTACCTTCTGCCATCAGACGCAGAACTTCAGCTTCACGTCGAGTCAGTGGATTATCATCACCAGCTACGAATTTGACGCCAGTATCACCATTATTATTGTTATCTGCAAGCGTACCTGTTTCATTCACATAGGTCATCCGGCGAAGCTGCTGAATAAGCTTGCCTGTTACTTTTGGATGAATATACGCATGTCCTTCTACAACAGAACGAATCGCGTTAACAAGAGACTCTGCTTCCATATCCTTAAGCAGGTAGCCTGAAGCACCTTTACGAAGTGTCTCAAATACATAGCTCTCATCATCGTGGATCGACAGAATGATAACCTTAATGTCCGGGAAAAGCTCACGCAATTTCTCGGTTGCTTCTACACCGTTCTCGATTGGCATATTGATATCCATCAATACCACTTCTGGTGGAGTATGATTGCAGAACTCCAATACCTGAATACCATCTCCACATTCGCCAATGACTTCCAGATCATCCTCCATATTGAGAATGCGCTTTAGTCCTTCGCGGAACAGTTGATGATCATCGGCCAGCAATATTTTAATTTTCTTAGAGCCGTAATCATGGTTTTCCATCCTGTTACTCCTTTCACTTTTCCACATTCGTTGGAATATGAATGATTATTTTTGTCCCCTGATTTTCAGCAGATTCAATTTCCATTCTGCCATCAAGCAATTCGACTCGTTCACGCATGCCGATCAGACCAAAATTATTATGGTCTTTGGTACGCTGATCTACCTTTTCCAGACTGAAGCCTTTACCGTTATCTTCCACAGTTAGCTTCACAATCTGAGCCTGAAACGTAATGATGACAGTGACATAAGTCGGTTCGGCATGTTTTGCTGCATTGGTCAATGCCTCTTGTACCAGGCGATAGATGGCAGCCTCCATAGCGGAACTAAGTCGGTATTCCTTGCCTCTGGTTTCAAAAATAGAACGGATTCGAGTTTTTTCCTCATAATCCTGCACATACTTCCGCAGAGTTGGAATAAGCCCTAGATCATCGAGGGCCATAGGTCTTAAGTTGAAAATGACTTTTCTCATTTCCTCCAGGCTGGAACGCACCTGTGCTTTCAAATCTATTATTTCGTCCCGTACCATTGCATAATCCTGCTTTGCAATCATTCTTTCTACAATTTCGGTCCTAAGAACTAGATTTGCTAACAATTGTGCAGGGCCATCATGAATTTCACGAGAAATACGCTTACGCTCATCTTCTTGCGCCAAAATAATTTTAAGGCCAATCAGCTGGCGATTTTTAGCAGATTCGATGATTCGAGTGACTTGATTGAGTTCACCGGACAAATATTCAAGCACAACCCCCATTTGCGAGCCAATCGTCTCGGCTCGCTCAATGGAGTTCTCTACATTTTTCACCCGCTTTTGTAAATCGTCGCGGCGTGCCTTTAAATACATTTCTTTTTCCCGATATATCATTAGATCAAGCTGTAGCTGAGTCGCCTTTTCGTAGGCTTGTTTGATATCTGTTTCATTATACCGCACAAAGTCACGACTTACTTCAGTTAGTCTAATTCGGGAACTGCGATAACCGACCTCCAGCTGGTCTACTCTCTCAATCGTCTCGGCTGTCTCACGCAATACGAGTTCAAGCTCTGTATTGAGGGATAACAGTTCGCGCCTCGAAGTATCCAGAATCTCGAAGATCTGATATTTGCTGTTTTCCATTACACTTGTTGCGTTCTTAATGACATGATCTATCGCATCAGCGTGGAACTCCACTTGATCTTCTCCATTTCTGTAAGTCATTTATATGATACTTTTATATCATATTATAACTTATCATGATTGGATAGTAATCGTCTTGGTTGTTTGATCCCATTTTACATTTAAACCAAGCTGCTCAGAAACCAATCTAAGCGGGACTAAAGTCCTGCCTGAGACGATGACTGGAGCAACGGAAGCGCTCTGCAAGCGTCCATTCATGACAAAGTTTTTCTGTCCAACGGTCAGGTCGAGCAATTGTCCAGAACGTAGAATCGTTACTCTCTGACTTGGTGAATCCCAATTTGCCTGTCCGCCAAAAGCATCTACAATATATTTGACCGGTATATAGGTTGCGTTATCTTTGAGCATTGGAGCTGCATCAATGGACTGAGACTGACCATTCAAAGTCGCTGTCTTTTTACCTACGGTCATCGCGAGTGAACCGGTTGGATTTGTAAAGCTTGGTGCCTGTGTTGCACCGGTCAGCTTCATATTATCCACCTGGATCATGCCGCTAGCTGCACGCTCATCCTGTCCTTCCTCTACATTCACGACATACAGACGTTTGAGTTTAGCAGGATATGCAATGTTCAGCCCAGCCAGATCGACATTGAGCGTTTTCCAGCCTTTCCAATTCAGGCTCTTCGCTAGATCAATATATACGGTTTTACCGTTCGCATCCGTCACTTCACTACGTAGCCAGTTATAACTCTGATCGCTGTACACATCCAAGGACAGGGTAGATGATCCTGCAGTCAAGGATTTGCCGGACGTTCCGTTTAGCTGAGCGTACGCATATTTTTTGCCTGTGCCAGCTGTCATATCATAGCTCAGCTGAAGCACCTTCGAGCTTGCATGATCATCAGCACCCTGCGTTACTGTAGCCGATCCAGTCACATTGCTTGGGTTACCGAGGAAACTAATTGGATAATTCGTATTTTCAAAGTCTTCCCATGTGCTTGTAGAACCGCCACCTGTACCTAAAACAATCATGGTGCTGAATCCATCGTAGCGTGCGATTGCATAACCGACAGTTGCTCCAGCATCTACCGAATTAATCGTTAGCTGATCGCCTTTGACCGCACCTTTAAAGCCAATAAATTGCCAGTTCAGCATTTCTGGTGCAATCGTCAGACTGGAGCCATTTTTCAGAGTTGCATTCACAGGAACAGATACAGTTGTTCCAGCTTGTAGCGGCGCTGTTTTACTCGCTGGTGTCAGACTTTGAATGGCTTCTGCCCCAACAACCTCTACATTCATGCTTGTACTAATCCCATTGCTAGTCGCTGTAACCTTCGCTGTGCCTGATTTGACCGCTTGGAATTGACTGCCTGTCCATTTGATATTACCATTGCCTGCTTTCCAGGTTGGCTTGATTGCATCATTTTTGATCGGGTTGTAATACGTATCATAGCCTTTAGCAGAGTACGTTGCCGTCTGACCAAGTAATAGTTGCTTAGGTCCGCTGATGCTAAAGCCCTTGACACTGCCCTGAGGCGCGGTTGTATATACACCAAGACCATTAACTACACTACGCTGCGTTGTGCCACCATACTCCGTCTCAAACGTCAGTGAAGCCTTATCCTCTCCCAGTGGGCGGCTGACCAGTGTTGTTGATCCACCACCATCTAGATTAAGACCTTTCCACACACCGATCGAGGTCATAAAGGATTGCAGTTCAGTCAGTGACATACCTGCACTATTGTTGTTATCCTCTACCGCAATCACATATGCATAACGTCCATCCTGAGAATAACCAACTGCTGTGCGCGCGCGATTCCCCCCGATGGAACTCACACTACGTGAGAACGAAGACGCTTTGCCTTGATCGACTAGGATCGTATGTCCACCAATCATCATTTTCAGATCCGTTGGATTCACTGTTTTACCGGTCGATTTTACACGGAGCGAATAATCTGCAGATACCTTTTGTCCCACAGCCATATGTTGCTGAATGAATTTCGCCGCTGTACCATGAGCTCGCAAAATATAAGCACCTGTAGGTACGGTTTGCTGAATCGTCTTATTCGCAGAAATTTGTGTAATCACACCGTTCTGCACTAGCACTTCAGTCGGTGTCGTAGAGCTGTTTGCTGGGCGCTCAGTCGCTTTCCATGCATCCGTATAAATGAACATTTTATTCTGGTGACTGAATGTTTTGTCTGGCTCTGTCATATAAGAAGCCTGGTTAATACCTGCTAGATCAAACGTAGATCCATCTTCAGCTGTAACTTTACCTTCAAAGGTGAATTGCTCAATCATCGGTGTTCCGCTCTTGGTTACGCCAAAAGCATACATACCTGTAAGCTGGGAAGGACTTGTCATTAATACACCGTCAGATACCTGCGCACCCATCGGTACACCTTCTGCACTTGTATTGAAATAGTCACCATTTACGCCTGCGACAGCATTCGTTTCCTGAGCCATCCCTTGTACCGATTGACGTGTCGTCAGTTTACCACCTTTACCTGTCATCACATCCAGGTTTACATATGGATTTTGCAAATCAACTCGCACTACATCAGCTAACACATTCACACTTTTACCAGAACGTGTTGTTTTGTAGCGATATTGCAGCAATTTGGCACCAGATGTGATATAACTTTCATCAATCTTGGTTGTGGATGCCGCTGCTGCCGTATGTGTAGCCAACAATGAGCTTGCCGGAAGTCCTAACTCTACAACAGGTTGAATCCATAACGTACCTGCGAGAGTAACAACAATCCATTTGCGCATTGTTTTTGTTTTACTAGTTATCAATGAAAACGCCCCTGTCCTTAAAATTCCTTTGTGATTCCTGTTCAATTCCTACAGCTATAGAGACCATCGGTATTACGTCATCCTATGCGACTAATCTTCGTAGTTATAAACTAAAATGCCTTATACAGTTAGACTTCCTTTTCCACTAAAAGTTACGGTTTCACGTAGCATTTCAGTAAAAGATATTAAAACGTTCTCTATCGTAGCCTTAGAGGCTTGTATCATAGAATGCGTCCTATTCAGATGCAACCATAGACCTTTTCTAGAACCGAGATTGTTTTCTCAAATGTCATTTAATTCGTAATGGTTATTGGCGTATTACATAATCATACATTTATTTTTATGAGTAGATTTTGTAAATCAAGAGCTTCATTAAATAAGCAAAAAATAGCATCATCTTGCACGAAAAACCGCTCTGCACAAAGCAGGCGGCTTTCGTTTTAGAATGATCACATTACCTTACATTGGATCACTTTGTATAGGAATTAAAACGCATTTGAAATACATAGCAATAGCTTTTGCCATAATTCATACTACAAATGTCAGCAACATGAATATGAACGAAAACCAATCATATGCTCATTTTGGCAATTACAGACCTGCTTCAGATTTGAGCAGTTCTGCTTTATCTGTGCTTTCCCAAGGTACATCCAGATCGGTACGACCAAAGTGTCCATAAGCAGCAGTTTGACGATAGATCGGGCGACGCAGATCCAGCATACGAATAATACCTGCAGGACGCAGATCAAAATGCTTGCGGATCAGTTCTACCAATTTATCTTCGCTTACTTTACCTGTGCCATACGTATCCACGTTAATAGATACTGGAGTAGCAACACCGATAGCATAAGCGAGTTGAATCTCACATTTATCAGCAAGACCCGCGGCAACGATATTTTTCGCTACATAACGAGCAGCATAAGCAGCTGAACGGTCAACCTTTGTTGGATCTTTACCAGAGAACGCGCCTCCGCCATGGCGAGCATAACCGCCATATGTATCAACGATAATCTTACGGCCTGTCAGTCCAGCATCCCCTTGAGGACCACCAATAACGAAACGACCAGTTGGATTAATAAAATACTTTGTTTCTTCGTCTAGCAATTCAGCCGGAACAACAGGAGCAATTACATGCTCACGAATATCCTTTTGAATCTGCTCCAATGTTGTCTCTTCTGCATGCTGCGTAGATACCACAATTGCATCAATACGTACTGGTTTGTTATCCTGGTATTCTACAGTTACCTGTGTTTTACCATCTGGACGCAGATAGTTCAATGTGCCATCTTTACGCACTTCGGATAAACGACGTGCAATACGATGAGACATTGCAATTGGTAAAGGCATCAGCTCAGGTGTTTCATTTGTGGCAAAACCAAACATAAGTCCCTGGTCACCTGCACCAATGTTTTCCGTTTCCAGCTTCAATTGTTCTGGATCACGAGTTTCTAGAGCAGAGTTTACACCTTGTGCAATATCTGCAGATTGCTCATTCAAAGAACTTAGAACCGCACATGTATTATAATCAAAACCGTATTTTGCTCGTGTATACCCGATTTCCTTAATGGTATTGCGTACGATCGACGGAATATCAACGTATTCTGACTTTGTGCTGATCTCTCCAATAACGAGTACCATACCCGTTGCTACAGCTACCTCACAAGCCACACGTGCATTTGGATCATTAGCCAAAAATGCGTCAAGAACCGCATCCGAAATTTGATCACAAATTTTATCGGGATGTCCTTCAGTTACAGACTCTGATGTAAATAAATGCTTTTTAATTGTCGACACAAACTCAACCTCCCATATGGATAGTAAGACGAATGCCTTCTGCATTACAGCCTTCCAAAAGTGCTTCCACACAAAAAATGAACCCTTCCCATATGGAAAAGTTCGCTTTACAAGCCTCACAGGTCATGATAAACCATTTATCTATAGGTGTCAAACCAATATAACCAATTAAGTCAGTTGGTATTATTGGTATTAAGAGATCTGGCATCGCGAATTTAAAAGTTAATAATAACCGTTCATTGTATTTATGGATAAGAAACGAAATTTATAATTTGAGTAGAATTCTTAAAAAACGAAGCTCTAAGAAAAGTCGCCAACTCCTCACAAATATTAATTTCATCACATTCTAAAACGGCATAACGAAAATCAAAATATATTGTTTTAATTGATATGCATGAGAAGGTGCTAGACCATCAATTCTATTATAATTATGCATTTGTCTTTTTATCAAAAATTGTAGATTTACTGCTTTTAGTTTAATTTTAACCTTCATCTTCAAATCTATTTTGCGTTTCTTTTATATTCTTTTATGTAGGATATCCTCAATAAACGATTGCTTCAAACCGCGAAGATATCCGTAGAACTGAATGTATTATTTGAATTATTGTATACCGTAGCCTCCGATTACCATCAGCGTGACATTATAACTTTGCCCTACATCTACCGCGACACCACGGCCATCCCGTGGGAACAGCAAAAGATGATTTTTCAAAATCGCTTGCCCACCAGCAAGATCTGTACCATCTGTAATATCTACTACTCCATTACTTCCATCACTATAAATAGTCGCATTACCATTACGTACAATAACCTGTGTACCCGCTTTAGCAATGAGCTTTTTACCTGGACGGAGTTCGACAATGTCAATAGTAGCAGAAGCACTGTTGGAGACAGAACCTGTAGGCGTACCTGTATTTGTGCCATTATTAGCATTTGTAGATGAATTAGAGCCTGTCGAGCTAGAAGACGAGGTGTTATTTTTACTTCCACTTGATGTATTTGAATTATTAGTTGTGGAACTACTTGAAGGGTTAGTAGTCAAATTACCACCAAGGGCTTTTTGAATCTGTTGATCTACATAGCTTTTAGTTACGACCGGGTCATCAGCTGAACCTAATTGACTGCTTGCACTACTAATTGTTGTAAATGAACCACCTACCCATACTCCAATTCCAATCGTTGCAATGGCTAGCATCCACGTTGATCTTTTTTTCATACGATCTACCTCCATTTGTGCTATATCATGAATTAGGATTGTTTTCGATATTTAGGAAAACATTTTATCATACATAATCTAGATTAATTGATTTATAGCTAACTTCATTCCAAATCCATGGTCAATCAAAACTAATTTTTAATTTATCAGAACAAATAAAAATACCTCGGAGCAGTTGCCTACTCCGAGGTATCTCAGTGAAGGTATGACTACCTTCTATGGTTTAGCTGGTAATATCAGAGATATTACTTGCTGTTTACTGTTACAGTTTTAGCTGCAGCATCGTATTGGATAACTGCATCCAGAGCTTTACCAACCCATGCGATTGGCAATACAGTACGGTTGGACTTAGTTACTGCTTTAACGTCCATGTTGATTGTAGAACCGTTGATTGTCAGTTGGTTAGTGTTCAGTTTCAGCTGAACTACGCGGTCACCTTTGATCAGGGTAACAACAGAAGTTGGTTTGTCGAACAGGATGTTCGCTTGGGATACGCCAAGAGCTTCTGCTACGTAACGAACTGGCAGGTACGTACGGCCGTTTTCAACGTAAGGAGCAACTTCAGCAGTACGAGTTTGACCGTTTACAGTGTAAGCAGTGCTACCGATTGTGTAGATAGCTGTTACAGCGTTATCAGTCTCACCAGCTGGTGCAGTACCGATTGTAGCGATAGCTGCTTGAGCTGCGTATTTGTAGCTGGAGTTCCAAACGTCTGCTACATCACCAGCACCATGGTATGCAGTGTAAGCTGCGCCGTCGCCTTGTACTTTAGCAACGATGTCGCCTTGTGGTACAGTACGGTCGATACGCAGGTTAACGCCGCTAACGTTGATTGTGCTTGCAGTTGTGCTCTCGCTATCTACGTAGAAACGCAGAACGCCTTGAGTACCGCTGTTGTTGTAAGTGTCAATGGATACGTTACGGATGCGCAGGTCGCCACCAGTTACGGATACAGTTGGAGTAGAACCGAAAGTTACGCCAGCTGGCAGAAGAACTTCAACCAGACCAGTACCATCGTCAGTCAGTGCACCAGCAGCGCCTTCTTTGATCTGCAGATCGCCGATAGAAGCATTGTCAGTACCGATAGCAATGTTGTACGTAGCGTTAGTTGCAGTCATGGATACGCCAGAAACTGCAGTTGCCAGTTTAACTGTACCAGTCAGACCTTGGCTACCAGCTACTGTAGCATTCAGATCACCAGTGAAACCTGGTTGTACTGCTACTTCAACATCTTTCAAAGTGATAGAACCAGCTTTGTTAGAAGTGTTTTGAGTTGGGAAAGTCATTTTCAGTGTACGGCCATCAGTACCAGTGTACTCGATGTTTGGTTGAACCAGACCGTTTGCAGTGTCGATAGAACCAGTTGTACCAGTTGCACCAGTACCACCATCGTACACAGACTGCCAACGAGCGCCCTCAGGCAGTTGCAGTGTGATAGTACGGTTAGCGATGAAAGAACCTGCTACGGATTCTTTAACAACTACGTTACCGATTTTTTGCTCATCTTGACCAGCTACTACAGTTGTAGGGGAAGCTACAGTTACGCCACCACCGTATTGACCGTAAGTACCAACTACCAGAGAAGATACGTTTGCAGAAGAGTTACCGCTAACGGATACTGTAACATCGCCTTCTTTTGCTTTATCTTCGTCTTGAACATGGAAGTTCAAAGCAAGGTCGAAGGAAGAAGCAGCAGAACGAGTAGCACCAGTAGCAGCGATAGTCAGAGTATCACCATCAACGCTAGTAGTTACATTGCTAGAAGTCAGTGTGCCATACAATGAAGTTACAGCACCAGCTGCATCCCACTCAAAACCACTAGGCAGTTTCAATTTCACTGCGTTACCTGTTTTAAGGGAATTAGCTACTGATTCAGTGATACGCAGGTTGAAATCAAAGTTGTCACTGCTGGATTCAACATCACGTGCTTCCAGAGCCACTTGACCAGAAGAAACTACTGTAGCAACTTTTACATTACCAGTTGGCAAACCACTGTTTGGATCTGCAGAGAAAGTAACGTTAACGTCGCCGCTGCTAGGACCAGTAGATACGATACCGTTCAGAACCAGGCCCAAAGTGATATCGTCAGTTTGGTTAGAACCAGTGATAGCAAGACGTGCGCTAGTAGAATTAATGCGTGTAGCTGTTACGCCTGCTGGTTGGGAAAGACCGTCAACGATAGAAACGGCAGTAGGAGCACCAGTTGCGAATGCATTAGAAGCAAACTCAAAGCCAGAAGGCAAAGTAACTGTCAGGTAAGTCGCATCTGTTGCACTGTTATTCAATGTGAATTTATCAATGTTGATGTTAACGCGACCCAGATCAACTGCAGTACCACTTGTGGAACCACTCAGTGTTGGAACGTTGATAACATCGAAAGAACCGGATGCATGTGCTGCTGTTGGAGCTAGTACACCTGCGATTGGAGCTACGCCAGCCAGCAAAGCTGCGCTTGCTGCTACGTTAATAACTTTTTTAGTAGACTTTTTCATAAACTTTTTTTCTCCTCCTTGAATATCATTAACATTATTTTTGTTTGTTTGTTTGTTATGGATTTTTTCACTCATGTCGTTACACCCCCTTTCCGAGTACAAGCAAATCCCTTTTATGATGATATCTGTGAATATCACAGAAAATCGTAACCGGAACATTCGCCAATCAGAAGACCGCAGTGTCCAAAGGTATTATACACTTGCGCCAATGATGCCGTAAAGACATTTTTTCACATCGGGATTGTTGAATATTCCATTAAGGTTCATTGTCATTCAACAACCTGTTAGCATGTGTTTTGCTGTCGTTTCATCAGGTTCGTATATATAGACGCGAGGTTTCTTCAAAAGTTGCAGTGCTCTAAAAATAATTTTTAGCACAACCTTATTAATCTTACTATACTTTTGAAGAGATTACCAACTTCGCCCACTTACCTACGACTGCAAGCTACTTTTAAATAACTATAAGTAGTACCTAAACAGGTTTGTTGTTCTTTAAACAGCTTTGGACTCAGGAGATTTTTGAGCTTCCCTCACTGTTTCCAAACTTATAGACGCAGGGTGTTGCAAAAAGGTTGCAGACTTTTTAAAGTTTTTTTAGTTTTTTATAATTTTGTTTTGTAACAAGCAGAGAAACACCTCAAAAACCCTGTCATATCAACGTTTTTCCTTTTTCTATTTTAAATAGAGTTTAGGATTATTTTGTTCAAAATTAAAAAAGAGCCTCCACCCAATAAGGTGAAGGCTCTTTTCTTTGAAGAATTTGCTGTGAAATATTAATTTTCGGTTCTTACATTTTCGGCAGTTTTTTATCACTGATCATGACTTTAGCTAAAATAACGGCTGTGTCAGAACGCAACATTTTTGCTGTTGGTGTATAGTTGAATCCTTTTGTTGCATCTCCATCAATCGCAGAACCGTTAATAAAGCCTTTTTTCGCTACAGCAAGAACTGATGCTCTTGCATAACGATCTACAGTGCTTGCATCTTTGAAGATCTTTTGCAGTCCTGCATCAATCTTCGTCTGATCGGTCTCCAGCTTCAGGTTCAGTGCTTTCGCGATAATAACGGCGGCATCCTGACGACTGATGTTCTCACCTGGGCTAAATACCTGTGGCTGCGTACCTCGAACAAAGCCGGCACGAGCTGCTGTCTCAATATAACGATAATCATACAATGCATCTGGTAGAATCTGCGAATCATTGCTGCTTACATCAATGAAATGCTTAGGTCCTTGGAAATCGAAAGGCATTTCCTTCGCTCTTACGATTGCACGAGTAAACTCACCGCGTGTTACATATTGGTCTGCACCAAACGAGCTATCTGGATCTGTTGCTTTCATGATGCCTTTAGCAAATAGAGCTTCCATATAATCACGAGCATAGTTATGCTGCACGATATCTGTATAGGAATAGCTGAGTTTAGCAACTACATAATAACCGAAACGATCGAATGGTACAGTTACTGTGTGGTTCTTCGCGTTAACGACACCACCGATATCTTCCCATTGACCAGAGCTGTTACCAAGCGAGCGGTCAAAGAAGAAGACAGTGATCAGTTTACCTGCGTCTTCTGCAACGTTATCCGAGTAGGACAATGTCATTGTTCCGCGTTTGGATGGAACAAGTTCGTTACGTGGATCGCGCTCGTAGAAGCTCGGAACTGAAGAATTAGATGGTTGATACGGATCTTGACCGATTTTAACTGGATCATAATCTTTGGTATCTAGATTATCTGCAAGACCTGGATCAATCCAGTATACCGGGCTGCTCTTAACAAAGTGATTATTGAATTGGTTCACGAAAATTTGTTGTCCGACTTTGAATTTTTGGTCCATATTCGTAGGGATTTGTTCAAAGTTAAAGCGGTCAATAACGCCATCCTGACTGTTACCGATGCCGAACAACAGGGTATGACCGGAGAATACTTCATTTTCGCGTCGGTCATCCGCAGATGTACCGATATCGCGGCGAATCAGATTGGTTCCCGCTGGGAACTTCAAATTCAGATCGCCATCGAATACTTTGGCAGATGTTTTCATGTCTTGCATAAACTCCGCACCAGGAATATTCGTTGGTACATATTTGACAACAACTTCGTCTTTAATCTGTTGACCTGCAATAGTAACGACGATCGGAATCTTAGTTTCTTTGTTTGGCTTCAGATCACGAACCGTAACGGTGTAAGCATCTGGATATTCTGGCTTATCACCATTCGCTTTTCCGTTAGGATCAGTATAGAAAGGAGCTTTTGTAGCTGTTTCTTTATTGATTACTACAGATGTTGCGTTTTTGGAGTCGATAACTACATCGACAAAGTTGCTGTTTGTAAGCTTTTGCGCTTCAACTGGACGTACGATCAAGTACGTATCAGACTGTTTGCTAATTTCCATGCGTGCAGAGGAACTTGGTCCACCTAAGCCTGTATTATACACGCTGAAGTTGTAAACAACTGGACTATTATCGTCAGGTACAGCCTGACCTCTTAAAATGAAGGAGAATGACTGTTTGCTGTAATCATAAAATACACTTAGTGGTCCTGCAGCAGCGACAGTATCATTGATAGGATCGCCACTTGTAGAAGCGAAACGATCACCTAGTGTCCAAGATCCAACAGTACTTCCATCTGATTTGGTAACTTTCAAGATATAGTTGGCCTTAGTCAAAGCTGGATCGGCCAAAGCACTTTTAACAGCTGATAGATTTGTGCCCAGATCAATAAAATCGAACGTACCATACACATTGAAGTTATCTTGCTTTGTAGTATATGCTGTTCCATTTGCAGGGAAAGCAGGATCTTTAGCTGTTGGAGCTGGATCGCTACCATTACTATACGTGTAAGGGAAAATTCCCAATGTTGTATCAACAGGAATAACAGGTACATCTGTGGATACTAAATTGATTTTGATAGCAAGCTCATATGATGTTTTATCCGTTTTGAATACTAATTTGATCGCGTTCTCACCTGAGAACAACGCACCATACGCTTTACTCACATCTTGAATTTTAAAATCCGTATCATTAGCTGTACCATCTACTGGCACTAATGGAACAAGTGTATTATTCACATAGAAGAATACCGTTTGTTTACCATCTGCACCATCTGTATAACGGATATCTTTTGGATTGGTTACATTCTGCAATTTACCAGAAAAGTTATCTAGAGTATCCGTAACAACTTGAACAGGAGCACCTGTTGAATTTTGATTATTATTGATTACCATACCGTCAAAAGCTTTATTAAAGCTCGCATATGGACCAAATAACACATTAATTGTTGCTGGAACTTCAGGTGTAGCTCCACCAGTACTTGTAGCAGTAAAGCGTAACGTTTGTGTTCCACTTACAGGTACTTTAGTTAATTTGTAAATGAGACGTTGCATACGCTGCGAGCTACCATTTACCGTCTGTACTACCGACTCGGAAGTGATTTTTTCGAGTGTAGCTGTAGCACCTGTAATCTCATTTCCGCTACGATCATTAACTTTAGGATTATTTAATACTGTAGAAGTATCTCCATTTACTACAAACACTTCAACCGCTGTAGGGAGAGAGAAAATGTTCGCACCATCTAGAGTTGTACCTGTCATCGCTTGTGCTGAAGAGTTACTTGTACTCGCTGTATAGCCAGACAAATAATTTACTTTATAAATATAAGATGCTGCGCTATTACGAAGTGTGAATCCTAAACCACTACTAGAAGAATTATTAGCTGTGATCGACAGATTAGTACCTTTATCGTAATTAAATGTACGTGCTGCATCTTCAGGAATTGTATATTGCAGAGTAGCATATGCCGAAGTACTTTCTGCAGCAATCTTAGTCGCTGCTGTAGTTCCGGTATATGGTGTTGCTCCTGCTACACCAGCGCCACTAAATGTAAAGCTGATATAGTTGCTCAGATCACTTGGAAGAGGTGTAGTTGTAGTAATAGGAACAACCACTTTACCAGTTACGCTAAGCGTATTTTTAGCAACCGTAAAGTCTGGGAATGAAGCCAAATCAGAAGATTTGTTTGCATCACTATTGGCATACGTATCATAAAATGTGGTCAGTCCATTATAGAACGTAACTTCACGACTGGTTTCCAAGACTTGTGTTCCGTTACTTGCTTGGATCGTCAACGTATTTTTACCTAGCTTCAAAGCGATAGGTGCTACTGTGAATTGATAATTGTTAGCACTGGAAACTGTTGCTGTCCGGCTATTACCACCATTCACCAGTACTGTCACTTTGGTCGCATTAGGTGCAGAACCACTCAGTGACATATTGGCTGTTTGCTGTCCGTCATTAATTCCACCTTTGGCTGCTGTTAATACAACGGGAGTATCTTCTTTTAGGGCAATACTATCGTTATCCAATGTACCTGTCAGATTATAGATTGTAGGTCCATTACGATATTCCACATAAATGGATTCTGCAACTTGGGAAGAAACACCTTGTGTTGCCTTGAATGTAATCCGGTTAAGTCCAGCATACAGAGGAATATCTGAGATCGTAAGACTAGAACCACCTGAAGTACTTGCGGTGATGTTACCACTCAGTCCTTTATTGGAGTTAATAACTGTTGGCGTACCTCCGCCACTTGTAGAAATCTGCTCCACATCATACGTAATCGAGTTCGTATTGATGTTGCTGTAACTACCTGTAACCGTAAGACGATCGCTATTGGCGATTCGAGGGGTTGAGATATCATACTGTTCATTCGGAAAGATAAAAAAACTGCCTGTTGCTGCCTGTGCTACGCTACCACCAATTCCTTGAGGCAGAAGGCTAACCAACAAGACTACCGCCAATAACGTCGATAGTAATTTCTTCAAAATAATGTTCCTCCTCTTGTTCCGCGTACAGCTTTAACTCTGTATGGCGGGCATAACCTGTCTACCCTTTTTATCGGCAACAATAGTATAGATTTTAATAAAATCAGGAAATTCGGGCAAAAAAACATGTTATACGAATCATACAATCGTTAAGATATGGACAAAATTTTATACTTGCTTTTTTGCATACTTGCGCAAAGCCTTTCACTGCGCGGATTATCAGGTTATGCCTATGATTTCAATTTAGGATGTGATGAGCATATCCTTGAGCCGAAAATTGTACATGACATTTCAATTACGGCTAGAAGTATAGAGATTACATATATAATAGTAGAAACTCGTGAGATTGATTTTTGAATAGAATGAATTTATCTAATATACTGTTCTAATATGTATACCAAAAAGCCTCCACATCACTGCGTACGATCGCAGATGTGGAGGCTTTCCATATCAACACTTGGTGTTTAGTTTTGAAATGGTGATCAACGTTTAAGGCTTGCTGCCTCGTGTTGGATCAGGCTTTACACGCAGTCTAGCAAACAGACCGAGTAGCGGACGTTTGGTTTTTCCAACTAGTCCGATTAATTCAGCGCCCAGCTGCATGACGAACATCATAAAGCAGATGACCACAAAGGTAACCCAGTTGGCGTCATTGATCGCCGCAGAGGACTGGATAATAGCCAGTACACCGAAGAAAGCAGCAATTCCATAAATCAGAAGTACTGTTTGACGATGACTGAGTCCAAGCTCACGCAAGCAGTGATGCAAGTGACCCTTATCCGGTGCGAAAATCGGCTTCTTATGTACCCAACGACGAATGATAGCGAAAAACGTATCCGACAAAGGTACTCCGATAATGATGAGCGGTGTAATAAACGAAACGACAGCGATCTGTTTGAAGCCAAGCAAAGATAGCATCGCAAGACTAAAGCCTAAGAACAACGAACCGGTATCACCCATAAAGATCTTCGCCGGGTGGAAGTTGAAGTATAGGAATCCAACGATTGCTCCAAGCAACAGTACACATAACAGCGCTACCGGATAGTTCCCCATGATCAGGGACATTGTGAAAATACTACCGATGGCAATAGCCGAAACGCCTGCTGCTAGTCCATCCAAACCGTCGATCAGGTTGATCGCGTTCGTTACACCAACGATCCAAAAAATCGTAAGCGGAATGGAAATCCAGTTTTCTAAAGCAAAATAATTATCCTGAAAAGGAATATCTACAAAATCAACACGAATTCCGTATCCAAATACAACTGTGCATGCAGCAACGAGTTGTCCAATCAGCTTCACCTTGGCAGACAGTTCAAAACGGTCATCCAATACGCCGATTAGTACGATGATGGCACCTGCAGTAAAGAAGGCCTTCATGAAATTGGCATCACGGGCAGGAAGATCAAAAGGCAAGAACGGCAACACTGCTAGAAATGCGATAACAAGCGCAAGGAAAATTCCTAATCCGCCCATACGTGGCATAATACGTGTGTGCACTTTACGGGCATTAGGAACATCGACTGCTCCGATTCGAACCGCAAACCTTTTGACGAGTGGTGTAAGGACAAGCGCTAACACAAGCGCGAGCACGAACCCAAGAATACAAACGATTAACATTTGGCTTTTCAACCCCCAATTTATCTCACGGAGCCAATTATACTCCGTTCGAATCTAAACACCAAGCTTTTTTTAACGATTTTTGAGCTGATTTCACAAAAAAAATCATGATTTACTGTACTTTTGTTACACTTTGCTTGTCTTTCAGCACTTTTACGGCAAATTTGGGCAGCACAAGCATTCGCTTATAACGGTGTGGCTCTTTGAGCAAGCGGTAAAACCATTCCAAATGTAGCTTCTGAAATGCGACTGGCGCTCGTTTCGTTCGGCCAGAGATGATATCGAAGCTACCGCCAACACCCATCATAATCGGTACATTTAGTTGATGCTTATACTTACCAATCCAAGGTTCCTGCGTATCCAGACCACGCGCTACAAATAGCAGATCAGGATCGGCCTCACGTATAGCCGCAATCACTTCAGCATCTTGATCAGGACCGAAAAATCCATCACGATAGCCTGCAATTACAGTTCCCGGATATAAACTTTGTAACCGAGCCGCTGTATCCTGAATCACCTCAGAGGATGAGCCCAGCAGATAAACTTTCCAGCCATGCTGCTGACCTATATCCATCAAACGATGGAGAAGATCAAACCCTGCTACACGTTCGGCAACAGGCTGTCCGCAAGTAGATGCTGCCCACACAAGTCCCGCTCCATCAGGAACGAGTAGTTCGGCATTTTTCATTACCTGCATGTATTCGGGCTTCTCCAAAGCAGTCATAATCATGATTGGATTAGCGGTAATAATCTGATTCGGCTTCCGCTCTTGCACCAGGTGCTCCACATGGCGTACCGTATCATCCATATTTAATTTGGAAACATTCAGTCCGTAAATGGGTACGGTCGGAACGGTAGAGGATGAATTCATCTAAGGATCACCTTTGTTCTAAAAAGTAATGAGCGATATATTTCGCTGGTTGTGCAGCATCTTGCTTAAGTGCTTGAATATACGATGCTTTGGCTTGCTTCCACTCTGCTGGGGTATCCAGTAGAGTGATGATATCTTTCAGCAAGCGATCTGCGTTAACATTGTCGCTAGTTCCAGATGGCGCAATCGCCAACCGGTTCAAAAATTGATCAATCTTCGGATCGTATGAAATACCGAGGAGTGGAACCTGCTGAGAAGCAGCATAAATCAGACTATGTAGCCGCATGCCGAGCAGTAAATCACAGCGACTCACTTCTGCAAGCATCTGCTGCGGATCAACTACTTGTTCTGCTGTACTGATCACACTTCCATACATAGTCACATCACCGATTCGATCTGTAACATAAGCGGATGCTTGCTCATCTTCAGGTAAATGAAAAGGCAAGAATCGCAAATGTACTTTACGCTGACGGGCTAATTGTTGAAGAGCCTCTGCAATACCATCTAGCTCACGACGCTGTTTATCCCAGAATCGAAGAGAAATGCCAATGAGCGGAATCGAAGGCGTATTGTTTTCAAACGAGTCAGTTGGAACTGCGGCTTGACGATCTACAGTTACAGGTATCATATCATTTTCGGTACCCTGCTGACCAGCCTGTACGTTCTCACCTATAGTCATGTTTGACTTCGAGTACGGTTCAGATGATAGCTTTTCTGTATCAGATGGTAGGGGTAATCCCATCACTGGATCAGCCACAATGGCGATTCGACTCGCATCAAGTCCCATTCTTCCTAACAAAGCAGCCGATTCCTGATCACGTACCGAGATATAAGCACTTTTGCGGAATACACCTCGAATCCATTTGAAAAAGAAGCCTTTGTCGACAGGACCTACACCTTGAGCATAAATAAATACCGGCTTACGTGTCCATTGTGCGATATGAATGACGCCCAGATAATATGGAATGGTCAGCAGCCCAGTTGCATCTTGAAGTAGGCTGCCTCCACCACTGATCAATCCGTCGCTTTCTTTCATCAGCGCACGAATCTCTCCTATTCTCATCCGATGGACAGAGCGTACACCATACATACGCTCTGTCCATGCTGGATCATTGGATAATACGACAGGTACGATTTGAATACCTGCTGCCTGACCTTGCTCATCAAGTGAGTTCAAAATAGATTTGAGTACTGCTTCATCTCCGCTATTGCGAAATCCATAATAACCGGAGATTACGATTTGAATAGAGACGGAGCCCATTTATGCCAACACCTTTCGATAATCTGCCAGATCACGATGGCAACCAGTCCGAGAATCAGCCCCAGTCCCATACCCAGCAAACCGCGAGTGAGCGAGATCAATACTGGCGAATGGATATGGGCAAATGTATCGACCATCGACAATTGTCCAATCGAAGCAATGATGAGCAGATAAATCGCCTGACGATATTTAGCAGCAATGAAAATGCCGACAATAAAGATCGGATGTGCCATCAAAAACTCCTTATTACGTGGACGTACATTAAACAGCCCTTCCAGTGCATTACGGAAATGCATTTCAAGTGGTGATACAGTTCCGGCATTACCTGTACGAGATAGGTAATACATTCCCACAACACCAACGATTCCAAGCACGATCACCCATGTTAATGTAATTGGACGTGTGAGTAGCTTGCGAATACCTGCAAATCCAAAGCTTTCTTTGCCACGGTAAAAAGCGATATACAGCGCAGTCAGTGCAATAGGTGCAAAGTGTAGCAGACTGACTCCGCGGAATTGATTGATCACGAGCTGATACGTAATATCGTCCAGCAGACCGATAATGAACAAGGCTCCTGTAAGCGACCATAGTGAAGTGCGCAAGAATAGTATTACCGATTGTGTTACGCGTTTACCGACAGTTAGACTATTTTTCGATTCATACATTCGATCTACCGCTTTAACTGCATAGATCATCGCAATCGTCGGAATACTAATCGCTGCCAGTAAAGCCACTCCTTGCTCTAGCAATAGTGCTTTATGAATAACAATTAAACCCGCACTACCGATCAAGCCGAGTACGAATACTGCCAATGTCAGCTTACGTACAAAGTAATATGCTAAGAGCGAGATAGCCGCAATTGCACCGATCAGTACAATCAGCTTCACATAACGCTCCATCGGGAAGGTATGCACATCACGTGCTACAGCAGGCCCCAATGTGAAGCCATTGTTTTGAATATCTTGAATCGCATGGCCTTTCGCTTGCAGACTCAAAATAACATTTTCGATCGAATTGGTCATTGCCGCTTTGGTGGTATCACGGGAAACAGCCAGATTCAGATACATCATACGAATATTGCGGTCTTTACTTGCCAGTACAAAGCGATCAGCTACCGTAATCGGATCTAGCTGCGAATCTGCCTGACTGAGCGAATACAGACGAACCACATTGTAATTGTTCAAATAAGCGAGCTTGCTAAAGCCGTCCTGCGGCTTTTTCAAATTCTCAATCGCTGCGATTGCAATATTATGCTTTTTCAAAAGCGTAGCAAACGCGGTAATGCTGTGCTTTTCGATATCATCGTTAAAGCCCGTCACACTCGCACCATCGAACAAAATGGTTTTGACACCATATGTGGTGAACTCATCCAGCATTTGACTCATCACGGATTGATTATACGGAAGTGCGTCATTCAAACGAGGTACAATCTGGAATCCCAGGTCATGTAATGTTTTCATTGCTACTGGATCTGGGTCCAGTGGTTTCAAGCCTGCATCATCCGTAGACGTTTGAATCACGACTCCAGGCAGGTTTTGATAGGTCCATGAGGAAACAGGAATCGACAGTGAGCCGAAAACACGTTCCAGCATCGGACGCAGGATTTCTTCATTTTCTTGGCTTGTAAACTGAACGTACGTAAAATTATCGTTGAGTGGAATCACCTGATTTTGGAGATTAGCCACATCCGCAGAACTATACACATGCACTCGACCAGAGGATTGCAGCTCAGGCAGATTACTTTGATACAAAGCTACAGAACCGACTCCGGCATTTTTAAGCAATTGCAACTGCTCCCTAATATAATCCTGGGGATGAGGCTGATACGAAGCAATAGAAATCAGATCACGATAGTTAAATACAAACTCCACATTCTGGGACGTGTGCTCTGTTTGAATACGGCTATAAGCCACCGGTAAGGATGCCACCATCCCGATAATCACCAGTATCCATAACCATTTTGCAGAACCATTGTTCCAATGTTGCCATTTCTGAACCACTCAAGTACCTCCTTAATAATTCCGTTAGCCAGCAGCAAAAGGACTCTTCTGCCAGCAGGCATAACGAAGGGTTCCGTTGTCCGAGTATAAGTCTGACAACGGAACCTTTGCATTCATCTGCTTTATTATATACTGGATGTTTGTCTAAATCCTACTCTCAAAATCTCCTGACCAATATACCGTTGCAATTAACCGTCTACGCGGCTCATGACAGCTTGCTTGAGTACATTCATACGTGCATCTGAATCCTCCAGCGAATCACCACGTACAGCAAAGTATACTTTAATCTTCGGCTCTGTACCGGATGGACGCAGGCAGAACCATGAACCATCCTCCAGCATGAACTTCAGTACGTTCTCTTTTGGCAAATCATTCAACCCTTTGGAGTAATCCAGCGCTTCGGTTACTTTTACGCCTGCAATCTCTGCCGGGCTGTTGCTACGCCAGTCTTCCATGATGCCTTGAATTTGCGCGACGCCATCTTTGCCTTTGAGTGTACGGGATTCCAGACTTTCCTGGAAGTAACCGAACTTGGTATACAGCTCTTGCAACACATCGTACAGCGTTTTGCCTTGCTCTTTGTAATAAGCAGCAGCTTCACTGATCAGGAGTGCCGCAACAACCGCATCCTTATCTCGTGCATAGTTACCCGCTAGGTAGCCGTAGCTTTCCTCGTAACCAAACAGGAAGGTATGCTCGCCTGTCTGTTCGAACTGGTTCATTTTCTCGCCGATATATTTGAAGCCTGTCAGCGTATTGTACACGGTAGCGCCATAGTGTTCAGCAATGGCAGCTCCCATTTCGCTCGTTACGATGGTTTTTACAACCGCGCCGTTTGTTGGCAGCTTGCCCTGCTCTTGCAACTGGCTCAGATAATAATGAATCATGATCGCACCGGACTGGTTACCTGTCAGAACAAAATATTTACCATCTTTGTCTTTAACTACAGCTCCCATACGGTCACTATCCGGGTCTGTACCGATCAAGATATCCGCACCGATCTTCTCGCCCAGTTCAATCGCTAGTGTGAACGCTTCGCGCTCTTCCGGGTTTGGTGATTTTACTGTACTAAAGTTGCCATCTGGCTCTTGCTGCTGCTCTACAATCGTTACATTGGTAAAACCAAGGCGATGCAGTCCTTCCTTAACCGGACGATAGCCTGTACCATGTAGCGGCGTATAGATAATATTCAAGTTTTTACCTGCATCGCCTGCCAGAAGCTCACGATTCACGCTAATCGACGTTACAGTATCCAAAAACGCTGTATCTTCGTCATCGCCCAGCCATACGAGCAGCCCTTGTTGCTCTGCCGCTGCTTGATCAAGACGCTTGATATTAGCAAATGAAGATACCTGGCGAATCTGTTCGATCACTTGCTCCGCTTCGTGTGGCACTAATTGTCCGCCACTCGCATTATATACCTTGTAGCCGTTATATTCTGGCGGGTTATGACTTGCTGTAATGACAATGCCCCCAGTCGCCTTCAAATGACGCACCGCAAACGAAAGCTCCGGTGTAGAACGTAAGGATGGGAATAGCTTGGCTACAATACCATTACCAGCAAGTACAAGTGCCGCCTCCAATGTAAACTCAGGTGAAAAATGACGAGAATCATGCGCGATAACAACCGACGGCTTGTCCGCTCCAGTATGTACCGACAAAATATATTCAGCAAGTCCCTGTGTTGCCCGACCTACTGTATATGAATTCATTCGATTGCTGCCCGCTCCAATGACACCGCGCAGACCACCTGTACCGAATTCCAAGTCTCTATAAAAACGGTCTTCGAGTTCGGATACCTGTCCATCCAGGCTTTGCAATTCCTGCTTTGTCTGTTCATCAATCGACGGATCGTTTAACCATTGATCCAGATTACGCTGTGCTTGTTCGCTAAGTGTTGTCATTATATCCTTCCCTTCTCTACACGTTAGTATGGTACATCCTATCCAAATATTATATTTATCTTACCGATCAGGCTTTGTCCGGATCCGTAAGAGCAAACATGATTTCGCCTTCCACAACAACTTTGCCTTCTACGGTAGCTACTGCACGTCCTTTACCGATAGATGCTTTCATGCGTGTGATTTCCACTTCCAGACGCAGTGTATCGCCCGGTACAACCTGTCCACGGAAACGTACACCGTCGATACCAGCAAACATAGCCAGTTTACTACGATTCGCTTCTACTTTTAAAATAGCAGCTGCACCTACCTGTGCCAGTGCTTCTACAATAAGTACACCTGGCATTACCGGATAGCCTGGAAAATGGCCCGTAAAAAATGGTTCATTCATCGTCACATTTTTGATACCAACTGCTCGTTTACCTTCTTCTAGTTCCAACAGTCGATCCACCAGCAGAAATGGCGGGCGGTGTGGAATAATTTCTTGAATTTGTTGTATATCGTACATGTAGATAAAGCTCCTCTCATCCGGCACCTTGTAGCGCACGGAATCCATAGTAGGGGAATATCGCTTCAAACGCTTATACGGCATGAAGCAGATCATTACGCCTGGTCAGGCATTCCACATCATTATAACGGTTTCGGCACAAAAAATAAAACTCCTGCAAAAGCAGGAGTTTGGAATGGATAGCTTTGTTTATGAAGCATAAACAAGCTGGAAAATATGAGCCCATGTTTCCGGGTATAACACATCGGAGATGCTTCCATGGCCAAGCACCGAATACCCTACCGCCATTCCGATAACAAGGGCAGCGGCAAATCCGACGATAACGAGCATAAACTGCAGAGTTTTCATTCCTGCCGAGCGGACAGGAATAGCTGGCTTTTTCTCTTGCTTTTGCTCTTGCTTTTGCTCTTCCGATTCGGAAGCTTCCGGTCTGCGAGTTAGCTTCCGGTTGGGAGCAACCTTTTGCGTTTTGGCAGCTTCTTGAATCGTAGAACGTCGACTAGGCACGGAGCGTATTCGTTATATTCATCATTTGATCGCTCGATGACAACGCACGTGCAGCCAGCTGATAAGCACGTTGTACGCTGATCATATCGGTCATTTCACTACTCAGATCCACATTCGATCCTTCAAGATAGCCTTGACGAATCTGTGTATCTGCTGACATCACGCCAACAACCTGATTACGCTGCGCATTCGCTGGCAGTGTAAAGAAATTGCCGTCCATTTGATATAAGCCTTCTGGATGGGTGATACGTTCAACACCAATTTGCATTGGACGTTGTACATCCTGTCCATTCACCGTCACGGTCTTAGTGACAATGGATACTTTACCTAGACCATCCGTCGAACGAATAACACCTTTATCGTCGATATCAATTTTTGTTTTGGCAGGAACTTTGACTGGTTGTCCATCCTGATCGAGCAATAGATAACCTTGATCGGTTGCCATATACGCATTGTTTGGCTCATTAGCTACCGGTACATAGTGAAAAGAACCTTCACGTGTCCAGCCTTCTTGACCATCTGCGCTCACACGGAACATCGCATCTCCTTGAATGGCAAGATCGGTTGGGCTGTCTGTCTGATGCAGTTCGCCTTGAGACATATTTCTAGTTACATCACCCATACGCGCACCAAAACCGATATTGTAGCCACTCCCTGTGATACGACCTGGCAACTGGGAAGCTGCTCCTGGTTGTTGCTTTACCACTGTGAATACATCTTCAAATGTAGCATCTTTGCTTTTATAGCCTACCGTATCCGAGTTAGCAATATTATCCGAGACAACGCCCAGCTTTTGTTGAATACCGCTCATCGCCACCATGGCGCTGATCATGGAGTTATTCATTATTGACCTCCTTTGATTGACAGTTGCTTCGTGTTATTATACACGACCTACCTCGTTTACT
>JAAIGF010218513.1_pt1 | contig 33436 bp, 27 predicted proteins | sample 6487441 | NCBI WGS metagenome assembly JAAIGF01 (sample SAMN13974129, study PRJNA590717) | phyllosphere metagenome | biome: pepper field; feature: multiple bacterial spot infested pepper fields; material: pepper leaves; isolation source: leaves from pepper fields | host: Capsicum annuum ... | reverse complement strand
TGGGGCGGCGGCTGGGGCTGGGGTTCGCCTTTTGGTTTCGGAAATTATTGGGGTTACAACGCTTGGGGTCATCCATATTACGGTTACAACAACCGTTGGACGAACAACTATTGGGGCAACGGTGGTTCCCGCGTTACTGGAGCACCTGCACGTAGCGTAGCACGCATGGGATACAACTCGCGCGTAGGAACAAACAGCGCACGCAATGTTTCGTCTCGTGTATCACGCAATGCAAATGGCGCACGCAGTGTTTCTTCTCGTGTATCACGTGATGCGAATGGACGTATCCTGTCCGGTAGATCGGCAAGAGTTTCTGATTCGCGTAGCGCTACACGGTCGACAACAGGTTCACGTGTGAGCACAACACCTCGTTCGCGGACGGCTAACGGATCGGTTTCGCGCGCTATCACTGGAGGCAACAACGGCAGAGTAGGCACAAGTCGTACCGTAAATGGCCGTTCAAATGTTGGTACAGTTACACGCTCGACTTCCAGATCAACTGTGGGTACAGCGAACAGAAGCGGCGCTCAAAGTCGTGCTATAGGCAACCGTTCGACAACACGTCCGTCTTCATCTGTGGGTAACACGTCCAGAAGAAGCACAACGCGCAGTTCGGGATCATCGTATACACCTTCTCGTTCTTCTACTACTAGAAGCTCATCGGGCTCATCGTATACGCCATCCAGAAGTTCAGGAGGCTCTATGTCTAGCGGCGGTGGCGGCATGTCAAGAAGTTCAGGCGGTGGCGGCGGTGGCGGCTCTCGTGCTGGCGGAAGACGATAAAAAACTTTTCAATAGCCAATATGAATAATTTTTATATTGGCTATTTTTTTGAAACACCAAAATCAATGTATGAAAATAAAAAATATACTTTTCACTTCTTTACTGGTATCTAGTTTAGGATTTAATGCGCATGCACAAACGACGGATGACGCATTGAATTTTTCGCAGGAACTCAATGGTGGTACTGCACGCATGAAAGGTTTAGGTAATGCAAATACTGCTTTAGGTGGCGATATTAGCTCCATTACCGGCAACCCAGCGGGTTTAGGATTTTTCGGGCAATCAGATATCTCGATTACGGCAAATTATAACAATGCGCGCAATCGCGGTGATTACTTCGGATCGTCGGTTTCCCGCAACAAAGGTCGGTTTGGTATTGACCACGCTGGTGTTGTGTTCCACTTTCCGAAAAATGAGGGATATCATGGCTGGCAAAACTTCAACGTCGGCTTTAGTTACGAAAATACCAACACATTCAACAATAATGTGCGTTATGAAGGTATAAATCCAGACAACACCATCGTGAGCGCTTACTCCGACGATATTGAAGCAGGACGTGCACGCTGGGGGTCTTTTGCAAACGACATGATTGGTATGCGTTTGTTAGAAGAATTTAGCACAGGCGGATTTTTCCCTATTACTAATGAAACCGGAGAAAAACGTCAGGTGAGTGATATCCTGACCACCGGGTTTAATTCCCGCAGTGCATTGGCCTTTGGCGGAAATTACAATAACAAATTATACATCGGGGGTACAATTGGCTTCACTGCATTTCGTTACGAAACTTCGTCTCAATTTTCGGAATACGGCTGGACAAAAACAGCCGGAGATGTAGCACAAGACAATCCAAACTCCACTTTCTTAGATCCTACTCATCAGAACAATGGTTACTTGAATAAAAGTTACGATCTTTTAGATGATTATTATCAGATTTCGGAAGGTTCCGGTTTTGATTTTAAAATCGGCGCCATCTATAAACCTACGTTGGATTGGAATATCGGTGCAACCATCACCTCACCTACCTGGCTGGCGATTGATGATTATTATGATAATTACATCGGCGTAAGTTACTATCAGGACGGCAATGCATCGACTGCTTTTGCAGAGCACGATGTAACCTATGCGCCGTCGTCATACACCTATATGCAAATTACACCTTGGAAATTTTCTCTGGGTGCTTCCAAATTTTTCGGTCGTGGATTGATCACGGCAGATGCCGAGTATATTGATTACAGCACCGTAAAACGTCGCGTTATAGGTGCAAACAATCCTTCGTTGGAAAACGAATGGGATGCGCTAGTCAAGGAAAGCTATCAAAGCGTAGTTAACTTCCGTGTTGGTGGCGAATTTTTGTTTACCAATGCCATCAGTGGTCGTGCAGGTTTTAACTATTTCGGGAATCCATATCAAGGCGCGGATAATACACAGTATAGCGGAAGTTTAGGCCTTGGTTTCAAATTATCCAATACCCTCTACTTGGATCTCGCTGTAGTTCATCTTGTAAACGACTATAGCGTTACGCCATATACGGTAGATGAATTTTGGAATACTCCTACGCCAATGGCGAATATCAAACATCAACGCACGAATGCCGTATTGACATTTGGTGCGAAGTTTTAAACGTTTAGCGTAATATTGTAAAACAGGATGGTTTCTCGTGATGCCATCCTGTTTTATTTTATACACGCCAGTAGTAACCTCCGTACCAGCACTAGCATGGCTATGCTATCGTTGTGCGGTTAAGGTGACAATGAACTACGAAAAAGCGTAACAGAAAAATGTAACGTACAGCGTTGTTACTTTGTCCAAAAACGAGGGTTTAGCTAGTACCAATCCGTGCGTTAGTAGAAACTTAATTTCAGAGCACAGGAGAAGAAGAACAACTATACCTGATGGTCGTTTATCCAGTCGCCCCCCATGCTTGCTCGCGGTAAAGCTTGCGAAAAAACAGGACAACGATACCGAATAGCAATGAAACCAGGATAAGCCCATCAAATTTCAGTTTTATCGTCTTAAAGTAGTAGCTATGCTAAGCAACTTCAGCGTAAAGGCTATTTATTAAGAATTTTTCGATGAATGCCCTTTTAAATTTCTTTTTTATCAACATTTAGATGTGATAAATGCGGCGTATATAATATATTTGTAGTATCATGAGTACGACATCATATTTATCAGACAGGATTAATAATTTATCCGAATCAGCGACCCTTAAGATGACGAAGCTTGGTCGCGAGTTGGCTGCTAAAGGCATCAACGTTATTAGTTTAAGTGTGGGCGAGCCCGACTTTAACACACCAGATAATGTCAAACAGGCAGCCAAAAAGGCATTGGATGATAATTTCACCCGTTACTCACCGGTACCGGGCTATCCGGAATTGCGCCAGGCTATCGTTGATAAATTGAAGAATGAAAATGGTCTGGTTTACGAACCATCCCAAATCGTCGTTTCAACAGGCGCTAAGCAATCGCTTTCTAATGTGATCTTAACGTTGATCAACCCAGGCGACGAAGTTATTATCCCTACCCCTTATTGGGTTTCTTATTCGGAAATGGTGGTTTTGGCCGAAGGAAAATCAGTCTTCATCAACACCGATATTGATTCGGATTTTAAGATAACAGCTGCTCAACTGGAAGCCGCAATTACACCGAAAACCAAGCTTTTTATGTTTTCTACGCCGTGTAATCCTACCGGATCCGTATACAGCAAAGCCGAGTTAGCCGAGCTAGCCAAGGTATTCGAAAAACACCCGAACATTTTCATTCTTTCTGACGAAATTTACGAGCATATCAATTTTGTAGATAAGCATGAGTCTATCGCACAATTTGAGGCAATAAAAGACCGGGTTATTATCGTAAACGGCTTTTCTAAAGCCTACGCGATGACTGGATGGCGATTGGGCTATATTGCCGCTAATAAAGAAATTGCATCTGCCAATGATAAACTACAAGGACAAACGACTTCAGGAACCTGCTCGATAGCACAGCGTGCCGGTATCGTCGCTTATCAAGACGGGCTAGCGAGTGTAGAAGAAATGAAAGAAGCCTTTTTACGTCGCCGTCAGTTGGTTTACGACTTATTGATTGACATCCCTGGTGTAAAAACAAATCTTCCAGAAGGTGCCTTTTATTTTTTCCCGGAAATCAGCTCATTCTTTGGAAAGAAAGATCTAAACGGGAATGTGATTAAAGATTCTTCAGACCTTGCTTTATACTTGTTAAACGAAGGGCATATTGCTACCGTAGGCGGTGACTCTTTCGGAAACAATAATTATATCCGTCTGTCTTACGCAGCATCGGATGAAAATCTAAAAGAGGCATTGAGACGAATGAAAGAAGCATTAGGTCAGCTATCCTAAGCGAAGAATTTTAACGAAACTAGGCGGTTATTGTAACAATAACCGCCTAGTTTCGTTTATCAGCGTAAGATAAACAGGTTTATTACCCGATCGTTACACCGTTTGGAATAATAGCATTCTTTTTTACCACCACGATGCCATCGCGGATAGTATGAGTTTCAAAATCGCCATCGGGCAAATTCGGACTGCCTTTAATGCGTACGTCGTTACCAATACGGCAATTTTTATCTAAAATAGCATTTTCAATATAGCAACGCTCGCCCACGCCAACCGGTGGCGGCTCTTGTGTACTTCCCAATGTCAATACATCTTCCAAAGGCTCGTAATAATCTGTACCCATCATATAGGTTGCTTTGATTACTGTTCCTTTGCCTATGCGTGAGCGAATACCAATTACCGATCGTTCCAATTTATCACCATTTAAAATACAGCCATCTGAAACGATGGTATTGTTTAACGTTGTACCTGATATTTTCGACGGTGGCAACATGCGCGCGCGCGTAAAGACAGTCTCGTTAAATAAATTGAAATCTGGCACATCGTCTGTAAGACCAATGTTGGCATCGAAAAAAGATTTAATGGTACCAATATCGGTCCAGTAACCATCAAATTGATAACTCAACACGCGCTTTGATTCGATGGCATCCGGGATAATTTCCTTTCCAAAATCCATACCCGGATTGTCCGTTAGTAAATCTCTTAAGATACCTTTAGAAAACACGTAGATTCCCATAGATGCTAAATATAAGCGTCCCTGCTTTTCCATGTCTTCCGAAACTTCAGACGACCAGTTGAGCACTTCTTGACTATTAGGCTTCTCCGTGAACGACACAATTTCGTTATCCTCGTTAGCTTTTAAAATACCAAAACCTGTTGCATCCTTTCCATTTACCGGTATGGTAGCAATCGTGACATCGCTTTTATTTTTAACATGGAAATCGATCAATGCCGAATAATCCATTTGATAAAGTTGATCGCCCGACAAAATCAACACATATTCATAGTCTACGTTCAGTAGGTTTTTCTGCGTCCGTCTTACCGCATCGGCAGTTCCCTCAAACCACCGGTCGCCTTCTACTGTCTGCTCTGCAGCCAGGATATCGACAAAGCCCTTACTGAAAATACTGAAGTTGTACGAATTTTTGATGTGCTTATTAAGCGATGCAGAGTTAAACTGGGTCAGTACAAAAATTTTATTGTACCCCGAGTTTAAACAATTCGATATCGGAATATCCACCAAGCGATATTTTCCTGCAATTGGTACAGCCGGTTTTGAACGCTGCTCAGTTAAAGGCGATAGACGCGTTCCACGTCCGCCGCCCAATACAATGGAGACTACTTTATGTGCCATAGTAAAAACTTATAATCGGTCATATAAATGAATGTACTGTTTTGCTGACTTATCCCACGAAAAATCCAAAGCCATTTCTTTCTGTCTTATTTTCTGCAAGACCGCAGGATCGGCGATCGCTTCGAGCGCACGCGTCACGGCTTGAGCAGCGCTGCTGGCCGCTATGTCTGTAAAGACGAAACCATATCCTTGATCTTCTGCCAGGTCAATCACGGTATCTTTTAAACCGCCGACGGCGTGAACGACTGGAATCGTGCCGTACTTCATCGCATACAATTGGTTTAAGCCGCAAGGCTCCACGCGTGAAGGCATCAACAGCAGGTCTGCCGCTGCATATACCTGATGAGCCAGCGCTTCATTATAACCAAAAAACACAGCTAATTTCCCAGGATAACGATCCAGCAAATCGTGCAGTTCCTGCTGAATATCGTCGTCTCCCGACCCTAGTATAAATATACTTATTTTATTTTCAGCATTCGAAAAAATATGCTCGATAATCGACGGAAGCAGGTCGGCCCCTTTCTCTAATGCGAAACGCCCGATAAACGCCAAAAGCGGCAGCGAATCGTCTAGCCCCACATCGCCGCAAAAGGCCTTTTTATTCGACTTTTTACCCGACTTAACCGAGGTCTTTTTGTAGGTTTTTGCAATCATAGTATCCAGCTCTGGATTCCAATACGCATCGTCAATTCCGTTGACGATACCATATCCTTTATATGACTCGGTTTGGTACAATTGCTCCAGCCCGTTAGCCTGCACATAAATTTCCTCCAAATAGCCGGGACTAACTGTCGTAAAAGCATCGCAGCATTTAACCGCTGTCGCCAACGGATTAATAAGTCCATCCCAGTCCAGCAACCCCCATTTCCAATTGTCAAATGCAGGAAGCAGCACCGCTTTATCCCACGTCATCCAACCTTGGTATTGGCCGTTATGAATGGTCAACACGGTTTTCACATCAGCCAGGTGATTAAACTCCAGTGCGTGCTTCATCAAAAACGGCACCAGACCCACGTGATGATCGTGGCAATTGATTAAATCGGGAACGATTTCCTTACTTTTTAGCCAATGCAAAAAAGCATGCTGAAAAGCGATCCATTGCTCCGCTTCATCGGGGTAACAATACACTTCCTCGCGATCCAACTTTCCCGGAATACGAATAATATATAAAGGGAATCCGAGTGCATCTTCCGGATCTTTCAAAACCTGATAAGACAAGTGTTCCGATCCCTGCATAAACGATCCCTCGTGCAATAATTGTAAATCGTTGTTTTTTGTATAACTTTTATCGTAGTAGGGCGAAACAACCCAAGCATCCACGCCCAATTTACGTTGGTAGCGTGGCAAAGCGCCAACCACATCAGCCAATCCACCCACCTTTGCCAGTGGAAAACACTCCACACTTAAATGTATTACATGCATTTCTAAACTCGTTTTAATACTAAGCCAGCCAAAGGCGGCAGTTTAACTTTTATAGATTGTTCAAAATTCATCCACGCAATCGGCTCGGCAGAGCAGTTTGTTTGTTCGACGCCACTTCCGTAAAACGATTGATCATCCGAATTTAGCAAGACCTCCCAATCACCCGTGACCGGTACACCTACACGATAATCGCGCAATACCGGCGTTAAATTGAGCACCACCAAAATATCATCCTCGGCGGCGTGCCCATGACGCAGGTAAGCAAAAACACTATTTTCATGGTCGCCAAGCTCAACCCACTGAAATCCTTCCGGACTAAATCCTTTCTCATACAAAGCCGGCTGTCCGCGATAAAGAGTATTCAGTGCTTTTACAAAATCTTGCATACCACGATGCGGCGCATACTGTGTCAAATGCCAATCTAACGATTGATTAACGTTCCATTCAGACGTTTGGGCAAACTCGCCCCCCATAAACAACAGTTTGGTACCTACGAAGGTGTACATGTACAAGAAAAGTGCGCGCAGGTTAGCAAACTTTTGCCATTCATCGCCTGGCATCTTGTAGATAAGCGAATGTTTGCCATACACTACCTCATCATGCGATAAAGGAAGCATAAAGTTTTCATGGAAACCATAGACCGTAGCAAAGCTCATCTGGCTGTGTTGATATTTTCGGTTAATTGGATCTTCCTTAAAATAATTTAACGTATCATGCATCCAGCCCATCATCCATTTCATGCCGAATCCGAGTCCGTTGTGAAACGTGGGTCTACTTACACCTGGCCAAGAGGTTGACTCTTCAGCAATGGTCTGCACCGCCGGAAAATGCCCGTAAACAGCCTCATTTAATTCTTTCAGAAAATGTACCGCTTCCAGATTTTCGCGGCCGCCAAATTCATTGGGTTCCCACTGCCCCGCTTCGCGCGAATAATCCAGGTATAACATGGAAGCTACAGCGTCGACACGTAAGCCATCAATATGGTAGCGATCTAGCCAAAAGAAGGCATTGGAGATTAAAAACGAACGCACCTCATCGCGCCCATAGTTGAAAATATACGATTTCCAATCGGGGTGATAGCCTTTGCGTGGATCTTCATGTTCAAAAAGATGAGAACCATCAAAACGATAAAGCCCGTGCGCATCACCCGGGAAATGGGAAGGCACCCAATCTAAAATAACGCCGATATTCGCACGATGCAACGACTCAATCAAATACATCAAGTCTTGCGCATCGCCATAGCGAGATGATGCCGCAAAATAACCTGTAATTTGATAACCCCAGGAAGGATAATACGGATGCTCCATAATAGGCATCAGCTCGACATGCGTAAAACCCATATCGCGCACATAGGGCACCAATTTATCCGCTACTTCGCGGTAATTCAGAAAGCGTTCTGGCTCTTCTGCATTTCGCGCCCAAGAGCCTACATGCAGTTCGTAAACCGCATAAGGTTTATCCAACGCGTTGTATGCTTCTCGGTTTTCCATCCAGGCCTTGTCCTCCCATTCATACCAGGTCGTTGAAACGATCGAGGCCGTTTTGGGGGCAGTTTCGTTACGTAATGCAAATGGATCAGCCTTCTGCAAAATTTCACCTGTGTTGGAAACGATATGATATTTGTAAATCTCGCCAAAATCAACTTCCGGAATAAAGCCTTCCCAGATACCGCTGCTGTCCCAACGTGGGAACAGTTGATGGCTGTGCGGATTCCAGCCATTGAAATTGCCCACAACGGAAACTTCCGCCGCATTGGGCGCCCAGACGGCGAAGTATACACCTTGCTTACTCGCGTGGGTCAATCGATGTGACCCTAATTTTTCATAAAGTTTAAAATGTTTCCCTGATCTAAACAGTGCAATATCAAATTCCGTAAATAGCGAATAGACTTCTACCGGTCGGCTCATTATATCGTTTTTATTTATGCTATCGTTAACTTCCTAAATTCTTTTTCTACGGAGAAATACGGCATATTATCCTCGTCCCTCAATACACTTATACTAACACCATCCACGTCGATTTTGTTCACGTTAAATGGAAGTCCGATAAAATAAATTTTATACGTATCAAAACGCTCGTTATAAAGTCCTTCCTGATTCTGCATGACCGTCAGGCAATCTTTTTTTCCTTCGACAATAAAATGTTTTTCGTTGTACACGCTTTGTTCATAAGCAAACGTATCTCCATGGTCAATGTATAGGTCAGAATCCTGTCTACCTTCACCAAAATAGATGTTTAAGCGTAGCGCATCAATATGCTTTTCGCCGGTGTATTGCATAACCGGATACTCGGGAATAACACTACCAGCGCGCACGAAAATAGGCATTTTATCCAGCGGCGTATCAATCTGCAGTTCTTGTCCGCCGTGATAAATCGTGTGATCAAAATAATAATACCAGTCGCCCTCCGGCAAGTACACTATTTTGGATTGTTGTCCGGGATTCAACACTGGCGACACTAAGATATTATGACCAAAGGCAAATTCTTCTTCGCGTTGCAAATTGGACGCTTTCTCTTGCTCCAGCAAGGCTATGGGACGTAAAATTGGTTCGCAATATTTATGCTGTCTCCAAAAAGCTGTATAGATATACGGCAATAATTTATAGCGCAATTCAATAAATTTCTTACAAATAGCTTCCCATTCCGGCCCGAAGCTCCAAGGTTCGCGATCGCGGGTATCGCCAGCCGAATGCACACGCATAAATGGCGAGAATACGCCAAACTGCATCCAGCGGGTGTATAGTTCGCCGTCTGGTTCGCCGGTAAAACCGCCAATATCCGTTCCGCAAAAAGACAAACCTGAAACAGAAAGGCGCTGCAACTGCAAAATGCCGATACGTAAATGTTCCCAGGTAGCGATGTTGTCACCAGTCCACACCGAAGAGTAACGTTGCGTACCGGCATAGGCCGCGCGCGTGATGGTAAACGGACGCTTGTTGCGTTGCAATTTTTTCAACCCATCATAGGTCGATCGCACCATTTGCATGCCGTAAATATTATGCGCTTTGCGGTGCGAACCGCGAAAACCTTCGTAATAGTGACGTACATCGCCCGGGAACGTGCCACGACCAAATACCGCCGGTTCGTTCATATCATTCCACACACCGGCCACGCCATCTTCGACCAAGCCACGGTACAACGTGCCCCACCATTCGCGCACTTTCGGATTGGTGTAGTCCGGAAACTGGCAACGCCCCGGCCAAACATATCCTTCCATAAAATAGTCATCTCCACGGCGACAGAAATACCGATTTTCCTTCCCTTCTTTAAACACCCAATAATCCTCATCCACCTTAATGCCCGGATCAATCATCACCACGGTTTTAAAACCGTTGGCGGCAAGATCCGCAATCATTTTCTTCGGATCCGGAAAATAGCGTTTGTTCCAGGTAAAACAACGGTAACCATCCATGTAGTCGATATCGAGGTAAATCGCGTCACATGGTATCTGGCGTTTACGAAACTGATCGGCTACATCGCGTACATTCGCTTCCGGATAATAGCTCCACCGACATTGATGATAACCGATAGCCCAAAGAGGCGGCATATAGTGTGTGCCGGTAAGGTCATGATAGCGCTTTACCACATCCATCATCTGCGGCCCGTGTATATAATAATATTGCATTTCGCCGCCCTCCGACCAGTAGCTGGTGCGATCGTTCTTTTCAGCAGCAAAATCGAAAAAGGTTTTGAACGTATTATCGAAGAAAATACCATAGGCATCCCCGCCTGTTACGCCGATATAGAAAGGTATGGTTTTATATAACGGATCTTGGTTGAAGCCAAAGCCATAAGTATCCGAATTCCAGTTGCTGAAACGTCGACCACGCAGGTTCAGGTTGGACGATTTATCGCCCAGACCGAAGAATGCTTCATCCGCGGTAGCTTTTTTCGTGCAGTAAACATAATAGCCACCAAAATCGACATTTTCCTCCCAATGTAATGGCTTGTGATCGGCATTGAAAACCTTGCCTTCCACATTTTCAAAGACGACCAAAAAGTCAGCCTTTTGAATGCGACAAACAACCACAGCCGTCTTCACCAGGTAAGCGTCGTCTGTTTCTTCCAAAGAAAACGATGTGGGGTGCAGATCCAGGTCTTTTTTCAAAGCGTACGAAAAATCATCTAAAAAAGAGCTCTGTGGCGCCAAGCGCACGCGGATGATCTCATCAGCAAACACTTTTACCTCTACACTAGCCTTGCCATCGCTAAAAATAAACGCATTATTGGATTTTACATAGGATGTTGGCTTACCCAGGTATTTCTTTTCGATAGCCGGCACGTCTAACACAGGATTGTTAACGTGCTGTATATTGTCTAAAGTTTCTTCGGTTAATACTTCTGACGCGATTTCTTCTTTCTTTTCTGATTCAGCCATAATATTGTCTTAATTTTCAGTTCACATTCCATTTTGTTGGAATTAAAATACAACATTTTTCAGCAATTAGCGCAGGTATGGAAAATAAAAAAGAAATAAGTCGTTGAAAGACTACTTGCTTCGGATTGCTTCTACAGGATCCATCATAGCCGCGTTAATCGCGGGCACGATACCAGCCAAAAGTCCGATAAATGTGGATAGCGCTGTGGTGATCAACACCATTTTAAAACTGACAATGACCGAGAAGTCAAACAAAAGTTGCGCCAACGCGGCCAGTCCGTAAACCAAACCGAGCCCCATAGCCCCGCCGATTAAACAGAGCAATACACTTTCTATCAAAAACTGGGATAAGATAAAAAACTGCTTGGCACCTAATGCTTTCTGAATTCCAATGAGGTTAGTACGTTCGCGTACACTGACAAACATAATATTGGCAATACCAAAACCGCCCACGAGAATAGAAAAAATACCAATAAAGCCGCCCGATAGATTGATGATGCCAAACAGCTGGTCTAGTTGCGCCGTGATTAGGGTGGTTTTGTTGACCGAAAAATCGTCTTCGCGAGCAGGAGGCAAACGCCTCACCGATCGCAAAATACCGACCACCTCACTTTCGGCTTCTTCCAAACTGATATTGGGTTTCACTTCAATTGATATGCTGGGTTCATTATTTTCGTAATGTACGAGGTTGCGGCCCAAGGAAAACGGGATATAGGCCACATCATCGTTTGAGACATCGATCAACATGCCCGATCCCTCTTTTTTGAGCACACCGATGACTTGCAACTTTCTACCCATCAAGGCAATATATTTGCCTACTGGATTTTCTACCGGAAACAATCCTTCGGCTATAGTGGCTCCCAGTATTACGCAATTGCCCGCAGCGCGAGATTCCTGCTCGGTAAAATATCGGCCATCCACGATATCAAGCTTACGAATAGCCAATATTTCATAAGTGCCCGCCAGCACGTTAATATTGGATGCTGAGTTGTTTTTATATTTGGCTGTAGCGCTAGCTATGTTGATAGAATAGCCTACTTGTGCGGCGGTGGTCATGCGCTGTTGCACCGCTTCAAAATCTGCATATTTTGGTTCCGGACGGTTAGCATATTTCCACCAGGGAAAATCCGGTCCACCATCCCACGGCCATTTCTCGATGTATAAAGTACGGCTACCAATCTTGCGGACGGATTCCTCCAAATTGTTGCGCAACGTATCTACGGCCGAAAAAACGCCGATGATAGTCATGATGCCAATAGTCACGCCCAGCAAAGACAACAACGTCCGGGTGCGGTTATCCTTTAAGGCGGATACTGCGAACAGGAAGCTTTCTTTGATGAGGGTGAGAATCAAAAACATATCTGCCTATAAATATAAAATAATTATCCATTCAAACGAATAATAAGCGTTAAAAATAGCGATTTTAGATTTATAATTGCTAACTTTGTAAGCATTTTTGAAACCATCGCTGAACAGAATTGTTTAGGTTTCAACGCACAAAATATATCGTAGAACAAGATGAAATTATCACAGTTTAAATTCAATTTACCTGAATCATTGTTGGCATCCGAACCATCGGAACAACGTGACGAATCTCGCTTAATGGTTTTGCACCGTGATTCAGGAAAGATAGAACACAAGATTTTTAAAGACGCTTTGGACTATTTCGACGACAAAGATGTCATGATTTTAAATAACACCAAGGTATTTCCTGCCCGTATGTACGGTAATAAAGAGAAAACCGGGGCTACGATCGAAGTGTTTTTATTAAGAGAATTAAACAAGGAGTTGCGCCTGTGGGATGTACTTGTTGATCCTGCCCGTAAAATCCGCGTAGGTAATAAGTTATATTTCGGAGACGATGATTTATTGGTGGCCGAGGTTGTCGACAATACGACTTCACGCGGTCGTACGATTCGTTTCCTGTTTGATGGCACGGATGAGGAATTTCGTCGCAATATCGAGATTTTAGGCGAGACACCACTTCCTAAATATATCAAGCGCAAAGCTACGCCGGAAGATAAATTCCGCTACCAAACAATCTATGCGAAAAACGAAGGAGCCGTTGCTGCACCTACGGCCGGTTTACACTTTTCGCGCGAGTTGATGAAACGCCTGGAACTAAAAGGTGTTGACTTTGCGGAGGTAACGTTGCACGTTGGTCTGGGCACATTCCGCACGGTGGAAGTGGAAGATTTGACTAAGCATAAAATGGATTCAGAGCAGTTTATCATCACGGATGAAGCAGCGCGCATCGTAAACAAAGGTATTGATGCAAAAAAACGCATCTGTGCTGTAGGAACAACGTCTATGCGTGCTATTGAATCATCGGTATCTGCGGATAGACATTTGAAAGCGGCGAATGACTGGACAAGCAAGTTTATCTACCCGCCTTATGATTTCAGTATTGCGAACTCCATGATTACAAATTTTCATACGCCTGAGTCAACGTTATTGGTGATGATCGCTGCCTTTGCCGGCTATGAAAATACCATGAACGCTTACGAAGTAGCGGTAAAAGAGAAATATAGATTTTACTCCTATGGAGATGCGATGTTGATTATCTAATCAACTATAAAACGTATAAAAAACGGTTTTGGCATATTTCCAAGACCGTTTTTTTATGTTTGCCTACCTCAATAAGAATACGCTCAGCTTCACTGATCAGGTACCCATACACGTCTTAAAATCATAGCCGAAGCTCCGCCTCCACCATTACAAATCGCGGCCAAACCATACGTTCCGCCTTCTTGCTGTAAAACACTGATCAGCGTTGTGAGGATACGTGCGCCGGAACAGCCTAAAGGATGCCCTAAAGACACCGCACCGCCGTATACGTTGATTTTTTCTAATGGAATATCCAACAACTGCGCGTTGGCAAGCGCGACAACGGAAAAAGCTTCGTTAAACTCGGCATAATCAATAGCCGACAAAGGCAAATTTGCTTTCTCCAGCGCTTTTTTTGCAGCGATGTAAGGTGTGGTGGTAAACCAGGCCGGCGCTTGCTCGGCATCCGCGTAAGAAACAATTTCGGCTAGCGGCGTCAAGCCTAGTTGTATTAATTTGGCTTCGCTCACCAACAACAAAGCGGCTGCGCCATCACTCAGCGTAGAAGCGTTGGCCGCTGTTACTGTCCCCCCTTCCTTAAACGCAGGTTTTAACTGTGCCAGTCGCGCGAAATCTACCTGGCTAAATTCTTCATCGGTAGCCACCAGCTGTTCGCCTTTTCGGCTCTTGATGCTGATGGGCAGCACTTCATCCTGAAACTTACCCGCTTGCCAAGCCGCTGCACTGCGTCGGTAAGACAACGTTGCGTAAGCGTCTTGCGCATCACGATCAATCGCATATTTTTCTGCGCAAAGCTCCGCAAAAAATCCCATCGCATCCTGACTGTAAGCATCACTCAGTCCGTCGCGCTGTATGCCGTCCAACATAGGTTGCGCACCGTACTTTGCGCCCCAACGCGTAGCTGGCACATAATATGGCACTTGGCTCATGCTTTCCATACCGCCAGCAACCACCACCTCCGCATCGCCCAGCAATATGGATTGCGCGGCCAACGAAACGGCTTTCATGCCACTGGCGCACACTTTATTAACGGTCGTTGCAGACACGTGATCCGGTATTCCAGCTAATTTGGCTACTTGTCGCGCCGGAGCCTGACCAACACCAGCCTGCAAAACACAGCCCATCAAAATATCATTAATTTCGGACACATCGATTTTTGTCCGTTCTAATAAACCTGCTACAACTTTACTACCTAATTCAGCAGCGGACAAGCTCGATAAACTACCCCCAAAGCTGCCAATAGGCGTACGTTGCGCAGCGACAATAAACACACGTTTCGACATTTCTTCTTTATTTTTTAGAGTTTATAGGTATGCTAAGAGGCTGTCCAAAAAGCTAATCAATTAACTTCAAAATGCATCATGGCGAGGAAGTATGACGAAGCAATCTGCATTTTTATTTGATAAGATTGCGTCGTCATCGTTCCTTCTGCTCGTCATGACGAAATTTAATCACTTTTTAGACGGCCTCATCACTTCCATTAGCATGTGCTTAATTCGCTAAGCGTTTTCAAATGCGACCATTACGCCCATGCAAACCACATCGGTTATGCCTAAATATACGTATAAATATTGCAGCGCGATGGCTTTCGTTTATTTTTTTTCACGGCAATATATAAAAATTCGCTTCTCGTAACTTAACAAGCTTCACTAGCTATTTTACGAAATTTAACAGCAAAAATTTGGGATAAGTCGACGATTTAAGTTAAATTCGTTATATCCAAAAAGGATGGATTGACAACCAATATAAAACGTTCATGCATATGCAGGCAACACAACTGACAGCAGAGCATCATACATTTCGCGACATTTTACGAGCGTTTATCCGTAAAGAAATCATGCCGTATATTGACATATGGGAAAAAGAGGGAAAGATTCCGGCTAGTATATGGAAAAAAATGGGCGAAATGGGGCTTATGGGGCTGAATTACCCCGAAGAATATGGCGGCTTAAACCTAGATTTTTATTATAGCATGATTTTCTGCGAAGAGCTTTCGCACTGTTATTCCAGTGGGTTTACGGTAGCAGCACTCGTCATTCAATACATGTCAGCACCTTACCTTCTCCATCACGGGTCTTCGGACTTAAAAGAACACTATCTTCCTAAAATCATTGCCGGTGAGCTAGTGAGTGCTGTTGCTATTACTGAGCCGGGTGCTGGATCTGATCTAAAAAATATCCAGACCACGGCGGTGGATCAAGGAGATTATTATATCGTCAATGGCTCTAAAACCTTTATAACAAATGGCTACTATGGTGATATCTTTATTACCGCCGTAAAGACTGATCCGTCAAAAGGTAGCAAAGGTATCAGCCTGCTTTTGCTGGAGCGCGCTATGCCGGGTATAACCGCCCGAAAAATAGAAAAACTTGGATGGCATGCATCAGACACCGCCGAGCTGCATTTTGATCAAGTTATTGTGCCGAAAACGAACTTGATCGGTATAGCTGAAGAGGGGTTCACCTACCTGATGGGCGGCCTACAATTGGAGAGGCTGACGGCGGCCATCCATAGCATTTCATCAGCCGAGGCCGCCTTACAATACACGCTTACTTATCTCTCCCAGCGGGAAGCATTCGGAAAGAAATTGCAAGACTTCCAGACGATACGCCATAAAATAGCACATATGACCGCCGCGATAACAACGACGAAAGCCTTTGTACAACATTGTTGTGATTTACAGCAGTGGGGCAAATATGCCGTGCAGGAGTGTTCCATCGCTAAATTGCAAGCCAGCGAACTGGCCATCGAAGTCGTGAACAACTGTCTGCAATTGTTTGGCGGTTACGGATTTACAGAAGACTATAAGATTGCGCGCATGTATCGTGATGTACGGGTGGGCACCATCATAGCGGGCACCTCGGAGATTATGCTGGAAATCATAGCTAAGATCGCCATCGATCAGGTAAGCTATGCGCCAAATCCATCTAGCAATCCTTAATTTTTTAGCAGACAAAACAGCAAACGCAGCATGACGAACGAGCAACAACACAAGAAATCAACCTATTTTCACCTGCAGCAGGATCAGCACGGCCTTGTTCACATTCGTCCAAACCGCTCTGAAATGTCGGGTGAAAATTATATAACGCCATTGGCGGCGTTTGTGAACACGCTTAGTGATTTGCTCCAATCAAGCGAAGTGACTGGGGTTGTGTACGAGAGTATTATACCCGACACCGACCTTGATTATGCCACTTTTTATGCCTACCTCAAAACTGGCAATGCCGCGAAACAGGAAGTAGATACACTTTTAGCAAAGTTGGTAGCGCTAAAAGATGCTGGCAAGCCTATAGTAGCCATTCTCCATGGAGATAACGTTGGTTTACGGCTTGCAACTGCCTTATGGTCCGATTACCGTATTGCCGTAGCAGACGCCATACTCGGCTTTACGGAATTAAAACAAGGTCTTTTTCCAGGTTTCGGAGCAACGACCAACTGCATACATCTACTGGGGCTGCCTAAAACACTGCCTTTTTTATTTTCTGCGTCAACTGTTTCTGCTAAGCAGGCGCAGACGCTTGGTCTTGTAAACCAGGTTGTACCTAACCTAAAAGAGGCCATATCCGTTGCGAAAAAATGGATAACTGACGCGCCGCGTGTGGAGAACGTGCAGGAACGGCTAACAGCCGAACAAGTACAGCAAATCGTGCACACCGCTCGTGAAAAAAGTAATCTGCTGATTCCAGCGCATCGTGCACTGCTCAACTATGTTACGGCTCAGGATCAATCATCGTTGCTGACGGCTTTGCGGCAGGAAAATGAAGCTTGGTTCGGTTTATTGGAAGCCCCCGAAACGCTGCCCATGGTACGGACGTTTAGCCAGCACGTGCAGCAAGCAAAAAAGGCTGGCAGCGATGCCCTAACGGACAACTTCCATTTGAAGAAAATAGGCGTGCTTGGAGCCGGCATGATGGGTTCGGGCATCGCTTACGAAGCTGCACGGGCAGGCTTAGCAGTCGTTTTAAAAGATGTGGATCAAGCCACCGCCGAACGTGGAAAAGCTTATGCAGAAAAAGTAACGGACCGGCAGGTACAACGCCAAGAGCGTGATGCATCCAGCCAACAAGCCTTACTTGCACGTATACAGGCTACGCACGATGTGCAGGATCTTCAAGACGCAGATATTATAATCGAGGCGGTATTTGAAAACCAGGAATTAAAGGCCGCAGTGACGTTAGAGAGCCTGCCCTACTTGCGAGCTAATGGCGTATTTGCCAGCAATACCACTTCCCTGCCAATCACGCAACTGGCTTCGGTAGTGGCCGCACCGCAACAGTTTATCGGGATGCATTTCTTTTCTCCGGTAGATCGCATGCCCTTAGTCGAAATCATCCGCGGCGAGCAAACTAGTGAGGAGACTTTGCAAAAGGCACTCGTGCTGGCACATCGCTTGCAAAAAATTCCGATCGTTGTTTTTGACAGTCCGGCGTTTTTTACCTCACGTATATTTTTCAATTACCTATTGGAAGCGATTAGCATGTTGCTGGAAGGCATACCAGCCCAGCTTATCGAAGAAGAAGCGCGGCAAGCCGGATTTGCCATCGGTCCGTTGGCGGTATTAGATGAAATCTCTTTAACGCTTATGCTGCAGGTATACGATCAACTCCCTGCGTTACATGCCAGCCAACAACGTTGTTATGCTTACTTGCGAAGCCTTGTAGAGCAGGGTCGTCAAGGCCGAAAAAGTGGCCAGGGGTTTTACGATTATCAACAGGAAACCGGCAAAAAAAACATCTGGAATGATCCTAGCATCGCGGCAATAGGGACATTGCCCGCTCGCGCATCTCTTCAAAAAAGATTGTTGCATGTGATGGCGTTAGATAGCTACCGATGCCTCGCGGAAGGGGTGGTAACGAAGCCCGCTGATGCTGATATCGGTTCGGTGCTCGGCGTCGGATATCCGATCCACACGGGCGGTGTTTTTAGCCATATTGATCAGGTTGGTATTCGCGCGTTTGTAGAAGATTGTCAAAACTTCTCGCCTTTCGGCGAACAGTGGCACATGCCCGAATCACTGGTTCAACTGGCGTCGAAAAATTTTAATTTCTACCACGATTTTCAATCGAATTGGTAGACAAAAGCGGCCGAAGCTACGCTTCGGCCGTCTTTGTTCTAAATTTCGCGGTATTTTATGGTCTAAAACGGCAATTATAGCAGCTTGCTTAGTTCACCATCAGGTCAACCAATTGTGGCACGTCCAATTCGATAAAGCGGTTGTAGTCCATGGTATGTTTTCTTATGATGCGTTGCTGCTTCTCTGCGAAAATACGCTTCAGGTTTCGTTCATATTTCTCGATCAACTTGGGAATACCATCTTTCCGACGTCGAGGATGTCCAATCGGATAAGCTACCAAAACTTCGTCAAGCACGGTGCCGTCTTTTAATGTTACCGTCAGCGCATTGGCTATAGCTCGCTTTTCAGCATCATGATAATCTGCTGTAAAAGCTGCGTCTTCCACGCAAACCATTTTCTCGCGCAATTGGTCTATCCGTTCGTCCTGAGCTACGTGATCTTCGTAATCTTCCGCCGTTAACCGGCCAAAAAGCAACGGAATAGCGACCATATATTGTAGGCAGTGGTCACGATCTGCCGGATTGTGCAATGGTCCTTTTTTATCAATGATGCGGATTGCCGCTTCATGTGTACGAATGGTTATTTGCTCAATATCCACGGCAGAATTACCACGCTTTGCGAGCAATTGGTGTACTTGCATAGCAGCCTCGACAGCCGTCTGCGCATGAAACTCTGCCGGAAAGGAAATCTTGAAGAGCACATTTTCCATCACGAAAGATCCATACGCACGCTGAAATGTAAACGCCTGGCCTTTAAAAGACACCGCATAAAATCCCCAAACCGGCGCACTAAGTACCGACGGATAGCCCATTTCGCCCGTTTTTGCAATCAAGGCCAGCCGAACGCCTCGCGCGGTCGCATCTCCAGCGGCCCACGATTTACGACTTCCAGTATTGGGCGCATGGCGATAGGTACGCAATGCCTGCCCATCGACAAAAGCGAGAGAAACGGCGTTGGTCAACTCATCACGAGTTAATCCAAGCAGTTTGCCCACCACCGCAGTCGACGCCACCTTAACCAAAATAACATGATCCAAACCCACTTTGTTGAACGAGTTTTCAAGCGCCAATACGCCTTGGATTTCATGTGCCATAATCATCGCTTCGAGGATATCCTTACCCTTCAAGCTCTTCTCACCCTTGGCGACCGCTGTACGACTGATCCAATCGGCAACAGCCAGGATGCCGCCAAGATTATCTGACGGATGGCCCCATTCGGCTGCTAACCAGGTATCGTTAAAATCTAACCAGCGAATGATCGTACCGATATTAAAAGCGGCCTGGACCGGATCGAGCTGATAGGATGTTCCCAGAACCTTAGCGCCATGCGGCACTACCGTGCCAGGCACTATCGGGCCCAGCATTTTCGTACAAGCCGGATAGGTTAGCGCCTCAAAGCCGCAACCTATAGTATCTAAAAAACAATAATGCGCCGTGCGCCATGCGACATCATGCGTAATCTTAAAATTCAATACATAATCGACAATATCGATTAAAACCTGATCTGTTGCAGGTCGTTCATTTGAAATTATGGCTGTCATTTTTTTTATCAAGTAACGTTAATACCCAGTTGCGTTTGCTGCACTATCGATCAGACAATGGCACGAAAGGTCTGTTTTCAGGACCAATATAATTTGCACTTGGACGAATAATTTTGCTGTCTTGACGTTGCTCAAATACATGAGCACACCATCCGGTAATACGGGATATCACAAATAATGGTGTAAACATATCGGTTGGAATACCCATCAAATGGTAGGAAACCGCCGAATACCAGTCCAGGTTTGGAAACATCCGCTTCTCTTCCCACATCACCTTTTCCAAACGCTCCGCAACCGTATATAAAGTCATATCGCCAGCCTCTTCGGAAAGTCGCCTGGCTACCGCTTTAATAACCTCATTTCGTGGATCGGCAATGGTATAAACCGGATGACCGAAACCGATGATAACATCTTTGTTTGCGAGTCGCTTTCGGATATCGGCCTCTGCCTCATCCGCATCTGCATAGCGGCTTTGAATCTCAAACGCAACCTCATTTGCTCCGCCATGTTTTGGTCCACGTAGTGCACCAATAGCGCCTGCAATACAGGAATAAATATCTGAACCCGTACCGGCGATAACACGTGCTGTAAAGGTCGACGCATTAAACTCATGCTCCGCATATAAATTAAGCGAAACTTGCATGGCATTCACCCAAGAAGCAGGCGGATTTGTACCGTGCAGCAACTGCAGGAAATGCCCGCCAACGGTACTATCTGTCGTTTCGACAGCAATCTCGCGACCATTATTACTGAAGTGATGCCAATACAAAAGCGCCGACGCCATAGAAGCCATCAGGCGACTCGCAATATCTCGCGCTCCGGCCAACGGCTGTGTTTCCTTTTCAGGCTGTAAACTGCCGAAAACCGACACATAAGTCCGCAACACATCCATCGGATGCGCAGTTGTTGGCAGTTGCTTCAGTACTTTCTGTATAGCGATAGGCAGGCCGCGCTGGCTGCCTAACTGCGATTGAAATAGCGTAAGTTGTGATTCGGTTGGTAATGTACCGTAAAGTAGTAAGTAGGCGACCTCTTCAAAAGACGCCTGTTCGGCGAGGTCTAAAATATCGTATCCGCGATAGTGGAGATCGTTGCCACTTTTACCAACCGTACTCAAAGCCGTGTTTCCGGCAGCCACACCAGACAGTGCGACACTTTTCTTAGGTTTAAACCCCGTTTCATTTTGTTTTTCCATCGTGCTTAGCGTTAAACAATTCATCTAACCGATTTTCATAGTCAAAATAATTTATACTGTGATAAAGCTCGTCGCGCGTCTGCATCACCTTGATGGCATCTGCTTGCGTACCATCCGTTCGGATGACGTTATAAATCAATTCTGCAGCCTTATTCGCCGCACGAAATGCCGACAGTGGATACAGTACCAATGCGACTTGCGCTTCTTCCAATTGTTCCAGCGTAAAAAGTGGCGTTTGGCCAAACTCAGTAATGTTAGCCAATACCGGCAAGCCCGTTGCTTCCCGAAATTGTGTATATTGGTCAATCTGGGTTACCGCTTCTGCAAAAATAAAATCTGCACCAGCATCGCGGTACGCCACGGCACGCTCCAGCGCACGTTCCATTCCTTCACCAGCCAACGCATCTGTGCGTGCGCCCAATACGAAATTTTCATCATAACGTGCATCTACGGCTGCCTTTATACGATCACACATTTCTTCCTGAGAAACAAGTTCTTTTCCCGGCCGATGACCACAGCGCTTTGCGCCAACCTGATCTTCTAAATGCACGGCTGCAGCGCCCGCTTTAATAAGAGATCGTATTGTCCGTTCAATATTGAAAGCCGATGGACCAAAGCCGGTGTCAATATCCACCAGCAGCGGCAAGCCGCATACATTGGTAATACGTTCCACATCGATCAGCACATCTTGCAACGTGGTGATACCAAGATCGGGTAAACCTAAAGAGCCCGCTGCAACACCACCACCCGATAAATAAATCGCATTAAATCCTGCTCGATCTGCGAGCAGCGCATGATTTGCATTGATCGTACCTACAATTTGCAGAGGTTGCTCCTCACGCATGGCTTTCCGGAAATGAAGACCTGGAGAATATAACATATAATTGGGTTTTGTAATTAAAAAACTGCAGCGCATCTACCGCCGTTGGCTGCCTTGGTTAACGTATTGGGAAACACGGTTATCTTTTATCCGATCTTTCCCCATCTTCTTAAAGATACAAAAAATAGTTTAATGAACTGTTAAATTTAACAGGAGTCACACGAAAATGCCCCAACCGCTACTGCGCCATGTGGTGTTACGCATATCTTTACGAGCTGTACAAACTGGTTATTCTACCAAGCAACCAAATATGGCGGCAGATCATTAGCCGCCCATCGTATCGATTTTTTATTTTTTGAAAACTTATCGCGTGCTTAAGCGTCTTTAATGTGGTTTAGATTTTTATTCAGCATAATTGGTATAATGAAATCCTCTGCTGTGAAGCATGGGATTTTTTTATTTGTATAAAGCGATCGCCGAAGCGGCGCATAGCCCTCCTATCTTACGAAATATGTGGCTGAAAGTTGGATTGGTATAACTTCAGCAACTGCATAAATTCGGTAGACGCTATCGGGTAGTTTTCGGCAATATGTCCTAACATTGATTTCTCGCCATCTTTGTCGCGAACAACCGCGATAGTACAATCAGGTTGATTATCGTGAAAGATACCAACACCGATCACATCCGTGCCAATTGCTACGAAACAAAAATCTGCCGTTGCATCGCCGCTGATTGACATCGTCGACAACATCGGCTCGCCAAAAGCCCGTAAATCTTCTCTTTTTAACATAATTAGTGTAATAATGACTACAAAAATACAAAATATTTTGAACTTAAAATATTAAAATCTATATTCGTATATCATTCATAATTTTAGGTTAATAATTTGGTTGTAAGGTTTCCCATTTCCCCGGTGTGGAAACCTTACTTTTTTGTTCTTAACCAATTTTATTCTATATACGCATTATTTTATATTCAAATTTTTCCACCTGTATTTTACTGAATATCTTGCATTTATCAACCAACGTCTATAACTTAGCAAGAACAACTATTATCTACAGTAGATAAGCGTCGTTTCCATCATTAACTTATTATTATGAAAGACAAAGTAACAGCAGCTTTATTAGCCTTTTTTCTTGGCAGCATCGGCGTACATCGATTTTATCTGGGACAAACAGGGATCGGTTTTTTATGCTTAATTTTTTGTTGGACACTTATTCCGGCGCTTATTGCGTTTATCGACTTTATTATTTTTCTTACCATGAGCCAGCAGAGTTTCGACCTGAAATATAATCGAGCATACTTACCCAATCAGGTGGCACATCCCTACGGCTCGATCGTACCTGTACCGCAAAAAGACAAGATTGCCGAAATCGAACGGTTACATAACCTTCGAGAACGTGGCATATTAACCGACGCGGAATTTGAAGAAGCAAAAAAACGTTTGCTATAAAAACCGTAAAATTTTTATAAACAAACGTTTATTATCACCAACACCTGGCGTTAAGACTCGTAACTTTATTGCTTCGTTTACACTTATCGTCTGCTCTCTTCATACGTCGGCCCGTACAAACCCGGAACCGGGTTGCCCGTTGCACGCAAGTAAACGATTAGCTCACCGCGATGGTGATAAATATGGTTAAACAAAAAGCCGCGCGTCACCATACCTCTGGGTAGAGGACCAAGAACCACGCGATCGCCTGCTTTCATCGTCCATTCTTGATCAAGTTTCTCTGGCGTTAATGTCGATAACGCCTCGCGCGCTTTCTTTACATTCGCCTCGAAGAGCGCCAATGTAGCCTGCAAATCCGAGGCCTCTCCCCGCTCCAGCTTATCGCTAGCAAGGTCATAAACATCCTGCGTCAAGGCACCTACATACCAGTAATAGATCGTCGCTATATGCTGCGCCAACTCGCCCATCGTCCACGAGATAGCTGCCGGTTTATAGGCGATATCTTTTTCCGAAACCGCCTGCAACAACTTGCGGGTATTATTTACCTCATGCTCAAATTCTTGTGTAAGATATTGTATCAACATAGTTTGTAATTTTACTAAATATACAAAATACCTCATGAAATGGTAAATGGCTATTCTGCCCGTCGATAGAGCTCAACTCGTCCATCCTGTATAATAGATAATATGACGATACCAAACACCATGGACACCTCGATACCGCAGCGTTCAAAAAACAAATGATCAATAATACAACGCGTATTGAGTGGACAGATATCTTTCATCGGCTCCGAGTATCGGAATTTAAACCTTGACATCTCGGCATGCTCGATGTTTTGGCGGTAATCGCACAACGAAGCGTGTAACGCAATGACTTTCCCATCGGGATAAAAGGACAACGTTTTTCGCACAGCCGTATCGTTGATCAACAGATCATTTTCATCCGTAAACTTTACCTCTGCCAAGTACCAATCAGTAGTTCCATATTTTGATACGTAGGGATATCTTTTTGACAAGAAAAAAGCAGGCTGCATAAGCCGAAGAAAACGAATAGGAAATAGTTTTCATAATTTGGGATGCGTTTATGTGAGATAAAACGCTATCTTATTGCTTTATGTAACACAGCTAAGCAAATAATATTTGTTATATTTAATCATATGCTACACGTCACTTGCGGAATAATCGAACAAGCGGGCAAGATTTTGATTTGCCAGCGTTCGTCAGCGATGAAATTACCACTTAAATGGGAATTTCCGGGAGGAAAAGTGGAGGCCAATGAAAGTGAGGAAGCCTGTTTAAAAAGGGAAATAAATGAAGAGCTCGGGCTGCTTATACAGGTCGGCACAGCGCTAGACAGCGTAATCTATGCTTATCCTACGTTCACGATTTGTCTCCACCCATACCATTGTACTTGGCTGGATGGTGATTTACATCTTCGTGAACATGCTCAAGCATGTTGGGTGTTGCCAGAAAACTTGCTAGATTTCGACTGGGCAGCAGCTGATTTGCCCATTGTGCATGAATTGATGAAAAAAGCTTCGGTCACTTAGTGATCACTGTCTTCTATTTGCGAATTTTACCTAGCATATTGTTGGCAAACCATTGTATAGTGCAGCCTCATCATTGCATGCTATGATATCAGTTGCGCCGCCTGTCAGCATGTAATCAGTGATAAAGCGGTAAAAGATAGGCGTCCAATTGAGCCTACTAATTTTACATTAAGATTTTACTAAAACGCTTATGCAACAACTTTTTGGCATAGCTTTTGCGATTATATTAGCAATTCATAATTTAGGTTAATAATTGGTTAGTTAGTAAAAATCCTGAAGCTCCCCGCTTCAGGATTTTTTGTTTGATGAAGTACACTTCGCTCCGCTAAGGCATCAATATTCAAAAAATATATGCTTTATTTTTTTTGCACAGCACGGTATAATTACTAATATTTTTAGTAAAATTGCATAAGTAATATTGTCTTTTGTATGCAACCACTTGAAATTCATTACCGCGGAAAGATACGTTATGCACCTATAGAATGCTTAGAGAAGGGTTTCGGCTTGAAAGATTACAGGCTCATGGGCAAAAATGGGGTGTCAATCTATATTTTCAGAAAAGAAGAAGATGTTTGGCGTATGGCTTATGGCGACTTAGATGCGGAACTTCGTGAGGCCATTATATCTGCGCTAATTTTAAGATTTGACCCGCATGTGGTTAAGGTTTTTCTTTATAAAGGAGCCAGACAAGTGGTAGAGGTTTCCTATGCCACGGGAGCCAATTGCTGGAATGTGCATATCAATCATTTTTATATTGGCCACATCACGCATAATAAAAAAGAAGGAAAATGGACGTATAGCATCCGAAACAAAGGCACCTGGTTATTACCCCGGCACATGGAAGCTTTTATCGAGATGATCAAATCCGGCGAAATCGCCTGGCCGGCAGAATATCGCTAAGATGCGTAAATCAGAACTAATCTACCCGTAATCGTGTAGATTAGTTCTGGTTGTGCGGACGTGTTCATGATTAATTTCCGAATTGGACATTTAAACTATGCTCTTCAGCATAAGCTTTTCCCAATAACAAAAGTTGATCGTAGCGGTCTTCAAAGCCTGCAGCGTATTTTTCTACAACTTCATTGCCAAGCTTTTGTATCTCTTCTTCAGCTCCCTTTTCATCACATCGCACAGCGATAGCTGTGTACTCATTTTTGTAGACCGGTAAGGCAAACCGATACAGATCGAGCGATTTTTCTTTGATGACCTCGGCTTCCTCATCTGGCGGGGTCATCGCTTCTATACGTGAAATCGTTTGTTCGATATACGCGATTTTTGCTTCCACGATCTGTTGTGCTTCTTTTACATTTTCGTTACCGGACGTATCATCGGGATAAGATGCCGTTGTTGACCACAGCGTTTTTGTAAATTGCTCCGAGGCAAACTCATGCAAAATATTCGTATTTAAAATGGTGGTCTGAAAAAATTGATCAGCACTTGGCCGGTTACAACTTAGCATACAAACGATCAACGCGACACCACAAGTCACGACATACATTGATCGCTTTAACAAGGAAAATTTTGATATCAACATGCGAACAAGTTTAAGTAAAATAAAAAAGAATAAAAAATATTAAAACACCCTTTCTTTAAGAAATTGCTTAGCTGTAGACATCGATAGCTTGCTTTTGTCGTCAACGAATGATACATTCGACAAACTATTGTTAATCCAAAGGTTGCCGATATACGTCATTTTTGTCTTATCCCTTATTGCTTCATATGTTGTTTTCGCTGTCTATGTTTTTCATTATCAACTGGTCCGATCATTGGAAGCGCTCTAGGCTTGATACTATGAGAGGGAAGCTGATAAAAACCGCTCTAAATCTTGAACAAAAAATCTCACAGAAAGAAACCTAGCTTATGAAATTATTTACCTGTTATCATAGCAACGATAGCCACATTAACATTGCATCGCGAGGTCTATTGCTTTGTCTCTTCATACTCGTTGTTGTGACATTTGAGGGATGTTCACTACTTGAACATGCTGCTAAAAATCAAGGAGAACAAGAGATTAAATGGACGAAGCAATGGTTTAGAAAAAAATACCACTGGCAGTCGCATCCACGTTTTTCAGGAGATATTAACGTGAAAAGCTCTACGGAAATATGGTTTGGAAACAAAGTTTTACGCCTTTCATGTGACAGCAGCTACCTTCCGATCTTTACCGAGGGAATAGTCTATCCGCAGCTATTTATTGGCTGGATTAGTAAGCAAGAAAGGGCACAATATAAAACCAACTTATGGTATCTGCAAAGTGACGATAGTTTCCATATCGGTAATTTTGAAGAACTTCACTATTTGCAAAAAACAGCAAAAGTCCGCCGCTTTCGCTTTCTCAATTATTGGCCAAACAAAATGAATCCGACTGTTTACTTCCTCGAGTTAACCAACAAAAAAGCAACGAGGAAAACGAATGTATCCGAATTTTTAGCAGGAGCGAGACTTACCTACGTCGCCTCCGCCTGGATGATGTTTTGATGTTAACAGAAAATAGGTAAATAAAAAGCAGCATTCAAAAAAGCCACAAACGGATTGTTGCGGCTTTTTTGTGAAACGTATGTAACACGAGAAGAACAACCTATCCGTAATTATTTACGGTTTCTGCAATGTATTCTGCGTGTGCATAGATATCGTCCAACTGGCTGATATCGTGCTTGATTTCCTTTTTGTCTTTATCAAATAAGCCAAGTCTTAGTCGGTTTGGGGTAAAGTAAAATCTGCAGATCGGTTTTCGGTTATTATCGTCGAGCAAAATACCGCAATACGATTGGTTATCGCGCATAAAAACCCGGCCAACTTCGATGTCCTTCCGTAAAATAGATTTAACAATGAGGTAACCATCGATTTCTTCTTGCGTGGTCACGATAAGCGGCTCTGGTTCTACTACTGGCGGGTTTTGCAATTCTATTTCCGTCTCTTTTTTCAACGCACTTTTTAAGCGTTCGGCTATTTGATCGTTTACGATCTGATGAAATACACGTTTTACGAGCGGCGTAAATTGTTCGAGGATTTTGGCTGTAACAAGGCTCGGATAAACCTGCTTGGTAAAGTAGCGTACAAATTCGTCCGTTGGATTCTGCATCTCTGCGTTTGCCAGTATAGTCAGCTCGTTAAAGTATTTGAGGTCGCTCGCTGCGCTAGCGATACTGTCGAGGTCAAATACCGACTTGTGAAATTTTCGCAGTTCTACGATTTCATTATCCTTGATATCTGTAACCTTAAATTCAAAAAATGGCTTTTCGTCCATTTTGTTGGGCGTTACCAAATCGGTGTAAAACCGATATTCCAATCCATTGGTTAATAAACTAAACTTCGCTTCCGTCGTATGAAAATAACGAAACAATTGCGAATTATGAGGATCCAATCCGTCGGCATAGTGCTTGCATTCGATCAGAATAACGGGTTTATTATCGTGTAAAATGGCGTAGTCCACCTTCTCGCCTTTTTTTATTCCGATATCCGCGACAAACTCTGGATGTACCTCAAACGGATCAAACACATCGTAACCTAATATTTTCAAAAAAGGCATAATCAACGAGGTTTTTGTCGCTTCTTCTGTTTTAATCTGCGGCAGCAACCTGTCCACACGTTTGGCAAACTGCCGAATTTCATCTTTAAAATCCATAATAATAAGTTTTTAGTTGTTTATATCGTTGGTTAACACGCTCCTATTTCTCCCATGCACAGCGTGTTTTTCCTTCGCGCGTAGCCTGCTTTAGCGTTGTTTTGACAGCCTTCGCGCTGCAGTTACTCAGTCCTCTGCAATGTGCTGTCAAATGGTATTTTTTCCCTTTGCCGCTACCGCAAATGTAGACGGTGTCGCTCGGCGATGGCGGTTTGGCTATTCCGTTTATTGCCGAACCATTAATATGCAACAACAACAGTAGGATCAAACAAGGTATCTTCATCATAAAGCAAAGTTAACAGGCCATCAAAAGACCGTTGTACGGAAAACCGTAAGCACGAGAAAAAATCCGGATGCTGCAATAACACGAAGGCTATTTGGTACATACTTTATTCTTTCCATACACCTACCCGTGCGGCTTTGGCGATTTGTTGCAGTTCGATAAATTTTTCGACATATTTCACGTTCGGCGGATAGGTATCGACCACCGCATATCCATGCTTCAAAAGCTCTGCGTTAAGCAATCTTCCGTCGGCAAGATAAACGTACGCCAAAACACGTTGGTAGCGATCTTTCTTTTGCACGTCCAATTCCAATCGGATTGTTTTTTTATCGGTGAGTTCCTGCACAAATTTTTTGGCTTCTTGTGCTAGTGCTCCCTTCTGCTTCCATCTTGAATTACGTGTTTCTGGTGCGTCGATTCCGATAAATCGGACTTTAAATCGTTTTGTATCATCAGCAACCCAGAACGTATCGCCATCAATGACTTTCACCACCTGGTAATAACCTGCCGTGACCTCTTCGACGCTGTTTGTATGACCATGAACATTGCTCTCTATTTTTGCCTGATTGGCCGATTGGCAAGCCGAAAACGAACAAAAAAAACAGCCAAGAAGAAGGATATAAAGTCGCTTCATCTTGCTAAAGGCTTTTTAGAAACTGCTCTACCTCAACAGCAAACTGCTCTTTTGATTTTACGGCCTGCAGTATTTTAATTTTATCACATCCGGCATCTTTGAGCCATTTGGTCCAAAGAATTTCCAGTATCTGAAAATCGGTCGGTTGTACCGTTGCCGCACCATTTTTATCCAGTGAGCGATCAATAACTTCACAAACCATTACGTTTAACTCATTTTTGTCGGCTGCTGTTTCCTTAATAAAATAGTCAGGATTGGAAAGCACAAACTCGCGCAGATCTGTCCGACCACTTGCATGGTAATCTTTTCGAATCTTATGGATCAGTAAATCGTTCAACAAATAACCTTTTTCTTTATTGGCACTTTCGATATAGCCATCAGTAAGCAGCAACGCGACATTCTTCGTTTGCTTGTAGACGATTTGCTCTGGTGTATTTAACACCTGCACGCGTGCCGTGTCTTCCAAACCTCTTTTAATCGATTCGTTGAAATAGTTCCACACGTCTGCACCCGAGGGATGCACTAATGCATAATCATATAGCGTCTTCACACCGTTACGAAATTTTACGACATCATGCGCTAAATCATTTCTTAGATAGTTTGATCTTTCCAGCGCGTTATTTTCAAAACGCCTCAAATCAATCGTCATTTCCGATGGATTAAAGACTTGTGTACTTAATATACCTTTATTAATAACATCCAATTTATAGACGTCTTTCTGTCCTGTTTTACGATGATTTAACCCGATGTAAGTTTTCAAATGTCCAAGCATCTGATTAATTAATACCGTATCGTGCACCGGCTTTGGGTAGAGATTCTGGTCTATGCGATTGGAAAGATCGGGAACAACGAGCATATTGTAGTCTTTCACGGTGCTGATGGTTGCCTCAGGAGGAGGAGAAAAACAGGACGAAAACAAGAAGGAACCAAACACAAAAAATAGCTGGTATTTGAAATTTAAAGAGCTCATAAAGATTAATTCTGTAGTGAAATAATATTTTCATTAAATTCGACAGTTGGATGGAGGGCGGCAGCCCCAAGTCCTTTCAACCAAGCTTCACACTGCAGAATAGCCTCATTAGTCTTGGTCGCTGCGCGCAGCACCGCATATTCCTGGTATAAAAATTTGCTCCAACCTTCCATAAAAATATTCACACGGTTTTCCATCTCTGCTTTAGAAACAGGTAGTTTATCATTATCAATCTGATTTTTATAAATATTACCTATGTTATTGATCTGCTCTTTGTATGCAAGTAGTTGTTGTTTTAAAGCATTTATACGATCGTTATTATCAATCGGACACTGGCGCAACTGCCTTTGTTTGTCTTCTAAGCTAATGGATAAGCTCAGCACCGCTGTCCGTAAACCATCTATCTCTAATCTTATTTCATTTATTTTTTCCAGATGATCTTCCATATCCTTTTCCAAGAGTTCGACTTCATGTCGTGTTTTTTGCTGATGATGAGTCGTGGTCCGTTCATTGAGTAGGTTGAAAATTTTTGCGAAAAAGAAACTAAATAAAAACACCCCCAAAGCACCTAAAGCAAACATCAACCAAAAATTGCCATTTTGGAGAATATCCAGCAGACCAATCTTTTTATCGACATCGCCCGTAATGTATTCCATCTCATTGATATTGATCGCTACTTTATAGGCGATAAATACGTCAACGACAATGATTAAAATCATCCCAAAGTTTTTTGTCAGGAAAGATGTAAACGTTGTCCATCTATGGGCCGCTGATTCCGTTTTTTCAGCTGGCGCCTTAAAACTGACAAGAAACACTTTATACATACCGAGCGCCAGCGGAATAGCGACAAATAAGAAAAGAAACATGATACCGCCAGCGCCTTTCTGCCAGATTCTGGAAATAGCGTGTGGATTAAACACCTCTGGCGCTTCAACGATCGCAGCTCCGGAAAGCTGTAGCATCTTGATATCCTCCTTGGAAAACATAAAGATATAGGCAACAGATGAATAGAAAACAAAGATATACAGCGTCAATAAAATGGTTATAAAACTTAAAGAAAGTGCAGCTGGCCAATTTAATGGCGGCTTGACAAATTCGCGACTTAAGCTATTAATTTTACGACGCAAATCTTCCATCTTGGCTTCGAAAAATGGAATTTTTGTATTGCTACCAGACTCGATCAGCTGTTGTTTCTCCTGTATTTGCATGGTCAGCAGCGACACCTCTGCTGCCAAATTTTCTCCGTGCACAAGGTTGTTTTCACGAAGGTTGGCGATCTCATTTTCCGTTTTAAGCTCCACATTTGCTATGCTTGCTTTACGCTGCTCATCAATACTTGCCCGAAGTCTGTTTTTCTTTTCATCAACGACATCAATTTCATTAATAAAATTAGCGTACAGGCTGTCCATTGCCTGCGGAAGGATCTGATGATCGCCGCTATTTTCCATAGCGCGATTATAGCCACTTGTTTTCAATAGTTCTTTATCAAATGCACCAACCTCGGTTGCAATGATATTGTCCAAAACATCTTTATATTCCTTTAAAGATTGTTCGTAGAACGTTGTTTCTTTCTGTTCCATAGGATGATTAGATAAATGGTTAATGGTGCTGCTGGTCGCTACTGCTGCCTCCTCATCTTTTAATAGCTGATCAATAGAATCGCCATTCATAAGACGAATTGCACGGTTTTGAATATTGAAAAAAGTAGTGACCAGTTCGGCAATGGTTTTCTGGTAGTTCGTAACGATTACGGCTTCGTGATTGTTATTTTTGGCATTGTTTGTCCAATTGTAGGAGCCCATCATGGCGGTAGTTCGATCAATAACACAAAATTTCTGATGCATGATGCCCCATCCGACATTTTTCACCTTGATAACGTCCGCTCCACAAGCTTGCAAAGCGGGAAAATCCAACTTTTCATTATCTACTTGATCGGAAATAATAATAGAAACCTTTACATTTTGGGAGAGCTTATCTTTAAGAACCTGGTAAAGTTCGTCATCGGTAAACCAGGCCATCGCTACCAAAATTTCATTTTTGGCCTGCGACAGCTCCGTATGAATTCGGCCAAAAATAGCTTTGCTATCTGCAAGCGTATCTTGAATTAAATTTAACGTATTCATTAACAGTTGTTTTTTGGTTGATTAATACTACAAAACTACCCCATTGCATGTAAGAAGATTTACGGGTTCCCGTAAACGAAACACAATTGTTATTGGTGGTAATAAATAGGATGTGTCCCATTGATGTGCAGGCTTCGGAGCCAACCAACTTTTATTAAAATGATTATTTCTGCAGAATCTCCACAACGTTCAAGCTTGATCTCAAGCTTATAAAAACGTTGGGCAAGCCAGCCGGAAAAAGCAAAAAAGGTCGCCATGGGCGACCTTCACAAATTAAATTATTAGGTTAATACTGGAATGAATAGTTTTTTT
>JAAIGF010050640.1_pt1 | contig 33470 bp, 32 predicted proteins | sample 6487441 | NCBI WGS metagenome assembly JAAIGF01 (sample SAMN13974129, study PRJNA590717) | phyllosphere metagenome | biome: pepper field; feature: multiple bacterial spot infested pepper fields; material: pepper leaves; isolation source: leaves from pepper fields | host: Capsicum annuum ... | reverse complement strand
TTCGATTTTGCCGGTATGACGCATTTCGATGCCTTGAACCATGCCATGTCCGCCGTCGCTACCGGAGGCTTTTCCACGCATGACGCATCCTTCGCCTTCTTCGGTGATAATATCGCGCTGCTCTGGATCGCGACCTTCTTCCTCATCCTCGGCAGCCTGCCGTTTTCAGTGATGATCCTGCTCGCCGTGCGCCGCCGTATGGATATTCTCTATGATCCGCAAATCCGGGTCTTCATCGGATATCTCTGCGCCATCTCGCTCGCCGTCGGCATTTATCACCACCTGACCAACGGCGTGCCGCTTCACATCGCGCTCAGCCATTCCTTCTTCAACATGACGTCGATCCTTTCGACGGGCGGTTTCGCCAGCGACGATTACACGCTGTGGGGGCCATTCGTGGTGGTCGTCGCCTTCTTCGCCACCTTCATGGGCGGCTGCTCCGGCTCCACCGCGGGCGGCATCAAGGCCTATCGCCTCGTCATCGTCTATAATGTCGTGAAAACCGGCCTGAAGAAGCTGATCTACCCGGATGCCGTCTATTCGGTGCGCTACGGCGTTCAGGTCGTGGATGCCGAAACGATCCGCAACGTCTTCCTTTTCCTGAGCTGCTTCATTGCGCTGTGGATCGGCGGCAGCCTAGCAATGAGCGCCATGGGCTACGACTTCCTGACCGCAACCTCTGCAGTCGCCACCTCGCTCGCCAATGTCGGCCCCGGCATCGGCCCCATCATCGGCCCCGCAGGCAACTTCTCCACCATCAGCGACCCGGCGCTCTACCTGCTTTCACTGATGATGCTGCTTGGACGTCTGGAGATTTTGACGGTGCTGGTGTTGCTGATGCCGTTGTTTTGGAAGAGTTGAGAGAAACTTCGTTCAGTCCAGAATTTGGCTGAGCTCCCGAAAAGTGAGATGCCAGCTATCGGCATAGGTCCGCTTTTTGTGTTGAGACAGCATTATTTGGACGTCACCCTGCGTGATCTTGGATTTCATCAAACGGTTAACAGCGGCGACCAAAGCATTTGGTTCCGAAATACCCCTCTGAATGAATATCTCCCGGGCGATAAGAAGCTCGTCCATCTTCTGGATTCTCGTTTTAATCGCGCGTGCATCTATCGCCGCGGCAATATTCAGCGCGAGGTGGTGTATTCGCGCGAGTTCTTCATTGGTAATTGCAAGAAGACCACCCGGCGTTGGGAAGCGCGCTGGCCACGCTTTTGAAAGTTCTTGCGTAGTTTGTCTGGCGGTATGGACGACGCTATTGCGCACAAGAGACCATTGTGACCATTCAGCAAGCTCATTCGCCAGCGATTTGGAGACGCCCGCCTCACAAAGCTTGTCGATCCTTTTGATCATTTCTGGATGCGTTTTATTTCTTAGGTATTTATCGGTCACTCGCGAGGCGAACCATCGGCGCACATCGGCTTCGACGACTATCTCACATAGTTCTTTTGCCAGAAATGGAATTTCCGAATCCGACAGCAGGGATGGGTGAAGATAAATGATCCGTTCGAGAATCTCGGATAAATAGCTCTCAAACGTCGTGACAAAACTAACAAGCGTATTTTCTCGAAGATGAGACAGAACTTCTGGCTGCTCTCCTGTGAATTCGCCTGGCGAGATGTCGATTGCACGAAAAGGATATCGGCTATCGCCCGGATAAGAAGTCAGTTTTGCTGGATTGGTGTGCTTCAGCCAACGCTCAGCGTACTCAAGAGAGGCCGATAAGTGCCAGAACGTTCTAATTTCCTGCTCTAAAAGCACCTTGAATTTTAGATATGCGACGCTCTTGCTCATAAGCCTTCCATAACAAAAATAGTTTTTCAGAATATTTTATAATATGATGGTACCCGGAGCGGGACTCGAACCCGCACGCTTCCGCTCCGGATTTTAAGTCCGGTATGTCTACCAATTCCATCATCCGGGCAGTGAAAAAGTCTATGAAACCCTTTTTCACAATCTTTGAAAACCAAAGATAACAAGCTGACGTTTTTGCTCGTGCCTCACATATCTAAGCCACGTAAATACTTCGCTAAACTCCTGCCATCATCTACACAGCGCAAGCGGTTGCGGTCAACTGGAACTGTGTGCCTTGGCAGGATTAACCACACCATGAGCGGTTGGCGGAGCCTGCGGGGCGGGCCAGGCCTTCGCGGACGAGTTGGTCGGCGAAGGAGACGCCGGAGCGGGAGATGGTTTTGATTTCTCCGCCCTGCCCCGCGCCACTGGCAGAAGCGATCTGGAAGCCGCCGGAGTTCAGCATGTCGCGCAGGCGAACCTTGGCGGTGAAACCGCGGGCGCGTTCTTCCATGCAGCGGGCCTGATCCGTTTGTGGCACATCGATACCGGCAAGCTTCATCTTCACGCCCTTCATCCAGAAAGTATTGCCGTCTGCGACGCAGTTGTTCAGGCCTGAGCGACCGCAAAAGGCGAAGGTGCCGGGCTTTGCGCCGAGGGAAACATTTTCCACCTGCGGCTTCGGCGAAGGCAGCGCGGCTGCCGCCATCTGGTTTGCAGCACTTGGCGAGCCTGCCATGGCGATGGAGCGCGGCGGGATCGGCGCGCCGGATGCGGGCAAGGCAATGGTCTGGGTTGGCTTTGCTCTGTTCTGGCTCGGTTTTTCCGAGGCGACTTCGCGCGTTGCTGGTTTCGAAGGCTGGATCGCGTTGGATGAGGCCACGACGTTTTTCATCTTCGGCAGAAGCGTATCGCGATGCTCATAGACCTGAATGCCGCCAACGGCCACGCCGAACAGCAGAAGCCAAGACCAAACGCCTCCCCCGCTTTTCTTCGAGGACGAACGGCGGCTTGTCGGTTTTCTCTTGCTCACAGGACAACTCCTTTTCAGGCGGGCATTATCCGCCCAAGGAGTTTCCGAAAGGTTGGCATTTGAGATAAATGCGAGTGGAAATGTTTGGGTTATCCCCAGCTGAGGTTCAAACCGGCCACATCCAAGCATCTATTTTCTGGCGCAGAAAATACCCCTCACCTGAAAAAAATCTATGACTTAGCTGAAGCTAAGATCATGATTTTTCTTCCTCTCCCACAAGGGTAGAGGTAACGCGCGGCACCACCTTTGCCTCGCTGCTAAACCAGTTTACCGCACCTGATCCAGCAAACGTTTGCATTCCAGAAGGTCGAACAGCGCCTCCTGCAAAAGTGCGCGGTCGTCCTTGCTGATGCTGGATTTGCCAATTGAGATTTCAAGGGTGTCGTCGGAGGAGCCGCCGAAGCCGAAGAAGCGGCCGCTGGGTTTGGCTTTGGGGCGGCCGATGACTTCGTCGTCTTCCACCACGCGCGGTTCGCCGGTCTGCTTTTCGCCGCTCGAGGCCATGATGGCCTCCATGGTGGCCATGTCGCCAGAGGCAATGGCGGCGACGAAGCGGTTGCCGTTGGTCTTCAACAGCTTCTGCACGCCCTTGATGGTGTAGCCATGATCATAAAGCAGATGACGGATGCCCTTCAGCAGATCTACATCGTCTGGGCGATAATAGCGGCGTCCGCCGCCGCGTTTCATCGGCTTTATCTGCGGAAAACGGGTTTCCCAGAAACGCAGCACATGCTGCGGCAGATCGAGATCGTCCGCAACTTCGCTGATCGTTCTAAAGGCGTCCGGGCTTTTATCCACGTTTTCACTCCCATCCCGACCAGATGGCGGGAACCTGAATCACAGTAAAAAGGTACGATGCGAATCGTCTTTATTTCAACGGCTTGACGGTTGAATTTCAACTATGTTCACAGGAAGAACGGAATCATTGCGTGTGGAAAAACGCTTATAGCGAGACAGGCGCCGGATCAGTTGCCCGGCTTCTGGGCCTTCTGCTTTGCCTTGCGGGAGGAGTGAGCCTTCAAAATGCGCTGCTTCAACACATTGGAGGCCTTGAACGTCATCACCCGGCGGGGGGAGATCGGCACTTCCTCACCCGTTTTCGGGTTGCGGCCAATGCGCTCGTTCTTTTCGCGAATCTGGAAGGTGGCGAAGGACGAAAGCTTCACAACCTCGCCGCGCGTGATCGCGTTGCAGATTTCGTCGATGACGGTTTCGACCAGTTCAGCAGATTCAGTCCGGGATAAACCCACCTTGCGAAACACAGACTCGGCTAGATCCGCACGTGTCACTGTTTTTCCGGCCATTTTTCCCCGCACAGCTCTCTATTGTTATCTTGAAGCCGCTCAAGACTATTGTCCTTGAGGCGACCGGTCAAGCGAAGTTTCCGGAATCGTTTAGGGATTTCCGGCAATGATGGCAAGGGGTTACATGGCTGCATAAACCATACGTTACCAACGAAGCAGCACTGCACCCCATGTAAAGCCGCCGCCCATGGCCTCCAGCATGACAAGATCGCCCTGCTTGATGCGGCCATCGGATGCCGCAACGGCAAGCGCCAGCGGAATGGAGGCAGCCGACGTATTGCCATGCTGATCCACCGTGATCACGACCTTCTCCGTCGGGATGCCGAGTTTCTTGGCCGAACCATCGATGATGCGGCGGTTTGCCTGGTGTGGAACGAGCCAGTCCAGATCGTCCGCCGTGGTGCCGGTCGATTCGAAGGCGGCTTCGATCACGTCCGTAATCATGCCCACCGCATGCTTGAAGACTTCGCGGCCTTCCATGCGCAGATGGCCGACAGTGCCGGTGGTCGACGGTCCGCCGTCCACATAGAGCTTGTCTTTGTGGGAGCCATCGGAGCGCAGATTGGAAGTAAGAACGCCGCGATCCGAAGTCGAGCCTTCGCCCTCGCCCGCTTCCAGCACCAGCGCGCCTGCGCCATCGCCGAAGAGAACGCAGGTGGTGCGGTCGGTCCAGTCGAGAATGCGCGAGAAGGTTTCCGCGCCGATGACGAGAACGCGCTTGGCCATGCCGCCGCGAATGTAAAGATCGGCGGTCGCCATGGCATAGACGAAGCCGGAACAGACAGCCTGAACGTCAAAAGCGAAGCCGCCGGTTATGCCGAGACGGTTCTGGATGTTCACCGCCGTTGCCGGGAAAGTGTTGTCCGGCGTCGATGTGGCAACGATGATGAGATCGATGTCTTCCGGCTGGATGCCAGCATTTTCCAATGCCGCGCGCGCTGCCGCCTCGCCCAGCGAAGAGGTCGTTTCACCCTCGCCCGCAATGTATCGCTGCTTGATGCCGGTGCGCTGGACGATCCATTCGTCGGACGTTTCGACAACGCCTTCGATATCCTGGTTCGTCATAACCCGCTTCGGGAGCGCCGCTCCGAAGCCACGTACAATTGAGCGGATCATCCGTTATTCCTCATCGACCACGAGAGCTTCAGGCGCCGGGGGCGGAAGTCGTCTTGCGTGGTAAGCTTTCAAATCATTCTCGATCTTCGCGGTCAGGCCATTATGCACCATGTCGTAGCCGACATCGATGGCCGAGGCGAAACCGAGTGCGTCCGTACCGCCATGGCTCTTGATGACGATGCCGTTCAGGCCAAGGAAGACGCCACCATTGACCTTGCTGGGGTCCATCTTCTCACGCAGCACATCGAATGCGCTCTTGGCCAGAAGATAGCCGATCTTAGCCCAGAAGCTGCGGGAAATCGCCTCGCGCAGCAGGGTCGATATTTGTCTTGCGGTGCCTTCAGCGGCTTTCAGCGCGATATTGCCGGTGAAGCCTTCGGTGACGACGACATCGACCGTGCCCTTGCCGATATCGTTGCCTTCCACGAAACCGCGGTAATCGATGGTCGCCAGATTGGCCTCGCGGATAAGGCGGCCTGCTTCGCGCACCTCTTCCTGACCTTTGATCTCTTCGACGCCGACATTGAGAAGGCCGACGGTCGGGCGGTCGATATCGAACAGCGCGCGTGCCATCGCACCGCCCATCAGGGCGAAATCCAGAAGCTGCTGCGAATCCGCGCCGATGGTCGCGCCGATATCGAGAACGATGCTTTCGCCTTTCAGCGTGGGCCAGATGCCAGCAATTGCCGGGCGTTCGATGCGCGCCATAGTGCGCAGGCAGAACTTGGCCATGGCCATCAGCGCGCCGGTGTTTCCGGCAGAAACCGTCACATCCGCCTCGCCCAGCTTCACGGCCTCGATGGCGCGCCACATGCTGGAAACATACCGACCGCGTCGTAAAGCCTGGCTCGGCTTTTCATCCATGCCGACCGAGACTTCGCAATCGAAGAATTCCGATTTCGCAACAAGCGCGGGATATTGCGCCAGAATAGGATCGCACTTGCTCTTCTGCCCATAGAGCAGGAATGTCACGTCGTTATGCCGCTCAAGCGCTTTTGCAACGCCGGGGATGACAACGTCCGGGCCATGATCTCCGCCCATGACGTCAATTGCTATTCTGATCACTCGTCCCTGATCCTTCTGACCGCTCTGCGGTTATTTTTGGGGCGAAAATACCGTTTCCGCCCACTCTTACAACTGAATTATTCGCCTATTGCGACGGCATTCAGTCTTTTTTCCAATCCTTCAGTACCGCAAAGGGCGATGGCTTCTTATCTTCGAAGGGCGTTTTTTCGCCATATCCATCGAAATCCACATCCGGCTTGCGCGGATAGGGATCGATTGCCAGAGCCGCAAACTCCGCCACCACGATGCCAACATCGATCGTATCGCCCACGAACTGGTCCGGAATATCCGGTCCGTCCGGATCGAGCACGATCTCGCCTTCGTCATTGGTGACCATACGCGCGAGCTTCGAGCCTTCCGGCACGAAAATCTGCTCCACCTTTTCATTGATATCACTGGAAACGGGCTCCAGCGTCACCACGCATGACTGCGTGACGCGGGCCTCGACCTGCCCCTTGATTCTGATGCCGTCCTTCTTCCAGCGCGTAACCTGCAATTCGCTCTTGAGATATTCGACAGAGACGACATCCCAGAACTTCGCAAGCGCCTGAAGCTCTTCCGGGCTTGCGTCAAGACCAATCCTGACGGGATTGGCAGAAATATGGCCTACCTTCACGGGATAGGAGAAAGGCGCGTCATCATTTGCCGCATGGGGCGATTTCATTGAAAACCTCATAAATCCGGCGAAGGCAGCGTGGCACTTCCCGTCGCGACAGCATCTTCGGGCTGCGCGGACAATGCTTCGGACGCCACCATCATCCATTTCGCGAGAGCGCGCATATCCGGCGCGGTCTCATCTGCCTGCGGATATATATTGCGACGGAGTGCCGCCGCAAGGGCATCCTCGTCCGCACCGTCCATTGCGGCTGCATAAGATTCCAGCCGCCCATAGAACATGCCCGCAAATTTCTTCATGCGCTTGGGCACGCCCTGATCGCCGATGCCGAGTTCGCGCATGGAATGATCTAGATCCTGAAAAAATGCATCCACGATCTCCTGCGCAATCTCCTGCCCGCTGGTGGCGGAGCTTTTGGTGCGGCGGAAATAGAGAATCATCACCACGGCCAGCATCTCGAACCGGCCCATCACCGTATCGGGCACGCCCATGTGGAGGTAGAAACCGGGCTGCCTGGCCGCAGCAGTCAACGTATTATATTGCCGATCAACGATGGCGCGATTGTTGTTTTTCTTCTTGAAAAGGCCGAACACCATCGAAATTTCCGAATATTGATCGACGAAATCACGTCTCGCCCATCGCACTTGTTGCATGATTGTCAAAGCTGGTTTACCGAAGCATCCGAGAATTGCAATGCCGTCGCAGTCACGTTCATCATCGTGCTGAAACAGTCCAGGAGACGCACCGGAGGAGGTGCAGCTTTCGGAAATGCGTTGCAATCCATTGTGAAACGGGGGTTTCCGTCCCCGGATTGACATAATCGTGTGTACAGAAGCGGTACAACACGCAATGCCGGAAGGTGCCATTCATGATCGCAGTCGGGGAAACGCAGGTGAGCAAGCAGAAATCGGCGGGAAAAACCAAGTTTCTGAGCAAAACCGCAATCGCCGTCTTTGTCGCGTCGAGCCTGCTGACAGCCTGCTCCAGCACGACGGATGTTTTCCACAACGGTTATGTTCTGGATGAGCAGTCGCTGCAGCTGATCCCGGTCGGCTCCAGCCGCGAACAGGTTCTGCTGACCATGGGCACGCCCTCCACCACGGCGACCTTCGGCAACGAAGTCTTCTACTACATCTCCCAGAAGCGCGTGCGCAAAGCCGCCTTCATGAAGCCGCAACTGGTGGAGCAGAACATTCTGGCGATTTATTTCGACAAGAATGGCGTCGTCTCTCAAAAGGCGAACTACACGCTTCAGGACGGCAAGGTCTTCGACACGATCTCGCGCACGACCCCGACAGGCGGCAAGGACCTCACCTTCCTCCAGCAGCTACTTTCCGGCGGCCCTGCGGGCGCAGGCATCGCCAAGAGCATTCTGGGCGGCAGCGGCGACAATAATTTCTGACGCGAAAGCGTTGGCAAATCTGGAAAGGCCGGATGTTCGAAAGACATCCGGCTTTTTTGATTCATGGGCTTTGTTTTTCACTACGCGCAGCTATCAGCCACAGGACCAGCATCAGAAGAATGGCCGCATCGCGCCAGGCGAGTGGTCCGTAGGCGGCCCATAATGTTTCAGCCACGCCTATGAGCGCGGCACCGGCTGCGGATTTGATCGGGCTGAAATATCCGCCGGCAGCGGAAATCAGCACGACTTTCAGGCCGAAGGTGAGGCCTGCGCCGAAATCCATGTTGCCGTAATAGAAGGTGGCAAGCACGCCGCAGGCGGAGGCGAAGAGGGCTGAAAGGCAGTAGGACAGGAGGAATATTCTGTCGGTATTCACGCCCACGAGTTTTGCGGCCAAGGCGTCTTCGGAGACGGCTTTCCATTGCCTGCCGAAGCGGGACGTTCGTAAAATATGCCATCCGCCGAGAATCAAAATCACGAAGGCGGCGGTGTTGATGAGCTGCATTGGCGTGGTGGTGACGATGAAGCCATTTTCCGACCAGAGCGGCAGCGGATCATTAAGAAGCGGCGGAAGCCAGAGGGAACGCGTGTCGGCGGCAAGCCTTGCGCTTTCCATCAGGGCGATGAGAGCACCGATGGAGGCGACCGTCACGGCATTTGGCGATGCGCTGGCAAGCGGTCGCATCACGCCACGGCCAATCAACACACCCGCCCAGAGGCCACCTGATATGCCAGTGGCAGCGCCTAAGCCCAGCGTGGCAGGCAGGATGAGCCAGAGCTGGTTCCAGCCGAAATCCGCAAACAGAAGACAGGTCAGGCCCGCAAAGGCGAAGATGGCGCCGAAGGTGACATCTGCGCGCTTGGTAATGGCGAAGGAGATGGCATAGCCAAAGGCCAGCGCCGCATAGAGGGCAGTGGTTGGAATGGCATTCAGAAGCTGCTGCAGGAAATAAGCCATCCCTCCCCTCCTGCGCATCAGTATAACTGGTAAAAGCAATTTTGATAGTTATAATTAAGCCATGAACTTTACCTGGACCCCTCACCGATTTGCCGGTGGCGCGCTGGCACTGGATGTTGCCAACAGCGTCATTTTGCGCGGCGACCCCGGGCGTTCCATGGACCGTTTCGCGGTACGAGAGCAGATCGAAAGTTTTTGCGCGGCGGCCAGCCTGATGTCTGCCGAAAGGGAGAGTTTCTCACTTCTTATGCCGCCTCATCAGGCAGCAGAAACGATACTGATCGACCTCAGGGAAGCGACGGACAGCTATTTTCGCGCAGCAATCTCAACGGGCGTGGGGAACAATAAGCTGCTTGCCGATCTTTTGGGTGCGTGCGCGCAGGCTTTGCGGGCGCATGGCGCCAATGATCTTGCGGCGGCAACGGCGCATTCCGTGCTGAGGCTGATCCACGGGCCGGACAGCGCCCGCATTCGCATCTGCACCAATTGCGGCTGGCTGTTCATCGACCGCAGCAAGAACCGGAGCCGCATCTGGTGCGACATGGCGGTGTGCGGCAACCGGCAGAAGGCGAGCCGCCATTATCGCCGGAAAAAGGAGAGTGCATCTTGAGACTGCTCGCCTTGTTATTCGTCCCCCTTGCGCTTGCAGCCTGCCAGCGTGAGGAACAGCGCGAAGTCGCCAAGATTTCCGGCCGCATGTTCGTGTTTAACTATCGTGTTGCGACTGCCACCTATCTCCTAACCCTCCAACCTCTCTCGCCCATTCGCGAAGGCAGCATGATCGAAGCCGATTTCGAAAACCCGCGCGGCGGCGATGCCCTGACCATTTCCGAGCGGCTGTTTCCGAAGAACCCGAAGATCGTGCTCCAGAGCCCGCCGGTGGAATGCGTGAAGCAGGACCGCCCTTACAAGGTGACGATCCGCCTGAAAGCGCCGGACGGCCATGTTATCCAGACTATCGAAACAACCGTGAAATCCGACACCGACCAATCGCTGCTTCCGGCAAAGCCGCTGGTGGTTGGGCCGCTCTATACGCCAAACCCTGACGTATTTCGCGGCGACGGGACGACGGATATGAAGCCGGTTCAGGATTGTCCTGCATAATATCGATGCAGCAAACATAGCAACAAAAAACGGAGCCTATTCAGGCTCCGTTTTCATTTTCATATCAGCGACTTGAACGAACCTTCTAACAAGAAGATTCCGTCGCTTCATGGATCAAATCAGCCGACGATTTCGGTTTCTGCGAACCAGTAGGCGATTTCCTGAACGGCGGTTTCAGGGGCGTCCGAGCCGTGAACGGAGTTCTCGCCGATGGACAGCGCGAACTGCTTGCGGATGGTGCCTTCGTCAGCGTTGGCCGGGTTGGTGGCGCCCATGATTTCGCGGTTCTTGAGGATTGCGTTTTCGCCTTCCAGAACCTGAACGATGGTCGGGCCGGAGGTCATGCCCTCAACGAGTTCGCCGAAGAAAGGACGCTCTTTGTGAACGGCGTAGAAGCCTTCAGCTTCGCGCTTGCTCATCCAGACGCGCTTGGATGCGATGATACGCAGGCCGTTGTCTTCGAAAACCTTGGTGATGGCGCCAGTGAGGTTACGCTTGGTTGCGTCCGGCTTGATCATCGAGAAAGTGCGTTCAATCGCCATTGTGCGGTTCCTTGTCCTTAGAAAGAAAGTGGGCGGTGTTTACCCGCCCAAAGGCCCGAAAACAAGGGGGATGCGCTGATTTGACACTCAAGCGTTCATATTTCACGCCGCTGTCACACTGCGCCCCTTTGCGCCGTGCAGATCGAGGCAGCGCTCGAACCACTGCCGAACCGGATCCTCCGGCTTGAACAAATCCGCTTTCGAGGTGACGCGCGCCCATTGAAGCGCGCCGAAGACGATGTAATCGGCAAAGAGCGGCGCATCGCCGCCGAGGAACGACTGATAGCCAAGCATCCGGCGGATCGGTTCGAGCTTTGCCGGAAATGCGGCAATCTCCTCCTCGCGGTTAGCGGCGATTTCTTCGATCGTCTTGCCGAAGAAGGCTTTGCGGCTGTCGCGAAAATAGGTCTTGTCGGCTTCATCCAGCATGTCGTGAATATCGAGAACGGCGATCTTGACGATGGCCGGATGAAGCTGGGTCTGCGACCAGCTTTCAACAAAGCGTGCGAGCGCCTTGCCGCCCTCTCCATTGAAGAGCGACGGCAGATCGGGGTAGGCCTCATCGAGATAAAGCGCGATCTCGAAGCTATCCTTCACCAGTTCGTCTCCATCGCGCAGGATCGGCACCGTTTTGGAAAAGCCGTTTTCCACGCCGGGAATGGCAGTGAAAGCCAGCGGACGCTCTTCGAAATCCAGCCCCTTATGCGCCAGCGACAGCACCGCTTTCCAGCAATGGGGCGAAAACGGGCGGGCCTGATCGGTTCCGCAAAGGGAATAGAGAGTACGTGATGCCATGGCTCTGCCTTTCATCTTTCCAATACCGCCGCATCAAATCAGCAGCGCTGCAGATAATCAAATAACGAAATCTGATGTCGGCCATCACAATGGTTGTAGTGTTTCGATGCCGGTTGAATTTGCGGTTCGTCATTTATTCTATTTTAAAGCCGAGCGCGGATAACGGACCTGACCAGTTTTATTGCGTGCAGGGGAAATGGGGCGCATGGTAACGCAGACGAACCAGAAAAACCGGGATACAGCCCAAAGCGGGTTGATCATCGCAAAGATCACGCAGTTCATCACCAAGATGAACCTCGCACCCCTGCCCCGCAACTACGAGCTTTTCTACGAAATCCTTTCGGGCCATCACCCTGAGATTGGCCGCGACATTCTTGCGCTGGGCAACGCGCCGCAGCAGCATGATGTGGATATGGTGGGCCAGAAGCATAATCTGCCGAGCTTTTCGCGCATGGCCGCAGACCGGGCGGTGAGCGAAGTCGTCAGCTCCATCGAACAGATTTCCACACGGCTTGCGGCCACGCTGGAGCGTACGGAAGAAGTTCTTGCCGGCTTCAGTGAAAAGACCGAGTTCTCCCAAAACGATCTGTTTCATATTATCGAAGATGTGCAGAACGAGCAGGCGAGCCTGTTCAACTTCGTGCGGCGCGGGCTTGAGAAAATCCGCGAGCATGAAAACAATACAAAACGGCTACAGGCCGTTTCGCTGAAAGACGCGCTGACGAGCCTGCCAAACCGCGCAGCGTTTCTGGCGAAGCTCGCCGATGTCTGCAACGACGATGACGGCGCGAAGAATGCCGCACTCGTTCTAGTCAACATCGACCGCTTCCGGGAAATCAACGAGAAATACGGCAACACGGCCGGCAACAAGGCTCTGCGCCGTCTAGCCGCCCTGTTTCGCAAGACCACGAAGAAGGAAGATTTCGTCGCCCGCATCGGCGGCAACGAGTTCGCTTTCCTCTTCCCCAACATCTCGCAGACCACCGCGCAGGCCATTGCCGAACGCTTGCGCCACAGCGTGGAAGAGCTGCGCTTCGCCACAAAGGAAGGCGGCGAGCATCTGACCGTTTCCATGGGTGTGGCAGGCTCCGAAGGCACGGCAACGGCTGCGGAATTCTATGGCCACGCCGAGCTGGCACTCCTCGCCGCCCGCAGCGGCGCCCGCAACTGCGTTATTCCCTATTGCAAGGAAGTGGCGCAGCGTTCACGCAACAGCTATCTCATGCATATCGGCTGACTACACTGCGCATGTAACTGCTGGAAAAGTGTGGCTTTCACGCTCTTGCGCAGAACCCTGAGTTCAGCCAAAACGGCGCCATGATTACGATTACCGATCTTTCCGCCCGTATTGCAGGCCGCCTGCTTCTCGACCACGCCAGCGTGTCGCTGCCTGCCGGTGTGAAGGCCGGGCTTGTGGGACGAAACGGTGCTGGAAAATCCACGCTGTTTCGGGTGATTACCGGCGATCTCACGGCCGAGAGCGGTGGCGTGACGATCCCCAAGCAGGCGCGCATGGGCCAGGTGGCGCAGGAAGCGCCAGGCACGGAAGATTCGCTGATATCCATCGTTCTGGCTGCCGACAAGGAACGTGCGGCGCTGCTGAAGGAATCCGAAACCGCCATCGATCCCAACCGCATTGCAGAAATTCAGATGCGGCTTGTCGATATCGACGCGCATTCGGCGGAAGCGCGCGCCTCCAGCATTCTGGCGGGCCTCGGCTTCGATCAGGAAGCGCAGTTGCGTCCAGCCTCTTCCTTTTCCGGCGGCTGGCGTATGCGTGTGGCGCTGGCCTCCGTTCTCTTTGCCGAGCCCGACCTGCTGCTGCTGGACGAGCCGACCAACTATCTCGACCTTGAAGGCACGTTGTGGCTTGAGGATTATGTGCGGCGTTATCCGCACACCGTCATCATCATCAGCCATGACCGCGATCTGCTGAACAATGCGGTCAATTCGATCATACATCTGGATCAGCAGAAGCTGACTTTCTATCGCGGCGGCTACGATTCCTTCGAGCGGCAGAAGGCCGAAGCCGACGAATTGCAGATGAAGGCGAAGGTGAAGAGCGACGCCGCGCGCAAGCACCTGCAAAGCTACATCGACCGCTTCCGTTACAAGGCCTCCAAAGCCAAGCAGGCGCAAAGCCGCATCAAGGCGCTGGAGCGCATGGGCACAGTTGCGGCGGTGATCGAGGATCATGTCCAGCCGATCAATTTCCCGGAACCGGAAAAGCAGCCCGCCTCACCCATCGTCGCCATCAATAGCGGCGTAGTGGGTTACGAGCCGGGCAAGCCGATCCTGAAAGGCCTGAACCTGCGCATCGACAATGATGATCGCATCGCGCTGCTCGGTTCCAACGGCAACGGTAAATCGACTTTTGCGAAGTTCATTTCCGGTCGTCTCGCAGCACAGGCGGGTGATCTGCGCGTAGCACCGGGGCTGAAGATCGGCTTCTTCGCCCAGCATCAGCTGGATGATCTGGTGCCGAACGATACGCCGGTGGAGCATGTGCGAAAGCTGATGCCGCAGGCACCGGAAGCGCAGGTGCGTTCGCGCGTGGCGCAGATGGGGCTGGCAACGGAGAAGATGTCTACCGCCGCCAAGGATCTTTCAGGTGGCGAGAAAGCCCGCCTGCTGATGGGCCTCGCTGCCTTTCACGCACCGAACCTGCTCATCCTCGACGAACCGACCAACCACCTCGACATCGACAGCCGCCGCGCGCTGATCGAAGCGCTGAACGATTATGATGGCGCCGTCATCCTGATCTCGCACGACCGCCACCTCATCGAAGCCACCGTGGACCGGCTCTGGCTGGTCAACAACGGCACCGTCACCAGTTTCGATGGCGACATGGACGAATATCGCGACATCGTCATCGCCTCCGGCAAGAAGAAGGACGAAAAAGAAGTCGTCAGCGACCAGGCTTCAAAGGCCGACCAGCGCAAGGCAAACGCCGAAAAGCGTGCGCAACTGGCACCGCTGAAGAAAAAGATCAACGAAATCGAATCGCTAACGGCAAAACTTGAGAAACAGATTCAATCCCTGGACGCCGAACTTGCCGACCCCACCCTCTACGAAAAAGCCCCCGCCAAGGCGGCTGAGAAGGTAAAGCAACGCGGAGAAACCGCAGCCAAGCTTTCCGACGCGGAAGAACAGTGGTTGATGCTTTCCAGCGAGTATGAAGAGGCGATGGCGGGTTAATTTAGCTATTACTTTACGTAAGCTTCAGTAACCAGCCATTAACCATAATCAGAGAAAGCTCAAAGGCAACTTCACACTGATTTGCCGGGCTTTTCATGCGCTTTTCCTCACTGTTCCTCACGGCAGCTATTGCCCTGTGCCTTTCCAGCTGCGCGGGCAAACCGCAAGCGGATGGGTCTCTCAAGACGGCTTTTGCGGCCAGCATGCCGGAGGCGCCCTCTAAGGGAGCGCATGATCCGGTTGCGCTTTCGCCTGCGGCGTGGATGCGTCCGCGCAACCCTATGGGGCTTGCGGGGCGGGATATTGAGGTTTCGTCTCTCAAGGATATCGCGCTTGCCAACAAAGAAGTCGTTCTGAGTTTCGATGACGGTCCGGTGCCGGGCAAGACGGAGCGTATTCTGGCGACGTTGAACGATTTTGGCGTCAAGGCCACCTTCTTAATGGTGGGTGAGATGGCGCAGGCGCATTCGGCTATTGCCAGGAAGGTCGTGGCCGAAGGGCATAGCATCGGCAGTCACACATTCAGCCATCCAAATCTGCGTGCAATGTCTTTCGATCGTGCCTTGGCGGAAGTGGCAAAGGGTGAGAAGGCGGTATCGAAAGCCACCGAGACGGACGCGATGTTCTTCCGGTTTCCGTATCTTGCCGATAGCGGCAGCCTGCGCCACATGGTTTCCGAGCGCGGACTCGTGATCATGGATGTGCAGATCGATTCCAAGGATTATTTCACCGATAATCCCGCGCAGGTGGCGTCCCGCACCATCGCGGCGCTGCGCCATCGCGGCAGCGGCATTATTCTGATGCATGACATCCACAAGCGCACGGCGGCAATGCTGCCTGCCCTGCTGACGCAACTGAAAGCGGAAGGCTACAAGGTCGTGCATCTGGTCTACAAGAAGCCCGCTCACAAGCCGATGCTCGTCGCTTCAGCCAGCTGATCAATGATGCGGAGCGCGATGATTTAGCTGTTGTCGCGCCCTTCCCCACCTTGCCCGTCTGCCCGTTTCTGATACAAGGCATAAAGTATTATTTTTCCAGCATCTAACGGGTCATAAGCAATCATGTCAGCCATAAAGCTTGCCATTGTCGGCGTCGGCAAAATCGTTCGCGACCAGCATCTTCCAGCCATTGCCGCCAATCCGGATTTCGATCTGATCGCGACGGCAAGCCGCCATGGCACGGTCGACGGCGTACCTTCCTATGGCACCATCGACGCGCTGATCGAGGCCGTGCCGGATGTGCAGGCCGTCTCGCTCTGCATGCCGCCGCAATATCGTTACGAAGCGGCCTATGCTGCGCTGAATGCTGGCAAGCATGTTTTCCTCGAAAAGCCGCCGGGAGCGACGCTTTCCGAAGTGCAGGATCTGGTTCGGTTGGCTGATTCCAAAGGCCTTTCGCTGTTTGCCAGCTGGCATTCGCGCTATGCACCGGCTGTTGAAGCGGCAAAGAGCTTCCTTGCTTCCAGCAAGATCAACAGCGTGCATGTGATCTGGAAGGAAGATGTACGCCACTGGCATCCGAACCAGGAATGGATCTGGCAGGCTGGCGGTCTCGGCGTATTCGACCCCGGCATCAACGCGCTGTCGATCATCACGCATATTCTGCCGCGCGCGCTTTTCATCACCAAGGCTACGCTGGAATTCCCGGAGAACCGCGATGCGCCGATTGCGGCGGACATCCATTTCTCTGACGTCGCGAAGACGCCCGTCCATGCCGAGTTCGACTGGCGCCAGACCGGCAAGCAGAGCTGGGACATCGTGGCCGAAACGGAGGCAGGCCAGATGGTGCTTTCCGAAGGCGGCGCGAAGCTTTCCATCAATGGCGAGCTGAAGTTCTCCGAGCCGGAGCGTGAATACCCTGCCCTTTACGAACGCTTTGCCGAGATCATCAAGGCCAAGACTTCCGACGTCGATCTGGCGCCGCTGATGCATGTGGCCGATGCATTCCTGCTCGGCCGCCACAAATTCGTGGATTCGTTTTACGACTGATCAGGCGCAAAACACCGGTAGCTTCAAAGGGCGCGGCTGATGAAACGGTTGCGCCCTGCTTTTTTTGCCTGATACAGCGCTTCATCGACGTTGCGCAGAAGGCTGTTCCGGTCGTTGCCGGACTGTGGCGCAATGGCGCCGCCAATGCTGAGATTTGCCGTTACCGATGTGCCACTGACATCGAAAGGCTGGCGGAAGGCTTCGAGTAGCCGCTCGGCAATTTTTTCCAGCGTTTCCGGCGCACGCGGGCGCGGAATGAAGATGGCGAACTCATCTCCGCCCATGCGAATGACGGTATCCTGAGAGCGCACCGATTCCCGGATGCGTTTTGCGGCATCCTGCAAAACCTGATCGCCCGCGGGATGACCCAGCGTATCATTGATGGCCTTGAAGCCATCCATATCGAGATAGAGCGCGCCGAAGGTGTCGTTCTCGCGCAGTGCCTCGTGAAGCTGCGCATCCACCACCAGATCCAGTGCCTTGCGGTTATAAAAGCCGGTCAACGGATCGGTCATGGCAGCATCGCGCAACTCGTTTTCCGCAAGGCTCATGACGAAATTGGCCTTCTGGAGACGCAGCAGAGCACCGGCGAGCGTCGCGAAGCGCCGAAGGCTTTCCTGCTCGTCATTGCCGAAAGAACGCGGTTTCGTATCGGTCAGGCAGAATGCTCCGATGGGGAGGCCCGGCTCGAGCTCGATGGGCGTACCGGCGTAGAAGCGGATGTTGGGGCTGTCATTCACATAGGGCATGTCGCGCCAATGCGGGTCATCGGCCAAATCCGGGATGACGAAAGTTTCATTGTTCGTGACGACGACATTGCAGGCGGAAATGTCGCGCGCGCATTCGTTGATCTGCTCACCGGACTGATGGACGATGTGCATCCAGTCGGCATCGAGAATATGCACCGCCGCGCGGGACGTGCCGAACATTTCCTTTGCAAGTGTGGAAAGAGCGCCGAGCTCGTCTGCCGGACCATCTGCCAGAGGAAGGATTTCACGAACGGCGGTAAGCCGCCGTGCTTCGCTGGTGGAAAGTCTCGTCATCTGCCCCATCACCCCAGAACCCTCGTCATCTTCGCCGTGTCTCAGGCTTTCTTCTGCCACCGGCCTTCTGGCGACTGCTGCCAATAGGTAAGTGTGTGCCCCTCGCCTTTCAACTTTTTCCACTGAGCGCGTGCGCCTTCAAGTTGCACGGCATCATACCCATCGAACATGAACACTATGCGCTCATAGGCATAGAGGGCCGGCGGTTCAGCACCTTCTACGATGAAACGCACGGTTGCTTCGTTTGCATTGTCTGCGGAAGCTGTCAGCAAAACCGGCTGGCTGGCCGGTGCGGCGGTGGCATCGGTTGAATGCGGCAGGAAGCTGTCATCACGGAACGTCCAGAGGTGGACGTCCAGCACATCCCGCTTTTCCTCACTCGCCGTCTGGACCGCGACCGTCCAGCCGCGCTCCAGAGATTTTTCCAGAAGCGGCGGCAGCGCATCCTCCAGCTTGGATTCCGTCAGATGGTAAAAGAGTACTTCCGTCATCGGAACATTGCCGCCTTCATGCTTTCACTCAATCTTCGTAATGCGCGCGCACCAGTTCATCCAGAAGACGAACGCCGTAGCCGGAGCCCCAGGACTGGTTGATTTCGGTGAACGGCGAGCCCATGGCGGTGCCTGCAATATCCAGATGCGCCCAAGGCGTATCGCCCACGAAGCGCTTGAGGAACTGCGCTGCCGTAACGGAACCGGCCAGACGACCCGCGCTGTTCTTCATGTCGGCAAATTTCGAATCGATGATCTTGTCGTAATCCTTGCCGAGCGGCATGCGCCACAGGCGTTCCTGCGTCGTATCCCCCGCCTTGGTCAGGCGCTCCGCCAGTTCATCGTCATTCGAAAAGAGTCCCGCCTGCAGATTGCCGAGCGCAACGGTGATAGCGCCGGTGAGCGTTGCAAGATTGATCATGAATTTCGGCTTGAAACGGTCATTCGTGTACCAGAGCGCATCGGCCAGAACGAGACGGCCTTCGGCATCGGTATTGATGATTTCGATGGTCTGGCCCGACATGGAGGTGACGATGTCACCCGGGCGCTGCGCATTGCCATCCGGCATGTTTTCTACAAGGCCGATGACGCCGATGACGTTCGCTTTCGCCTTGCGTGCAGCCAGCGTATGCATGAGGCCGGTCACGGCGGCGGCACCGCCCATATCGCCCTTCATATCTTCCATGCCAGCGCCCGGCTTCAGCGAAATGCCGCCGGTATCGAAGACCACGCCCTTGCCGATGAAGGCAATCGGCTCGTCCTTCTTGGAACCGCCCTTCCACTGCATGATGGCAAGGCGCGGAGGACGAACGGAGCCCTGAGCAACGCCTAGAAGCGCGCCCATGCCGAGCTTCTTCATCTCTTTCTCGCCCAGGATTTCCACCTCGACGCCGAGCTTCTTCAGCTCGTCGGCCTTGTCGGCAAACTCTTCAGGCCCAAGAACATTCGGCGGCAGGTTGACGAGATCGCGGGCCAGAAGAACGCCGCCTGCAATGGCTTCAGCGGCGGCGAAAGCCTCTTTGGCGTCAGCCGAAGCAGCGGTTACGATGGTGACTTCGACGCTCTTCGGCGTCTTGTCCTCATCGGACTTCTTCTTTGTCTTATACGCATCGAAGCTGTAAGCGCGAAGAAGGAGGCCGAGCGCGAAATCCGCAGCGGCCTTGCCGGTTGTCTCTATGCCGAGGGCGTCGAGATGAACGACGACCTTTTCCGCCTTCTTGAACTGTGCAGCGGCTGCACCACCGGCGCGCAGCCAGTCATGCGGGGTGAGCTTGGATGCCTTGCCGAGACCGATGACAACGATTCGATCCGCCTCAGAGCCCTGCGGCGCCAGCACATCCAGCACGCTCATGGACTTGGCGGCAAAGCCTGCGACCTTGGCAGCCTTTGCCAGCACGCCGGATGGATCGACCTCGGCCTGACCGGCTGCGGCGCTCTCACCCGCGATCTGGACAAGAACGGCGGTGGCGTTTTCGAGCGAAGCGGAGTTGGAAAATGAAATATCGAATCTGGCGGACATTTTTCTGCTCATCTTGTTATTCGAGGTTGCCGTGGATCATGGCTTTTTCAGCCCGCGGCGCAACCCTGCCATGGCTTTTCCCGGTGGCAAATTTATGAATCGCGCTCATTCATAAAGGCTTATCTACAAAAGTTTTTTCTCGCGCTGTTCAACAAAAAGACACAGCGCTGGGAAAAATTGCTGCGCGAAACAAATTTGTGAGCAATGCAGAGTCGCCATTCGTAATCGTTCGGATTACATAGGGCCGGTTCCCGGCAGCGGGGAAAATAATGAAAAAACGTCACCAGGGACTAAATGGCGCTTCTTGAACGATACATATTGCGACGTTCGACGCAGATGTTTCTCGTCGCGCTTCTGCCCGTTCTCGCCATCATCTGGACTATCCAGGTGTTGCAGAGAATCAATCTCGTCACCGATAGCGGCCAGTCCATGGGCTCGTTCATGACGTTGGCAACCATGCTGTTGCCGACGCTCATTCCCGTGGTGTTGCCTTTCGCGCTCGTCATCGGCGTGACGCAGACGTTGACGGCGATGAACACGGATTCGGAGCTTGCGATCATCGACGCGTCTGGCGCGCGCCGCACACTGATCTACAAGCCGATCCTCATTCTGGGTGCAGCCCTCAGCCTCGTTTCCTTCGGCATCACCAATTTTGCCGAGCCGCCTGCGCGCGCCGCAGCAAGACAGATGGTGGCCGCCGCCTATGCCGACCTTCTTTCCTCGGTCATCGAGGAAAAGACATTCCGCACCATTCAGGACGGTCTTTATGTCCAGATCGCCCAGCGTCAGGGCCGCATTCTGCGCGGTCTCTTCGTGGCGGATCGTCGCGACCCGAATTACGACCTTATCTATTATGCCAAGGAAGGCATGATCGATGAGGGCGGCACGTCGCTGACCATGCGTGACGGCGAAGTGCAGCAGAAGACACCGGACGGCAAGGTTTCCGTCGTCAAGTTCCTGTCCTATGCCTTCGATCTTTCGACCATGTCGGAAAAATCCGATAACGAACCTTCGCTTTCCTCCAGCGATGCGAGCCTGGCATTCCTGCTCTCGCCGGATGAGAATAATGAAAGCTACAAGAAGGCGCCCGGTGGCTTTCGCTCGGAACTGCACCGTCGCCTCGTCGACTGGATGTTCCCTTTCGTCTTCGCCCTGATCTCGCTGGTGGTTGCCGCAGATGCACGTTCGCACCGCGAAGCGCGGCTGCACCCCATGGTCGCTGCACTGGTGACTGCCTTCATGCTGCGCTGGCTCGGCTTCTATTTCACCAATCAGGTCAAGCAGAGCGCGGCATTCATTCCGCTGGTCTATGCGGTTCCAGTGGTCAGCGGCGCGATTGCGACCTATCTGCTGATGAGTGGACGTAAGCTTCGCCTGCCAGCCTTTCTCCACGGTGCGGTACAGAGCGCGCAGAAGCGCCTCTCCTCGCCCAAGCCCAACGGCTCCGGAGGGCAGAGCGCATGATGTTCGGCACCCTCTCCCGTTATTTCCTGAAGAGATACGCCATCACCACTTTGTGGTTCCTGCTCGGCGTGTCCTCGATCATCTTCCTCGCAGACTTCAGCGAGACCGCGCGACGTATGTCAGGCTTGCCGGGATATTCGGTTCCGGCAGCGCTAGGCCTCACGGCATTGCGCCTGCCCCTCATTCTTCAACAGACCATTCCTTTCGTTGCGCTCTTCGTTGGCATGACGACGCTGATCTCGCTCAACCGCCGTTACGAGCTGGTGGTGACGCGCGCTGCCGGGATTTCGGTCTGGCAGTTCATGATGCCGTTCGTGGGCGGCGCGGTGATTCTGGGCATTCTCGCCATCACCGCCTTGAACCCGCTCGCGGCCTGGGGCGAAAGCCAGTCGCTTTCGGTCGAGGCAGGCTGGCGAAATGAAGGCGGCACGCCGCGGCAGCAGCAGGTGATTCCATGGCTGCGCCAGAGCAGCGGCGGACAGGACACGATCATCGGAGCGAAGAGCTACGAGGACAACGGTACGCTGTTGCAGGATGTGGTATTGATACACCTCGATCCGAGGGGCAACATCACCTCCAGACAGGATGCCAAGTCCGCCAAATTGGAAGATGGTTACTGGCTTCTTAACGACGTTTCGACAATCACGCCCGGCCATGTGCCAACGCGGGAAGCGACGGCGAGAATCAGTACCAATCTGAGACAGGAATTCGTTCAGGAGCGCCTGACTCAGCCGGAAACCGTTGCTTTCTTTGATCTTTCTCGGAAAATCGAAGTTGCGCAGTCTTTTGGATTGTCTTCAAAGGCACTGGAAACGCAGTACCACTTCCTGCTTTCCATGCCATTTCTGCTGGTTGCGATGACGTTAATCGCGGCGACTGTTTCATTGAAGTTCAGCCGTTTTGCAGAGTCTCGTTCCCTGATTCTGGGTGGAATCGTTTCCGGCTTCGTGCTTTATGTGGTAACCGTGCTCGTAAGGGCATTCGGGAGTAGCGGTGTGTTCCCTCCCTTCGTCGCGGTCTGGATTCCAGTCGTCGTGGCGTTGGCGTTGGGGGCAACCATTCTGCTTCATCAGGAGGACGGCTAGTGGCGGTATTTGACCGCGGGAATATCAGACGGCTTGCTGCGGCCCTTCTGACAGGGGCTGCTGTGTGCGCATATGTTGCAACGGCTTCCAGCGCTTTCGCGGAAGACGGTGTCATGATCGGCGACGCTCAAGACCAATCAAAACTCCTGCTTACAGCAAATGATCTGACCTATAATCGTGACCAGGAGCGCGTTATTGCCTCCGGCGGCGTGCGATTGAAATATTCGGGCTACCGCATGGTGGCCCAGCGCGTGGAATTCAACCAGTCCACCGGACGGGTGATGGCGCGCGGCAACATCGAGTTGATCGAGCCCGGCGGCAACCGAATCTATGCCGATGAACTCGACGTAACGGACAATTTCGCCCAGGGTTTTGTGAACGCCCTGCGCGTCGAAACCACGGATAATACACGCATCGTCGGCGAGAGCGCGGAGCGCCTCAACGAAGACGTGATGGTTCTCAACAACGGTACCTACACGGCCTGCCTTCCCTGCGCCGAGCGCCCTGACAAGCCGCCATTGTGGCAGGTGAAGGCGCAGCGCGTCATTCAGGACGGCAAGAAACAGACGGTGCGTCTGGAAAAGGCTCAGTTCGAGCTTTTCGGCAAGCCAATTGCCTATCTGCCCTTCATCACGGTTCCAGATAACCGGGTAAAGCGTAAATCCGGCTTTTTGTTCCCGCAATTCAGCGTCACCGATAATCTCGGTTTCGGCGTTGGCGTTCCCTATTATCAGGTCCTCGGCCCAAGCGCCGACGTGACGATCACGCCGACCTATTATTCGACACAGGGTCTTCTGCTTCAGGCCGAGGTGCGCCAGCGTTTCGAAATGGGAACGCATACGCTGACACTGGCCGGCATCAACCAGCAGGATTCCAGCAAGTTTGAGTCCGGCACCAGCGATGCGCTGAACGATCAGCGCGGCATGGTCGCCACCAGAGGCGATTTCAAAATCAATCCGCGCTGGGCATTCGGTTGGGATGCCATGGTGCAGAGCGACAACAACTTCTCGCGCACTTACGGCCTCAAGGGCTATAAGAGCGAGACGCAGACGAACAAGCTCTACCTCACCGGTTTTGGCGAGCGTAACTCGTTCGAGGCGAACGCCTATTACTTCAACGTTCAGGACAAGGATGATTCCGAGACCGAGGAACGCAAACAGGCAATGGTCCATCCGGCCATCGACTACCGCTACTTCGTGCCGGATCCCGTTTATGGCGGCGAGCTTTCTCTGACGACGAACCTGACCAGCCTGACACGTCGCGATGAGGATGCCTATGCTCTGGGCAACTCCATCCGTTTCCCGGGTCTTGAGGGCACCTATACCCGCCTGTCGACCGAAGCCGAGTGGAAGCGCACCTTCACTCTCGATAGCGGTCTACAGCTGACGCCACTGGCGGCACTGCGCGGCGACGTGCTGTCGACCGATATGGGAACGCAGGGTTTTGCCTATAACAGCATGATCAACGACGATGCCGCCTTCAGAGGCATGGCGACGTTCGGTCTGGAAGCGCGTTACCCTATCCTGTTCACCGCCGAGCACAGCAACCATGTGATCGAGCCGATTGCGCAATTGTTCGTGCGTAACAACGAGCAATATGCGGGCGAAATTCCAAACGAGGATTCGCAGGCATTCGTCTTCGACGCGACCAACCTGTTCGAGCGTGACAAGTTCACCGGTTATGACCGTATCGAAGGCGGCACGCGCGCCAATATCGGCTTCCGCTATAACGGCACGTTCGATAATGGCTATGGCATTCGCGCCATTGCAGGTCAGTCCTTCCAGCTGGCAGGCCAGAACTCCTTCGCATCGACCGATCTCGTCAATGTCGGCGCGGATTCAGGCCTCGAGTCGAGCCGGTCCGATTATGTCGCCATGGCCGCAATCGATGCGCCTATCGGGCTTTCCTTCTCGAGCAGCTTCCGCTTCGACAAGGATAATTTCGATATCAACCGCATGGAAAATGGCGTCAGCTACACCGACAACCGTTTCACGGGCAAGGTCAGCTATACGCAGGTCAAGGCACAGCCTGAATATGGCTACGACCGCGACCGCGACATCATCCAGACATCCGGCAAGCTGCGTCTTGACGACAACTGGGCACTTTTCGGTTCGATCAACTACGATCTGAACAACAAGTTCTCCAGCGAGCGCCGCATCGGCATTCTCTATCAGGATGAATGCACGATCTTCACGGTCAGCTACTCCGACGAGGGCAACCTGAACACGGTGCGTGAAGCGGCCAATGACTGGTCCATCAATGCCCGCCTCGCCTTCCGCACACTCGGCGATATCAGCGTCGGTTCTGCTGCTGAAGACTGGGATAAAGCCGATATCGGCTGGCAGCCAAACAATTACTGATATGGAGGCGGCGGGATTTTCCCGCCGTTTTTTGAACCGTCCGCCAAACAAGTGCGCTTGAGCGCAATGTGATCGCTCATTCAACCCACCGTCACGCTTTTGCCGCAGATATCTATGATCTGCTTGTTTCCAGCGATTGCCGTAACATTCATTCCGGTGATATACACGGTCGCGTTCACGCTTGGACTGTAACAAAAGCATCATTACTGGCGCAGGTCGGACCTTTTTTCCGGCCCCGGCGACAGATGTTAAAAGCAACGTCGCGACATAAACAGCGGCCTGCCGAGAGGGAGAGAACAAGATGAATTTCGGAAAGAAGGCTCTGCGCAGTGCAGCCTTTGCCTTTGCGATCTTCGCAGTTCCCATGATTGTTGCGCCGCAGGCTCATCAGGCTTTTGCCGATAGCGCGGTCAAGGTCGTGGTCAACAAAACGCCGATCACCTCTGACGATATTGCGCGCCGCGTTGCCTTCCTCAAGCTGCAGCGCCAGTCCGGCAACCTCAATGAAAAGGCGCGCGAGCAGCTTATCGAGGAAGCTCTGAAGCGCGAAGAAATTGCGCGCGTGAAGATGTCCGTCAGCACATCCGATGTCGATGCCGCCTTTGCGCGCTTCGCCGCCACCAACAAGATGACGACCGACCAGTTGACGAAGGTTCTGGGTCAGGCTGGCGTGGGTGCCGACCACTTCAAGTCCTTCATCGCCGTTCAGATGAGCTGGCCGCGACTGGTGAATGCCCGCTACGGCGGCAGAAACCGCATGTCGACCCAGGATTTCGTGACGCGCCTGAAAGAGACGGGCAAGAAGCCCGTGACATCGGAATACTTCCTGCAGCAGGTCATTTTCGTGGTGCCTGCATCCAAGAAGTCCATCGTCGGCAAGCGCAAGAGCGAGGCTGAAGCATCTCGCAAGCGTTATCCCGGCTGCGAGCAGGCCAAGACTTTCGCCGCCACCATGCTTGACGTTTCGATCAAGGATCTTGGTCGCATTCTGGAGCCGGAGCTTCCGCAAGAGTGGAAGGACATGGTCGTCAAGACGCCTGAAGGCGGCACCACCGGAACACGCGTCACCGAAAAGGGTGTCGAGTATCTGGCAGTCTGCAAGAAGCAGCAGGTTTCGGATGATTATGCCGCCGAAATCGTCTTCCGTGCAGAGGATTTGACCAAGGCCGAGAAGGGCGAAAATCCCAACGAGAAGAAATATCTGGACGAGCTTCGCAAGAAGGCCCAGATCACCAGCACCTGATAGACAAGCGGCGCCGAAGGGCGCCGTCTCTTCCTTTGGACACAGCCATTTTCCCGCCACCGAATTTATCATTCGCTGGCGCAATAGTTTGAAAGCCTGAACGACGTGACATCGCTTCCACTGCCCCTCGCCCTGTCTCAAGGCGATCCCGCAGGTATCGGCCCGGATATCGCCATCACCGCATGGGCGAAGCGCAATGAATTGCAGCTGCCACCCTTCATCTTCATCGGCGACCCGGAGGTGTTGGCAAGCCGCGCGAATATTCTTGGCATTCCCGTCGACATCAAGACCTGCGAGCCGGAAGAGGCCATCGCCGTGTTCGGCTCTGCCATCCCGGTTCTGCCATTGCCCGTCGGGTTTGAAGTGCAGGCTGGCCAGCCGCATGTCGGCGCGGCGCACGCCACGATCAAGGCCATCGAAACCGCCGTCTCACTGACCGTGGAAAAGCGGACGGCAGCGGTCGTAACCAACCCTATTGCAAAATCCGTTCTTTACGAGGCAGGCTTCGGCTTTCCCGGCCACACCGAATTTCTTGCCGATCTGGCATTGAAGCATACTGGGCAGGCTGCGAAGCCGGTGATGATGATCGCGGGACCGAAGCTGCGGGTGGTGCCCGTCACGATCCATATTCCGGTCAAGGATGTTCCGACGGCCTTGACGGAAGAGCTGATCGTCGAGACCTGCCGCATCATTTCAGACGATCTCAAGAACAAGTTCGGCATTGCTGCGCCGCGACTGGCGGTGGCCGGGCTCAACCCCCATGCGGGCGAAGACGGCGCAATCGGCACGGAAGATCGGGACATCATCCATCCAGCGACGATACAGCTGCGCAAGGATGGCATCGATGCCTTCGGACCGCTGCCTGCGGATACCATGTTCCATGACGCTGCCCGCAAGCGTTACGACGTTGCCGTCTGCATGTATCATGATCAGGGGCTGATCCCCGCCAAGGCGCTTGGCTTCGATGACTCCGTCAACGTTACGCTTGGCCTTCCCTTCATTCGCACCTCGCCAGACCACGGCACGGCCTTCGGTATTGCCGGTCAGGGCATCGCCAATGATTCGAGCCTCGTTGCCGCCCTTAAGATGGCAGCCGAGATTGCAGCGCGGCAGGCAGTTTGATGGCAGCAATCGATGGTCTTCCGCCTCTTCGCGAGGTCATACAGCGCCATGGGCTGGATGCGAAGAAATCTCTAGGGCAGAACTTCCTGTTCGACCTGAACCTGACGCAGAAGATTGCGCGTACAGCCGGGCCACTGGAGGGCGTCACCGTTTTCGAAGTCGGCCCCGGCCCCGGCGGCCTGACGCGCGCCATTCTTTCGCTTGGCGCGAAGAAGGTGATCGCCGTTGAGCGCGACAGCCGCTGCCTGCCAGCGCTGGCGGAAATTGCGGATCATTATCCCGGTCGCCTCGAAGTGATAGAAGGCGATGCGCTGAAGACCGATTTCGAGTCGCTGGTGCCGAAGGGCGAGCCCGTGCGCATCATCGCCAACCTCCCCTATAATGTCGGCACGCAATTGCTGGTCAACTGGTTGCTGCCGAAAGAATGGCCGCCCTTCTGGCTCTCCATGACCTTGATGTTCCAGAAGGAAGTGGGCCAACGGATCGTGGCCGAGGAAGGCGATAATCACTACGGACGCCTCGGTGTTCTTTCAGGATGGCGCACCGTTGCCGAGATGGCCTTCGACGTCCCCCCTCAAGCCTTCAGCCCTCCACCGAAGGTCACATCGACCGTCGTCCATCTTCTTCCGAAGGAACGGCCCCTTCCCTGCGATGTCACGAAACTCGAAAAAGTAACCGAAGCCGCCTTCGGCCAACGCCGCAAGATGCTGCGCCAGAGCGTAAAAAGCATAGGCGGTGAAGCACTGCTGGAAAACGCGGGTATCGACCCGACGAGGCGTGCCGAGACGCTGTCGGTGGAAGAATTTGTTCGGCTGGCAAACGCCCTGTGAGATGATGCAGCCGGGATCAGACCCAGTTCTCGACCCTTAACCCGGGCATCCGCACGAATTCGCGCATATTATTGGTGACGACAATCAAGCCCTCGCTTCGAGCATGCCCACCGATTTGCATGTCATGAACACCACAGGGCGTGCCAGCCTTCGTCAACTCCGCTCTAATCTGCCCATAATGCGCAGCGGCCTTATCCGCAAAGGGCAGCACCTCGAGCCTGGCAACGAAATTGTCGATGGCATGGATATTGTCGGTGCGACGCGCAGATTTCTCGGCATGCTGGATATGCAAAGCTGCTCCGCGAGAGCATTGAATTTCTCTCGTAATTCAGGCGGATAGGTTTTCATCACATAGATGCATATGTTCGTATCGAGCATATATGTCAGCATTAGAAGGACTCGCGCTCGTCCAAGGCCGGCTCCTCACGCTGTTCAAGAAAGTCCTGTGTCGCCCTCGGCCCACTGAGGAAAAGATCATCCCAGCGGCTTCCTTGCGGCACGATAATCCGCGTCAGACCTACTTTCAGCACATCAACCTTGTGCACATCCTCAGGGAATGCGACGGCCTTGGGCAGTCTGACAGCCTGACTGCGATTGCTGATGAAAACTGTGGATGTCGCCATTGCAGCACCTCGTATATCCTGATGGGATATACTTAGCTCTTCGGTGCGGGCCTTTCAAGTGTGTGCAGCGTTGCCATCACCTTGGCAACTGCGGCTCTTCTTCCAGCAAGCCTCTCACGAAATCGAACATGCCATGGCGGCGGTCGCGGCGGACGCGTTCGGCTTTTACGATGGCCTCCACCGCGTCGAAAGCGGCCTGGAGATCGTCGTTGAGAATGACGTAGTCGTAGTCGCGCCAATGCTCGATTTCGGAACGGGAATTGATGAGGCGTGTCTGGATGACTTCTTCCGTATCTTCCGCGCGACGGTGCAGGCGCGATTGCAGTTCCGTCATGGTTGGCGGCAGGATGAAGATCGAGACGACGTCCGCTTTCATCTTATCCTGAAGCTGCTCGGCACCTTGCCAATCGATATCGAACAGCATGTCACGGCCTTCGGACATGGCAAGTTCGACCGGCTCACGCGGTGTGCCGTAAAAATTGCCATGGACCTCAGCCCATTCCAGCAGCGCATCGCTGTCGCGGAGACGCTCGAACTCGCGTTTCGAGATGAAATGGTAATGAGTGCCTTCAATTTCGCTTTGGCGACGCGCGCGCGTCGTCACGCTGACGGAGAGCGAAATGTTGTTGTCCTTACCCAGGAGAGTGCGCGCAATGGTGGACTTACCCGCACCGGACGGCGAGGAAATTACCAGCATCAACCCTCTACGGGCAATCTGAACGGGAGAGCTATTCGCTGGCACCATGGGGCCTACTCCAGATTTTGGACCTGTTCGCGGAATTGATCGATCACGACTTTCAATTCGATACCAGCAGCGGTTACAGCACTGGCGTTGGATTTGGAACAGATTGTATTCGACTCCCGGTTAAATTCCTGTGCAAGAAAATCGAGCTTGCGCCCAACCGGGCCGCCATGCGCCAGAAGTTCACGCGCGGCTGCGACATGGGAGGTGAGCCTGTCGATCTCTTCGCGCAAATCCGCCTTGGTGGCGAGAAGCGCTGCTTCCGCATGCAGGCGCTCACGGTCCAGCGAGGCATTACCCTCGCCGATCAAGGCAATCTGCGCTTCAAGCCGCGCGCGGATTTGCTCAGGCTGTCGGGATGGGTCGTCCTCGATGATCTTCGTCAGTTGCTCGATGCGGTCGATATGGGCGGACAGGATCGTGTAGAGGGATGCGCCTTCGCGCTCGCGCATGGCTTTCAGGCCAGCGATTGCGGTTGAGAAGCCGGTGACGATATCGGCGTTGCGGGCGTCCTGCGCTTCATCGCTCTCTTCAGGTTCGCGAAATTCTACGAGGCCGCGAACAGAAAGAAGCGTGTCGAAGCTCAGCGGGGCATCGCTGACGGCGCTGCCGAGTTCCTTTTTCAGCGCCAGAACCGCGTCCAGCGCATCGCGATTGACGACGGCTTCGAGCTTGCTCTCGGAGGTCGAGAGGCTGAGGCCTGCCTGAATGTTGCCTCTGGAGAGGCTTTGGCCGGCGATCTCCCGCAGCGGCGCTTCCAGCGCTTCCATGCCGGTTGGCAGGCGCAGGCGCAGGTCCAGTCCCTTGCCATTGACGGAGCGAAGCTCCCAGGCCCAGCGATAGCGTCCGGATGAGCCTTCGCTACGTGCGAAGCCCGTCATGGATTGCAATGTCATTTGAAATATCCCCCAAAAGCCGAACGGCGGTCGTTGGAGCGACCGCAGCGGTAAAAATCAGTTGGCTGGCTTTTCCGCCTGGGCACCGCCCGGCTGGCCGTCCACCACAGTATCCGTGTTGCCCCCCGAAGCGGCCTTCTCAGCCTCGATCTTGCGCCAGCGGCGAACATTGGAATTGTGTTCATCCAGCGTCTTGGCGAAGGCGTGACCGCCCGTGCCATCGGCAACGAAGTACAGGTCATCCGTGCGCCATGGATTGGCGGTGGCCTCAAGCGCTGCCCGCCCCGGATTGGCAATCGGATGTGGCGGCAGGCCGCGGATGATGTAGGTGTTGAACGGCGTCTCCTTCTGCAGGTCCGACTGGTAGATCGGACGATCCGAAGGCTTACCCTCACCGCCGAACAGGCCGTAGATGATGGTCGGGTCGGACTGCAGGCGCATGTTCTTCTTCATGCGATTATAGAAGACGGAGGCGACATGGCCGCGCTCGTCATCCTTGCCCGTTTCCTTCTCCACGATGGAAGCCAGCGTGACGAATTCTTCCATCGTTTTCAGCGGAAGGTTCGGGTCACGCCGCTCCCAGAGCATCTCGATGAGCTTGCCCTGCGCTGCGCGCATCTGGTGGACAATTTCCTCACGCTTGGTGCCGCGTGTGTAGGGATAGGTATCCGGGCGCAGGCTGCCTTCCGGCGGCAGATCGGCAGGCAGATCGCCTTCCAGAACCGGGTCGGAAGCTAGCCGCGCGAACATCTGCTTTACCGTCAGGCCTTCCGGGAAGGACACCGTGTAAAGGATGGACTTGCCGGATTCCAGCAGCGCCAGAATATCCTTCATCGAGGTGTGCGCCTTGATCTCGTATTCGCCCGGCTTCGGCGTCTGGCCAGCGGCCAGATAACGATCCGCCATCAGGCGGAAAATGCGGGCGTTGGAGATCGCATCGCTACGCTCGAGATTATTGGCGATTTCGGCAAGGCCAGCGCCATTGCGCACGGTGATCGTCGTGTTCGTCTGGAGCGGACCGGGCTCGTGGAACGTGTTGATCATGTAGTAGAAGCCAGCAATGCCGACGATAGACACTGCAACGACAAGCGTCATGAGGAAATTCAGGAAGATCACGACCTGGCTATGGGCCTTGCGGGAACGCTTCGGCGGCTCCGGCACCTTTTCCGGTCTCAGAGCCTCGGTCGGCGATTTAGGAATGATCGGGCCGCCCTTGCTCTCTCCAGAGCCATCGCGTCCATAGGGCACCTGATTGTTCTCTCTCGTATCGCTCACCGGCGGTCCTTTTCAGTTCGGCATTACAGCGGCTTTCTTGAGCAGGCAATGCGGCAAAAACAGGTTCGGCAGGCTATTCTGCACTCTCTCCCGGTGGGAGTTTCAAACACATCTTCGTTTGTGAAGATGGCGATTCTCCACCTTGCCAATTCCTTCGAAACGTCTCGCATATTTCAAAAGCATTGGCAGATAAAGCAATCCCGGCTGTTACACCGGGAGAACTGAAAGCGTTTTTGGTTGATTCCTGCGGAAACGGCAAGTGCCGAGACCAAATCAGGCCTCGTAACGGCGCAGCACGATGGACGCGTTGGTGCCGCCGAAACCGAAGGAATTCGACAGCGCCACGTTGACATCGCGCTTGCGCGCCGTGTGCGGCACGAGATCGATGGCCGTCTCGACATCGGGATTATCGAGGTTGAGAGTTGGCGGAACGATGTTGTCGCGGATGGCAAGCGTTGCGAAAATCGCTTCGATTGCGCCTGCGGCACCCAGAAGATGGCCGGTCGCGGACTTGGTGGAAGACATGGAAATCTTCGACGCCGCATTGCCGACCAGACGCTCCACTGCACCGAGCTCGATGGTATCGGCCATGGTGGAGGTGCCGTGGGCGTTGATATAGTCGATATCCGATGGCGTCAGGCCAGCGCGCTTCAGCGCCATGGACATGCAGCGATATGCCCCTTCGCCATCCTCGGACGGCGCCGTAATGTGGAAGGCATCGCCAGACAGGCCATAGCCGACGACTTCCGCGTAGATCTTTGCGCCGCGCGCCTTGGCGTGTTCCAGCTCTTCCAGAACGACGATACCGGCGCCCTCGCCCATGACGAAACCGTCACGGTCGCGGTCGTAAGGACGCGAAGCTTTCTGCGGATCGTCATTATGCTGTGTGGACAGCGCCTTGCAAGCGGCAAAACCGGCAAGCGCGATGCGGCAGACGGGCGATTCCGCGCCACCGGCAACCATCACATCGGCATCGCCGAGCGCGATCAGGCGGGCAGCATCCCCAATGGCGTGCGCGCCGGTGGAGCAGGCCGTGACCACGGAGTGGTTCGGGCCGCGAAGCTTGTGCTTGATGGAGACCTGACCGGAGATCAGGTTGATCAGGCGGCCGGGAATGAAGAAAGGGGAAATGCGGCGCGGACCCTTGTCGCGCAGCGTGTAACCGGCCTCCACGATGCCATCCAGCCCGCCGATACCGGAGCCGATCAGGACGCCCGTCATGATCTGGTCTTCGTCGGTTTCGGGATGCCAGTCGGCGTCGTTCAGCGCCATTTCGGCGGCGGCCATGCCGTAAATGATAAAGGGATCGACCTTGCGCTGTTCCTTCGGCTCCATCCAGTCATCTGCATTGAAGGTGCCATCGGTGCCATCGCCAACAGGAATGCGGCAGGCAATTTTCGCGGGAAGATCGTCAACTTCGAATTCTGTGACGAGACGGGCCCCGTTCTGTCCGGCCAGAAGCCGTTCCCAGGTGATTTCCGTTCCACAGCCAAGAGGAGATACCATGCCGGTACCGGTGATAACGACACGTCTCATCGCCAATGCTCCGCCCTTACCCAATCATCGCTCTATTTGTTGCTGCACTTGCGCGATGCCAAGTGTCGCAGAATAAATATTGGCCCGGACTGGCCGGGCCATATCGGGAAGGCTGTCGCCTTCCCTGGAAGTCAGTCGATCAGGCCTGAGCCTTTTCGATGAACTTTACAGCGTCGCCAACAGTCAGGATCGAGTCAGCTGCGTCGTCTGGAATTTCAACGCCGAATTCTTCTTCGAACGCCATAACCAGTTCAACGGTGTCGAGCGAGTCAGCGCCCAGATCGTCGATGAAGCTTGCGCCTTCAACGACTTTGTCGGCGTCAACG
>JAAIGF010026272.1_pt1 | contig 33709 bp, 33 predicted proteins | sample 6487441 | NCBI WGS metagenome assembly JAAIGF01 (sample SAMN13974129, study PRJNA590717) | phyllosphere metagenome | biome: pepper field; feature: multiple bacterial spot infested pepper fields; material: pepper leaves; isolation source: leaves from pepper fields | host: Capsicum annuum ... | reverse complement strand
GTCGAGCTGGGAATTGGTGATGTTGTCCACCGCCGGGCCCGACAGCACCGCGTGGGTGCAGTAGGCGGCGACCTTGAGCGCACCGCGCGCCTTGAGGGCAGCGGCAGCGGCGCACAGGGTGCCGGCGGTATCGACGATGTCATCGACCATGACGCAGGTCTTGCCTTCGACGTCACCGATGATATTCATCACGGTGGAGACGTTGGCGCGCGGGCGGCGCTTGTCGATGATCGCCAGGTCGGCGTCATCCAGGCGCTTGGCCACCGCACGGGCGCGGACCACGCCGCCCACGTCCGGCGAGACGACGATCAGGTTCTCGGTGCCGTAGGCGCGCCAGATGTCGGCCAGCAGCAGCGGGGACGCATACACGTTGTCCACCGGGATATCGAAGAAGCCCTGGATCTGGTCGGCGTGCAGGTCGACGGTCAGCACGCGATCAGCGCCAGCGGTGCTGAACATCTTGGCCGCCAGCTTGGCGGTGATCGGCACGCGCGAGGAACGCATGCGGCGATCCTGGCGCGAGTAGCCGAAGTACGGCACCACGGCGGTCACGCTGGCCACCGATGCGCGCTTGAGCGCGTCGATCAGGACCAGCAGTTCCATCAGGTTTTCCGCGCTCGGCGCCGAGGTCGGCTGGATCACGAAGACGTCCTGCTTGCGGACGTTTTCTTCGATCTCGACCTGCACTTCACCATCGGAGAAGTGCGAGACCAGTGCCTTGCCCGGGCGGACTCCCAGTTCCTTGCAGATGTTCTGCGCCAGACGTTTGTTGGCGTTGCCGGAAAATACCAGCAGGTTCGGGGACTCTTGCATCATGATTGTCTCGGGCGGGGACGAGTGGCGGGGATCCGGTAGCGGCAAGGACCGCTGCGGCCCCTGCTGCTTACAACACCGCGGCTGTTTCCACGTCCCGCGCAGTGATGCGCTGGATGGCGCGGACGCAGCCGCATTGGCAGGGGCGGGAGGATTCGAACCTCCGAATGCCAGGATCAAAACCTGGTGCCTTGGGCCTCTTGGCGACGCCCCTGCATTGATGAATCAGTGTTGCTCGAGTGCATCCAGCAGTGGCGAACGTGCAACGCCCGCGGCCACCCTTGCCCGCAACTCCTTCGGCAACTCCGCTCGCCCCTGCTCTGCGGCAGCCTGCGAATCGAACTCGACGAAACAACCACTTCCGGACCCGGTCAAACGTGCCTGGCCTATGCTGCTCAACGCGGCAAGCACCGCCTCGACGGCAGGCTCGCGGCGGCGCAGCACCGGCTCGAACACGTTTCCGACCAGAGCGCCGGAAGCGAAGTCGTCTATTTTCGCCTGTGGGCAGTCGCGCGTCAAATCCGGGTCAGCGAACAGGGCCGGGGTCGGAACATGAACGCCCGGTTCGACGATCACGTACCAGGCCGGCGGCAGGGCCACCGGCTGCAGGCGCTCGCCCACACCCTCGGCCCAGGCGTTGTGGCCGCGCACGAAGACCGGCACATCGGCGCCCAGGCGCAGGCCCAGCGCGGCCAGCGCATTCTCATCCAGGCCGGCCTGCCAGAGCCGGTTCAGCACCACCAGCACGGTGGCCGCATCGGACGAGCCGCCGCCGAAGCCGCCACCCGCCGGAACATGCTTTTCAACGACGATATCTGCACCCTGGCCGATGTTGGCCGCTGATTGCAGCAACCTGGCCGCGCGCACCGCCAGATCATCGGCCTCGGCAACACCGGCCAGGCCCTCGCCCTGACGTCGCACCAATCCATCATCGCGCAGGCGCAGGCCGATACGGTCGCCCCAGTCCAGCAGGCGGAACACGGTCTGCAGCTCATGGTAGCCATCGGCGCGGCGGCCGGTGATGTGCAGGAACAGGTTCAGCTTGGCCGGGGCCGGCCACCAGGACCAGCCATCGGCGTCAATCTGCGCGGTCATGGCGCGTCGGCGCCCCACTGGTCGACCAGCAGGCGCACCTTGGCGTCCTCGCGGCTGGCCTCGATGCGCCGCGGCAGGGCCGGGCTCCCTTCCTGGGCCGGATACCAGTCCAGGTACTGGATCAGCCAACCGGCCTGCTGCATGCGCCGCGGGCGGCCCTCGGCATCGCGCTCCACGCTCCTTTCGCCGGAACCGCGCAGCACCAGGCCACGGGTCCAGTCGGACAGTTCATTTACCGGAATATCCCAACCGGTGGCATCGAGCAGCAGCTGGCGGGCGTCATCACCGGCGCGCGGGCCATCACCGAGCCCTTCCAGGCGTGCCCCGCCCTGTACCGAATCCCCCTGCAGGGTCCAGCTCTGGCGGGTGACCGGCGCACTCAGCTGGATGCGGTACTCGCTGCCCTGCTGGACCCAGTCGATGCGGCCGCTGCCACCGTTCTTTCCCTTGCTGACCGCGACCCGGCCCTGGAAGCTGTAATCGAGCTGCGCGCGCAGGGCCTGCACGCGAGCCTCCTCGGCGCGCTCGGCGGCCGGCGACACGGTATAGACCACGTCCGGAGCCGGCGTCTTCTGCGTGCCCACGCTGGTACAGGCGCTCACCGCCAGGGTCACGGCCACCAGCAGCAGCGGCCGGATCATGGAAACACTCATGGATTGAATTTCTCGCGGGCGCGCAGCAGCGCGCGGTTTTCAGGGTCGAGCTTGGCCGCTTCCTCGAAGAAGTGGCGGGCCTCGTCGTGCTTGCCGAGCACCCACAGCACCTCGCCCACGTGGGCGGCGATCTCCGGGTCGCGGGACAGCGTCCAGGCCCGGCGCAGCTGCACCAGGGCTTCGTCGTTGCGGCCCAGGCGATACAGCACCCAGCCGTAGCTGTCGACGATGGCCGGGTTGTCCGGCTCGGCCACGCGCGCGCGGTCGATCAGTTCCAGGGCTTCCTGATAGCGCTTGGTGCGGTCGGCCAGGGTGTAGCCCAGCGCGTTCAGCGCCGGCACGTTCTCCGGATCGGTCACCAGCACCTTGCGCAGGTCGGCCTCGGCGCGGGCGATGTCATCGCGCCGCTCCCAGGCCAGGGCGCGGGCGTACAGCAGGCCGTTCTCGTCCGGATAGGCGGCCAGGCCACGGGCCAGCGCATCCAGTTCGCCCGGCAGGTCGTCGGCGCGCTGGCGCAGCTCGGCTTCCAGCAGGTAGGCATCGCGGCGCACGTCATCATCGACCATCGCATCGGACTGGATGGCATGCACCTCGTCCAGCGCCAGCGCCTGCCGGCCGGCCAGGCCCTGCGCATTGGCCGCGCGCAGGCGCGCCTCGTTCAGTTCGTCGCCACCCGGCACGCTGTGGTACCAGTTCACCGCCTCGGGGTAGCGCTTGAGGTACTCGGCGATCTTGCCCAGCAGCAGGCGCTGCGCCGGGTCCGGCTTGGCGGCCTGCCGCGAGAGTTCGTTGTAGAGGCCCGACAGCGCGGCGGTGTCGCCCTGCTTTGCCAGCAGCGAGGCGCGCATGCCCCAGGTCTGCACGTTCTGCGGGCCGACGGCCAGCACCCGCTCGGCGGCGGCCGGCTGGCCCAGGCTGTCATAGGCGATGGCCACCGCGTTGCGCAGCTCCGGGTCCTGCCGGGTCTTCGGCTCGACCCCCTGCAGCAGCGCCAGCGCCTGCGCGGTCTGTCCGGCCTGCTGCAGCTGGCTGGCACGCAGCAGGGCCACCCGCGGCTCGTCCGGGAAGCGCTTGACCACTTCGTCGATCATGCGCCGGGCCAGCTCGGGCTTTTCCATGCGCAGGGCCAGCCGGCCGAATTCCTGCCAGGCCTCGATCTTCGGCGGAATGGCATTGGCATCGACCAGATCGCCCAGCACCTGCGCCGGCACGGCAGGGTCGCGGCCACCGCCCATCAGGGCGGCCAGCGCGAACTTCCAGCCTCGATCGTCGGGGTCGGCCAGCAGGGCCTGCAGCTCGTTGCGCGCGGCCTTCACGTTGCCCTGGCGCATCGCCAGCGCACCGGCGGCACTGCGCATGGACAGCGAGCTGGGCGCGCGCTTCTCCCACAGGGCCAGGCCCTTGGCGGCGCTGGCGTCATCGTTGGCAAGCATGGAGATGCGGGTGGCCCGTTCGGCCAGCCCGGCATCGCCGGCGGTCTGCTCGGCCGCCTGCAGGTACCAGTGCGCGGCGTCGGCCAGCTTGCCGGCCTGCAGGGCGAATTCACCGGCCATCACCGGTTCCAGGGCCAGTGCTTCGCTGGCCGGGCCCCGCGCGGGGGCCTTGGCCGGCGCCGCCGCCAGCACCTGGCTGAAGGCCAGGGACAGCAACAGAACACTGGGGATGCGAATCAATGCGGGCATCGTCGGCATCGGGGCCTTAAAATGTCGTCCAATGGCCAGCAGCTTATCGCAAGCAACTGAACAATGACCCTGTGGGTGCTCGGACTGAATCACCAGACCGCACCGGTAGAGCTGCGCGAACGCGCGGCCTTCGCCGGTGACGCGCTGCCGCGCGCGCTCGGTTCGCTGCGCGATACCCCGCAGATCGCCGAGGCGGTCCTGCTTTCCACCTGCAACCGCACCGAGCTGTACGCGGTGGCCGATTCGCCGCAGGCGCTGGACCAGTGGCTGCACAGCCAGGCCGGCGACCTGCAGGGCTACCTGTACCAGCATGCCGACGCCGATGCGGTGCGCCACCTGTTCCGGGTCGCCACCGGGCTCGATTCGATGGTGCTGGGCGAGCCGCAGATCCTGGGACAGGTGAAGGATGCCTGGTCCACCGCGCGCGACCACGGCCTGCTCGGCCAACGCCTGGACCGGCTGTTCCAGCAGACCTTCTCGGTGGCCAAGCGTGCGCGCACCGATACCCAGGTGGGTGCCAATCCAGTCTCGGTCGCCTCGGCCGCGGTGCGCCTGGCGCAGAACGCGTTCGCCCGCCTGGACGATTCCACGGTGCTGCTGGTCGGCGCCGGCGAGACCATCGAGCTGGCTGCACGGCACCTGAGCGAAGGCAAGGTGCGCCGCCTGCTGATCGCCAACCGTACCCTGGCCCATGCGCAGGAACTGGCCACCCGCCACGGCGGCGTGGCGCTGCCGCTGACCGAGCTGGACCGCCACCTGGCCGAGGCCGACGTGGTGTTCTCGGCCACCGCCGCGCGCGAACCGGTCATCCACCGCGAAATGGTGGCCAAGGCCCTGCGCGCGCGCCGGCACAAGCCGATGCTGCTGTTCGACCTGGCCGTGCCGCGCGACATCGAGGCCGAGGTCGGCACGCTCAACGACGCCTTCCTGTACACCGTGGACGACCTTGAACGCGCGGTGGAAGACAACCGCCGCGGCCGTCGCGAGGCGGCCGCCGAGGCCGAGGCGATCATCGACCTGCAGGTCTCGCGCTTCGTCGAAACCCTGCAGGCCAGCGCCCACCAGGCGCCCCTGCGGCAGCTGCGTGCCTTCGGCGAGGCCACCCGCGCCGAGCTGCTGGAGCGTGCGCGGCAGCAGCTGGCCAATGGCAAGCCGGCCGACGAAGTGCTGGAACTGCTGGCCCATGGCCTGACCAACCGCCTGCTGCACCCGCCGACCGCCGCCCTGCGCGCGGCCGCGCTCAGTGGCGACGCCGACCTGACCCGCGCCGCCGAGCGCCTGTTCCCGGCCACGCCGGGCTACCGCCACCCACCCGTGAGACCCGATGACGCCGACCCTGCGCCGTAAGCTGGAAGCGCTGGCCGAGCGCCGCGAAGAACTGGAACGCCTGCTCGCCGAACCCGACGTGGTCGCCGACAACAACCGTTTCCGCGATCTTTCGCGCGAATTCGCCCAACTTGAACCGGTCGCCACCGCCCTGGCCGACGAAGCCCGTGCCAAGGCCGACCTCGCCGCCGCCGAAGGCATGCGCGCCGACCCCGACCTGCGCGAGCTGGCCGACGAGGAGATCGCTGCCGCCGAGGCCCGCCTGCAGGAGCTGGAACAGGAACTGGCCCTGCTGCTGGTACCGCGCGATCCGCGCGACGAGGGCAACCTGTTCCTGGAAGTGCGCGCCGGTACCGGCGGCGACGAAGCGGCGATCTTCGCCGGCGACCTGTTCCGCATGTACGCCCGCTATGCCGAGCGCCAGGGCTGGAAGGTGGAGATCGAATCGGACAGCCCCGGCGAACACGGCGGCTACAAGGAAGTGGTGGCACGCGTGGTCGGTCGCGGCGCGTTCTCGCGCCTGAAGTTCGAATCGGGCACGCACCGCGTGCAGCGCGTGCCGGCCACCGAATCGCAGGGCCGCATCCACACCTCGGCGGCGACCGTGGCGATCATTCCCGAAGCCGACGAGGTCGATGACATCGTCATCAACCCGGCCGACCTCAGGGTGGATACCTATCGCTCGTCCGGCGCCGGCGGCCAGCACGTCAACAAGACCGAATCGGCCATCCGCATCACCCACGTGCCGACCGGCGTGGTGGTGGAGTGCCAGACCGAGCGCAGCCAGCACGCGAACCGCGACAAGGCGATGAAGCGCCTGAAGGCGCAGCTGCTGGATGCCGAGCGCCAGCGCCAGGACGCGGCGCAGGCCGAATCGCGGCGCCTGCAGGTGGGCAGCGGCGACCGCAGCCAGCGCATCCGCACCTACAACTTCCCGCAGGGCCGGATCACCGACCACCGCGTGGAAGGGCTGACCCTGTACGACCTGCCCAACGTCCTGTCCGGCGACCTCGACGCCCTGCTGCAGCGCCTGAGCCACGAGCACCAGGTCGACGCGCTGGCCCAGCTGTCGGCGGGCTGAGCCGATGTCGGCCTGGCAGCAACGGCAGCAACTGAAGGAGGCGCTGGCACGCCAGCCCGGTGATTTCATCGCCTGGGTGATGCTGGCCGATGTGGAACTGGAAGCCGGCGATATCGCCGCCGGCGAACAGGCCGCGCGGCGCGCCCTGCAGCTGCGGCCGAACCATCCCGAAGCCCTGGCCCGGCTGGGCCGGGTGGCATGGATGGTCGGCGCCCACGCCGATGCGGCACGGCTGCTCGGCCAGGCCTCCGCGCTGGCACCGGAACACCCGGGCATCGCGCTGTGGCTGGGCCATGCGCTGGAAGATGCCGACGATGCCGAAGGTGCTGCCGCGGCCTATCGCCGCGCGCACACGCTGCTGCCCGGCGAACCGTATATCGCCGCGCAGCGCCTGGCCTGGCAGCGGCGCCTGTGCGACTGGCAGGACGTGGACGCGCTGGCCGCCCAGGTGCGCGCCGCCGTTGCCGCTGGTCAGGGCGTGGTCGAGGCATTCGCCTTTCTCAGTGAGGACGCCAGCGCTGCCGAGCAACTGGCCTGCGCCCGCATGCGTGCCGCCGCGGTAGCTGCAGCCGTGCGCCCGCTGCCGGCGGCGCCAGTACGTGCACGCGGCCCGCTGCGCGTCGGCTTCCTCTCCAATGGCTTCGGTGCGCACCCGACCGGGCTGCTGACCGTGGCCCTGCTGGAGCAGCTGCAGGCCGACCCGGCACTGCAGCTGCACCTGTTCGCGCTGAACCGCGATGACGGCAGCCGCATTCGCGAGCGCCTGCAGACCGCGGCGCGCCTGCACGACGTGGCCGGCCAACGCCATGCCGAGACCGCTGCACGGATCCGCGCGCAGGGCATCGACGTGCTGTTCGACCTGCGTGGCTGGGGTGGTGGCGGCGCGCCGGAGGTGCTGGCCATGCGCCCTGCCCCGCTGCAGCTGAACTGGCTGGCCTACCCCGGCACGTCCGGTGCACCGTGGCTGGATGCGGTGGTCGGCGATGCCTTCGCCCTGCCGCCGGCACTGGAACCGCATTACAGCGAACGCGTGCTGCGCCTGCCGCGCGCCTTCCAGCCGTCCGACAACACCCGTGTGCTGGAACCTGCACCGACCCGCACCGACTGCGGCCTGCCTGCGCAGGGCGTGGTGTTCTGCTGCTTCAACAACAGCTACAAGCTCAACCCGCGCAGCATGGGCCGCGCCTTCGCGGTGCTGCAGATGGTGCCGGGCAGCGTGCTGTGGCTGCTGGCCGGCCCGGGCAAGGCCGATGCACGCCTGCGCGCGGCGGCACAGGCCGCCGGCGTGGATCCGGCACGGCTGGTGTTCATGGCCAAGCTGCCGCACCCGCAGTACCTGGCCCGTTACGCGCTGGCCGACCTGTTCCTGGACACGCACCCGTACAACGCCCACACCACCGCCTCCGATGCGCTGTGGGCCGGCTGCCCGGTGCTGACCTGCCCCGGCGACACCTTCGCCGCGCGCGTGGCCGGCAGCCTCAACCACCACCTCGGCCTGGCGCACATGAACGTGGCCGACGATGCCGCCTTCATCGCCACCGCCAGCGCCCTGGGCAACGACCCGACGGCCCTGGCCGCGCTGCGCACCGAGCTGGCACAGGCGCGCGAGCGCAGCGGCGTGTTCGACATGGCCGGTTTCGCCGCGGATCTGTCGGCGCTGCTGCAGGCATTGGCGCGCGAGCACGGCTGGGTGGGCGTGGCGGGGTAGAGTCGACCGTTGGTCGACTGCTCCGCGCGGGCCACCAACGCCCGCGCTGCGCACGTTGGTCGACCAACGATCGACTCCACCGTCCCCCTCAGTCCTCGAGCGGAAAATTCTCGATCGGCTTCAGCACGTCGTAGTGCTCCACGTGCAGCTTGCCCTTCAACTTCGGCAGATCCAGCACCGGCTCATCCACCCGCGTATCCGGCAGACGGTCCAGCAGATTGCGCACCAGCGACAACCGCCCCAGCCGCTGGTCGTTGAAGTCCACCAGCGTCCACGGCGCCGCATCGCGATGCGTGGCCCGCAGCATTGCCTCGCGGGCCTCGGTGTAGGCGCTGTACTTGCTGCGTGACTTCAGATCCACCGGCGACAGCTTCCAGCCCTTCAGCGGATCGCTGTGGCGCTCCTCGAAGCGCTTTTCCTGCTGCGCCTGGTCCACACACAGCCAGTACTTGAACAACAGGATGCCGTCATCCACCAGCAGCTGCTCGAATACCGGTGCCTGGTGCAGGAACTGCTGGTACTCGGCCTCGCTGCAGTAGCCCATCACCCGTTCCACGCCGGCGCGGTTGTACCAGCTGCGGTCCATCAGCACGATCTCGCCCGCCGCCGGCAGGTGTCCGGCGTAGCGCTGGAAATACCACTGCGTCGATTCGCGGTCGGTCGGCTTCGGCAGTGCCACCACCCGGCATTGGCGCGGGTTGAGGTGCTGGCTGATGGCCTGGATTGCGCCACCCTTCCCGGCCGTGTCACGACCTTCGAACAGCACCAGCAGACGCTGCCCGCTGTGCTGCACCCAGCGCGCCATCGCGGTCAGTTCCAGCTGCAGCGGCTGCAGCAGTTCGTCGTACTCCTTGCGCTTGAGCTTGCCCATCGTTGTGCCACGCTGGAAGGAAGCCCAAGCGTAGCGCAGCGGTTGCCCACACGGTGTTGACGCTGGGCGGAGGGGAGGAGAGTCGCCGTTGGCCACCGCTCGCGCGCAGCGCCGGTTCTTGCGGCCTGCCTGAGGGGCAGTCGACCAACGGTCGACTCTACCTGGCAGCAGCGATCTGCTGTTCGATGTCGGTGGCGGTGACCGGCCCCAGGAACGTATGCGCGACCTTGCCGTTCGGATCGATCAGGTGCGTCAGCGGCAGGCCGCGCGGAATCGCGAAGTCGGCCGGCGGGTCGAACGGATCGACCACCACGATCGGATAGGTCACCGGGTGCTTGGCCAGGAACGCCTGCATCTCCGGCGTCTCGATGTCCTCGTAGGCCAGGCCCACCACTTCGATGTTGCTGCGCATCGCATGCAGCGCCGACAGCTCCGGCATCTCCTTGCGGCACGGTGCACACCAGGTCGCCCAGAAGTTCACCACCACCCACTTGCCACGGTGCGCGGCCAGGTCGTAGTCGCTGCCGTCGATGGCCTTCATCTTCAGGGTCGGGAACTCGGCCGTGGTGCGCTCGGCCGGATTCTCATCCGCGCCCTCCGCCGGAGCCGCGGGCGTCGGCGCCTGGGCCGGCGGTGCGCTGCTGGCCGGGGTCGGTTCCTGCGCAGGCTTGCAGGCGGCCAGGGCCAGCAACAAAGCCAGCGGCAGGGCCTTCAACAGGGGGGTGCGGATCATGGGGTATCTCCGTAATCAGGATAGATGTCGCTGACACGGCGCTTGAGGCGCTCGCGCAGCGGCAGGCGAAGCTCATCCAGCGCCGCCAGTGCGGCCCGGCCAAGGCTGTCGTCGCGGTAGGGCAGGAACTGCTCGGCTACCGGGATGCGCAGCTGTGTCCACTCGTAGAGGTCGGAAAGACTGACCTGGTCCAGATCCCGCGCGAGAAGCCAGTCGCCATTCTCGTCGCGGCGCAGCAGGCCATGGGCCTGCAGTTCGCAGACAAGGTCATGCAGCAGCGCATCGGTCAGCAGCGGTTCCAGGCGCAGTATCTCATCGTCGTCAAGGCTTTTGCCGAGCGCGCGCGCCTGCTGGAAGCGCCCGAGCAGGCGCAGCAGGCCGTAGAACTCGAAGCCCTGCGGCAGCCGCAGCTCCACCGGCTGGTAGCGGAAGGCGGCCATCGACGAGGCCAGCGACGCCCCCAGCAGCACCGCCACCCAGCACAGGTAGATCCACAGCAGAAGGATCGGCACGAAGGCGACCGTGCCATAGAGCTTCTGGTAGGACTGGAAGCTGCCCAGGTAGGCACCGATGCCCCACTTGATCAGCTCCAGCAATACCGCCGCCAGCACCGCGCCGGGAATCGCATGCCGCCACTTCACCGTGTGATGCGGCACTACCCGATAGACCAGCATGATGCAGACAAATTCGATCAGCACCGGCGCCAGCCGCAGCGACAGATCAGCCAGCCAGCGCCCTTCCTGGGTGCCGAACAGCGGCAATGCCAGCACCCGCGCCGACACCGCCAGCGACGCGGCCGCGAGCATCGCGCCGAGGGTCAGCACGGTCCAGTAGACCAGGAAGCGCGTCAGCTTGGGCCGCGTGCTGCCCACCCGCCAGATCTGGTTGAAGGTTTCCTCGACGCTGTTGAGGGTGATCAGCAGCGAGACGACCAGGGCGATGAAGCCGGCGGCGGTGAGCTGGCCGGCACTGGCCGAGAACTGCCGCAGGTAGCCTTCGGCCGCACGCGCGGCGCTGGGCACGAAGTTGGAGAACACGTAGTCGCTGAGCTGGTCGCTCCAGCGGTCGAACACCGGGAACGCCGACAGCACCCCGAACACCACGATCGCCAGCGGCACCAGCGCGAACACGGTGGTGTAGGCCAGCGCCGCCGCTGCCTGGAACAGGCGGTCGTCGAGGAAGCGGCGCCAGAGGAAGCGGCCGAAGCTGGCGGCCCGTGCGCGATCCCGCGCGCGCTCCATCCACAGGTTGAGCGTATCCAGAGGTTCCATCGGCGCAAGGGTACCCGATGCGGAATCGATGCAGGATAGCCATACTGGCATCCACACGATGAGGAGACCTGCACGCGATGGGCGAGATTCTGGTGCTGTACTACAGCCGGGGCGGTTCGGTGGCACGGCTGGCGCGCCAGATCGCGCGGGGCATCGGCGAGGTGCCGGGCATGACCGCGCGCCTGCGCACGGTGCCGCCGGTGGCCGCGGTGACCCAGACCGCGCAGCCGCCGGTACCCGATGACGGCGCGCCCTACGTGAACGTGCAGGACCTGGCCGAGTGCCAGGGCGTGCTGCTGGGCAGCCCCACCCGCTTCGGCAACATGGCCGCGCCGGTGAAGCATTTCCTCGATGGCCTGGGCGCCGAGTGGGTCAATGGCACCCTCGCCGGCAAGCCGGCCGGGGTGTTCACCTCCACCGCCTCGATGCACGGCGGCCAGGAATCGACGCTGCTGTCGATGCAGGTGCCGCTGCTGCACCACGGCTGCCTGATCGTCGGCATCCCCTTCACCGAGCCGGCGCTGAGCCACACCACCAGTGGCGGTACGCCGTATGGCGCCAGCCACGTGGCCGGTGCCGCCGACGACCCGCAGCCGACCGACGACGAGGCCGTGCTGGCCCGCGCGCTGGGCCGCCGGGTGGCCGACATCGCACAGCGGCTGGCCCGATGAACACCGCGCCGCGCACGGTCCTGCTGCTGGCCCTGCTGGGCCTGGCGGCGCTGTACGTAGGCTGGTTCATCAATGACAAGCACTGGCTGGCCACCCAGCTGGTGTTCACCGCGCCGCCGCTGGCGCTGGCCATCGCCCTGCGCCTGGGCTGGCGCAAGGCCGGGTTCTGGGCCTCGGTCCTGGCCCTGGGCTGGTTCAGCCACGGGGTGATGAGCGCCTGGAGCCACCCCGAGACCCGCTGGCTGGCGCTGATCGAGATCGGCCTGGCCCTGCTGGTGATCTTCGCCGCCAGCCTGCCGGGGCTGCGCGCCCGCTTCAGCAAGCGACGCTGACGCTGCGGCCGCCGGGCCTTATCATCTGTGTTCCCGGCCCCGCGCCGCTGTACCTGTCCTGGTTTCGCGCATGCACATGATGGAAGAGCTCCTGGTCGTCACCACCGGTGGCACGATCGACAAGATCTACTTCGACGACAAGTCGGACTACCAGATCGGTGATCCGCAGATCGGCATGATCCTGCGGGAGCTGGGGGTGACTTTCCGCTTCAACGTCATTCCGATCCTGCGCAAGGATTCGCTGCACATCAACGATGACGACCGCGAGCTGATCCGCGCGACCATCGCCGCGCAGGCGACCCGCCACGTGCTGGTCACCCACGGCACCGATTCGATGGTGCAGACCGGCCAGGTGCTGGCGACGATTCCGGACAAGACGATCGTGATGACCGGTGCACTGAGCCCGGCGCGCTTCCGTGGTTCGGATGCGGAGTTCAACATCGGCTGTGCGATCGGTGCGGTGCAGTCGCTGCCGACCGGTGTGTACATCGCGATGAACGGCCGCATCTTCGACCCGCAGCACGTGCGCAAGAACGTGGCGGCGAACCGCTTCGAGTCGGTCTGACAAACCCGTAGTGCCGAGCCCATGCTCGGCAGCTCCCTGACAGCCGAGCGTAGGCTCGGCTCTACAAAAAAAAACACCCCGGCCGAAGCCGGGGCGTGCCCTTGGAGAGGGACTTGGGCTCAGTACTGGGCGTTGAGGCTGACGCCCGAGAAGGTGCTGTACCCCTTCACCCGGACGTGCCAGGTGCCGGCGGCGGGGTTGTTGATGGTGCAGGTTTCGTTGTTGCCGCTCAGGTACGGGCGGCAGGTGTAGGTCGTGTCGGTCGGGGCGCTGCCCTGGCGCACGTACAGGTCGGCATCACCGCTGCCGCCACTGATCGCCACGCGCAGCTGTGAACGGCCGGCCGGCACCTGCACCGTGTAGCTGAGCGAGGCACCGCTGGCCGCGCCCAGGCCGGTCACCGGCACGTTGTTCTGCAGCACCGTGCCACCCGGGTTCGGGTTGGTGCCGCCGCCGGTGCCGTTGATGGCCGCGGTGACCGCCGCATCGGCATCGATGATGCCCGCGCCGCAGCCGCCCGAGCAGGCGCCCGGCAGTGCACGCGCGGTGCTCTTGATGATGCTTTCCACCTGCGCCGGGCTCAGCGGCGAGGGCGCCACCGACTGCATCAGCGCCACGACGCCGGCCACGTGCGGCGCAGCCATCGAAGTACCGTTGTAGGACGCGTAGGTCGCGCTGGCCGGCACCGTGGTGCCGGTGTTGAGGGTCGAGAGGATGTTCGCGCCCGGCGCGGAGATGTCGATGCCGGTGCCGTAGTTGGAGAAGCTGGCCTTGGCGCCGGCCGAGGTCACCGCAGCGACCGCCACGACGTTGGCGCAGTTGGCCGGTACCGAGGTGGAGACGTTGGACGACTCGTTGCCGGCGGCCACCACCACGGTGGTGCCACGGCCGACCGCGCCGTTGATGGCGTTCTGGTAGGTGGTCGAGCAGGTGCCGCCGCCACCCAGCGACATGTTGATGACCTCGGCCGGGTTGGCATTGGCCGGTACGCCGCTGACGGTGCCACCGGAGGCCCAGGTGATGGCATCGACGATGTCGGAGGTATAGCCGCCGCATTTGCCGAGCACACGCACCGGCACGACCTTGGCGTTGAAGGCGGTACCGGCCACGCCGGTGCTGTTGTTGGTCACCGCGGCGATGGTGCCGGCCACGTGGGTGCCGTGCCAGCTGGAGTCGGACGCCGGATAGCCCGAGCCGCACTCGTTGGCGGCGTACCAGTCACCTTCGTCGTTCGGGTTGTTGTCGCGGCCACCACCGTCGCGCGCCATCGCGGCATCGCTGATGAAGTCGTAGCCGGGCAGGATGTTGGCGTTGAGGTCCGGGTGGCTGGTGATGCCGGTATCGATGACAGCGACGACCACGCCGGTGCCGGTGGCCTTGTCCCAGGCCGGGCGCACGTTGATCGAGGCGTTGGAGGTGCCGAAGCCCCACTGCTCGCTGAGGCGGGCGTCATTGGGGGTCAGCGTGGCACGCATGATCTGGTCGACTTCCACGTACTCGACGTTCGGATCAGCGGCGAGCTTGCGCATCAGCAGCTCGGATTCGGCCTGGTCCAGCGCGCGGTCGGAGCGCACCACACTCGGACCGGTGGCCAGGCGGCGGACCTGCTGCAGGCCGAGGGCGCGACCCTGGGCGCTGGGCAGGCCGGCGGCGGCGGTCTTCAGCGACGAGGCCAGTGCGGTGGTGTTGGCCAGCAGCTGGTTGCCGTCCTTGTACTTGACGATGAACTGCTGGTGCACCGGCGCGGACTTCAACCCGCTGAGCTGGACATCGCCAGCGAAGGCCGGGGCGGCAAGCAGCAGGGAGGTGACGACGGAAGCACTGAGAACCACCCACGACTTGCGCAGGCGCGGTTGCGAAACCTGGGACATCGGAATTTCCCTTTCTAGTGGTGTGAATGCCGGAATCGGCAGAAGCACCGGCCCGAGCGCGCGATGGAGGTGTGCACGCATGGCTCGAAGTCCGGTCAGTCAGCGGATTCCCCTGCGACCCGCCGTACTGTTGACGCTAATGACCTGAAACGGACTCCACAAGATTTTCAGCGTCTTTTCAGTAACGTGAAATGTCTGATCTGAGACGTTTTGGGTGTAGGGTTTGTGAAGGTGAAGGAACTTTCACGCCACCTCGACAGACATGAACGGGACTTTGAGTGTCCACCCATGTCTTTGCCGACATCGGCAGGCAGCCTGCCGGAGATGGTTGCTGAAACGCAGAAAGCCCGTCACGTGGACGGGCTTTCCGGGTGCGGCAGTCGAGCATGGCTCGACTCTACAGGGAGCGCAGCCGAGCGTGGGCTCGGCTCTACAGTTCAGTGCGGGCGATCAGCCCAGCTTGACCAGCCAGTTGTGGCGGTCCGGCTGGCGGCCGTACTGGATGTCGGTCAGCTCCTTGCGCAGAGACATGGTCACTTCGCCGGCCGGGGCGTTGATGTCGCCCACCGAGAAGCCTTCGCCCTTGAGCTGGCCGATCGGGGTGACCACCGCTGCGGTACCGCAGGCGAACACTTCGGCAATGTCACCGGAGGCCACGCCGTTCTTCCACTCGTCGATGGTGACCTTGCGCTCTTCGACCTTCATGCCGCGGTCGCGGGCCAGCTGCAGGATGCTCTCGCGGGTGATGCCCTCAAGGATGCTGCCGGACAGTTCCGGGGTGACCAGGGTGCCGTCCTTGTAGACCAGGAAGACGTTCATGCCGCCCAGTTCTTCCAGGTACTTGCCTTCGACCGGATCCAGGAACAGCACCTGCGAGCAGCCCTGTGCCTGCGCCTTCTGCTGCGGCAGCAGCGAAGCGGCGTAGTTGCCACCGCACTTGGCCGCGCCGGTGCCGCCCTTGGCTGCACGCGCGTATTCGGTGGACAGCCAGATCGACACCGGGGCGACGCCCTTGGCGAAGTACGGGCCGGCCGGGCTGGCGATGACGTAGTAACCGGCCTTGTGCGCGCCGCGCACGCCGAGGAAGGCTTCGTCGCCGATCATGAACGGACGGAAGTACAGGCTCGACTCATCGGCCGACGGCACCCAGGCGCTGTCCAGCGCGATCAGCTGCTTCAGCGATTCGACGAAGATCTCCACCGGCAGTTCCGGCAGCGCCAGGCGCTGCGCCGAACGCTGCAGGCGGCGGCCGTTGGCATCCGGGCGGAAGGTCCAGATCGAACCATCGGCGTGGCGGTAGGCCTTGATGCCTTCGAAGATTTCCTGGCCGTAGTGCAGGACGGCCGCGGCTGGGTCCAGCTGCAGCGGACCATAGGCACGCACGTTGGCGTTGTGCCAGCCGGTGTCCTTGTCCCAGCGCACTTCCACCATGTGATCGGTGAAGTGCAGGCCGAAGCCCGGCTTCTCCAGGATCTGGGCGCGCTCTTCAGCGCTGCGCGGGTGGTCCGAACGGGTGACGGCGAAGCTGGGAATGGACTGGGACACCGGAGGATTCCTGTTCTGGTTGCGGGTAGTGCCGGACCCGCCATGCGGCGGGCCGTGGGTCAAAGCATGCCGGTTTCGAGCCGGGCGGCCTCGGACATCATGTGCTGGTTCCACGGCGGGTCGAACACCAGTTCGACATCGGCCTGGGCCACGGTCGGGACCATCTCGAGCTTGCTGCGCACGTCGTCGACGAGGATGTCGCCCATGCCGCAGCCGGGCGCGGTCAGGGTCATCTTCACGTCGATCTCGCGCTGGCCCTCGTCCAGATGCTTGATCTCGACTTCGTAGACCAGGCCCAGTTCGACGATGTTCACCGGAATTTCCGGGTCGAAGCAGGTGCGAAGCTGCTGCCACACCAGCTGCTCCACCTGTTCATCGGTGGCATCGGCGGGCAGTTCCAGCGGGGCCGGTGCCTCCTTGCCGATGGCGTCGCCGTCCTTGCCGGCGATGCGGAACAGGTTGCCTTCGACGAACACCGAATAGCTGCCGCCCAATGCCTGGGTGATATAGCCATAGCTGCCGGCAGGCAGGGTCACGGTGTCGCCCTGCGGGACCATCACGGCCTCGCAATCGCGTTCGAAGTGGACAGGTTCGCTGCTACGGGAATACATGGAGACCGATATGGGGCCGCGGCCGAAGCCACGCAAGACGGCATTCTAGCCCAGCCGCCCTGCCCCCGCCGGTGCACTGCGGCAAACCACAGTATCCTGTGGGTGTCCTTCAGGAAGCTTCGATGTCCTCCAATGCCGCGCGTGCCAGGACCGTCACCTGGCTTTGGCCCTTCATGTTGCTGCTGGGCCTGGTTGTCGCTCCGATGGTCTGGGTGCTGCTGGCCCTGATGACCGGCCGCCAGGTCGGCTGGATGGCGGTGCTGACCGCCCTGGAACTCACGTTCATGCTGCGCCTGGGCACGCTGGGCCCGGGCCGCCTGCGCATCGCGCTGGTGGTGCTGGGCACGGTGCTGGTGAGCGCGGTGGCCTACTGGTGCATCGCCAGCGCCTGGATGGGCGGTTCGATCGGCCTGAACCCGATGGATGCCGCGCTGCGGATGGGCCCGCACCTGGCCTGGACCCTGACCAGCCTGGCCAACGGCGCGGTTGAATGGATCTGGCTGGCGGTGGCCGTGGTGGTCGGCGCCTGGCTGGCGCGCTGATCACACGGGTGCCGGTAGCGCCGGGCCATGCCCGGCGAGCGCAGCGGCCGACGCAGAAAGCCGCCGGGCATGGCCCGGCGCTACCGGTACAGCCTCAATGCCCGCCGTCGAGCGCCTTCAGTTCGCTTACCAGCGAGGCCGCGGCCTCGGCGCCATCGCCGTACAGCATGCGGGTGTTGTCGGCGTAGAACAGCGCATTCTCGATGCCGGCAAAGCCGGTGCCCTTGCCGCGCTTGATCACCACCACGTTGCGGGCGTTGACCACGTCCAGCACCGGCATGCCGTAGATCGGGCTGGCCGGGTCGGTGCGTGCCACCGGGTTGACCACGTCGTTGGCACCGATCACCAGCACCACGTCGGTGTTGGCGAATTCGGGGTTGATGTCGTCCATGTCGGCGATCAGGTCGTAGGGCACGCCCGCTTCGGCCAGCAGCACGTTCATGTGCCCGGGCATGCGCCCGGCCACCGGGTGGATGGCGAACTTCACCTTCACCCCGCGCTGGCCCAGACGCTGCGCCAGCTCCCAGATCTTGTGCTGGGCCTGGGCCACGGCCATGCCGTAGCCGGGCACGATCACCACGCGCTCGGCGAAGGCCATCATCGCCGCCACGTCGGCCGCTTCGATCGGCTTCTGCGAGCCGGTGATCGCCTGCGCTTCGCCACCGGCGCCAGCGCCGAAGTTGGAGAACAGCACGTTGCTGATCGGCCGGTTCATCGCCTTGGCCATCAGCCGCGTCAGCAGGATGCCGGCCGCGCCGACCATCATGCCGGCGATGATCAGCGCCTCGTTGCCCAGCACGTAGCCTTCGAAGGACACCGCCAGGCCGGTGAACGCGTTGTACAGCGAGATCACCACCGGCATGTCGGCGCCGCCGATGGGCAGCGTCATCAGCACGCCCAGGGCCAGCGCCAGCACGAAGAAGGCGACGATGGACCAGGTGCTGAGCGTGCTGGCGGCGATGATCGCCAGCACCACCACGGCCAGCGCCACCAGCAGGTTCAGCGCCTGCTGGCCGGGCCAGGTGACGCGCTTGTCCAGGCGCCCGTCGAGCTTGGCCCAGGCGATGACCGAACCGGACAGCGACACCGCGCCGATGGCCGCACCGACCACCGCCAGCAGCAGCATGGTGGCCGAGGGCTGGCGCGCGGCCAGGTCGGCCAGCGCCTGTGCGCTCCAGTGGCTGGTATCGCGGTTGGCCAGGAAGGCATAGCGCAGCAGTTCCACCGCGCCGATGGCCGCGGCCGAGCCACCGCCCATGCCGTTGTAGAGCGCCACCATCTGCGGCATGTCGGTGATGGCGACCTTGCCGGCCGACCACCAGGCCAGGCCGGCGCCGAGCAGCAGGGCCACCAGGATCAGCGGCACGTTGTGCAGTTCGGGCAGGAAGAAGGTGGCCACCGTGGCCAGCAGCATGCCCAGCCCGGCCCAGCGGATGCCGCTGCGCGCGGTGAGCGGCGAGGCCATGCGCTGCAGGCCGAGCAGGAACAGGGTGGCGGCCACCAGGTAGCTGGCCTTGACCAGCCAATCGAGCAGTTCGACGGTGCTGATGTTCAAGCCTGCGGCTCCTTCGGTTCGTCCTTGCCACCCTTGGGTGCGCTCGGCTTGAACATTTCCAGCATGCGCGCGGTGACCACGTAGCCACCGGCGGCGTTGCCGGCACCCAGCACCACGGCGAGGAAGCCCAGGGCTTTCTCCAGCGGTGTCTGCGCGTGGCCCAGCACCACCATCGCGCCGATCAGCACGATGCCGTGGATGAAATTGGAACCCGACATCAGCGGGGTATGCAGGATGACCGGCACCCGCGAAATGATCACGTGGCCCGCGATTGCGGCCAGCATGAAGATGTACAGCGCCACGAACCCGTCACTCATCGGCAACGCCTCCCGCTCTGTCTTCGTCGCCCCATCATAACCACGGGCTGAACCCGGCGCGCATCCCGGTCAACCAAAGCGGCGCTCACGCGTTGTCGATGGTGACCCCGAGCGAGGAACCGTACCCTGTGCTGGTGAGCAGCCCCCTCCCCCCGACCGCCGATGCCGACGCCCTGCCGGCGTCGCTGGAAGCGTTCCTGGCCAGCGTCGGCCCGCGCGCCTTCCGCTTCGCCGAAGCCGGCCTGCGCCAGCGCGAGGATGCGCTGGACGCGGTACAGGACGCCCTGCTGCGCATGCTGGACTACGCCGACAAGCCGGCCGCCGAATGGGCGCCACTGTTCTGGAGCATCCTGCGCCGGCGGGTGATCGACCTGCAGCGCCGGCGCCGCTTCCGCCTGCTGTTCTGGCGCGACAACCACGATGCCGACGGTGCCGACATCGACTGGTCCGACCCCGGCCCGGACCCGGCCCAGGCGCATGAGCAGCGCCAGCAGTACCAGCAGCTGGTGCAGGCCCTGCGCACCCTGCCCGCCCGCCAGCGCGAAGCCTTCACCCTGCGCGTGCTGCAGGACCTGGACGGCGCCACCACCGCCCGCGCCATGGGCTGCAGCGAAGGCGCGGTAAAAACCCATCTGGCACGCGCCCGACAGGCGCTGCAGGATTACCTGGAGAACCACCCGTGAACCGCTCCCTGCCTTCCGATGACGCCCTGCGCAGCCTGCACGCGCAGTCGCTGCAGTCGCTGTCGCCGGCCACCCTGGCGCGCCTGCGCCAGGCCCGCCATGGCGCGCATGCGGCGCACCGGGGCCGCTGGCGCTGGTGGCTGGCCAGTGCCTGTTCGCTGGTGATGGCGCTGGGCATCGGCGTGCAGTTCACCGGCCCGGGCACGCACACCGGCCCGACGCCGGCACCGACGGTGGCCGCGGTGGAAGACAACAGCGCGCTGTACGACGAGAATCCCGATATGTACCTGTGGCTGGGCGACACCGACCTGGCGATGGAGTGAGAACCATGCTGCGATGCCCCACCCTGCCCCTGCTGTTCGCCCTGATCCTGCTGCCGGCCGCGCCGCTGCTGGCACAGACGACTGCGCCTGCACCTGCGCCCGCCGCGAGCGCCGCGCTGCCGAACTGGGAACAGCTCAGCCCCGCCCAGCGCGAAGCGCTGCTGGCCCCGCTGCGTGACCGTTGGAACGGCGCCGATGCCGGCCAGCGCCAGCGCATGCTCTCGCACGGCCAGCGCTGGCAGTCGATGAGCCCGGAAGAACGCGACAAGGCCCGCCGCGGCCTGCGCCGCTTCGAGCACATGAGCCCGGAACAGCGTGAGCAGGCGCGCGCGCTGTTCGGCCAGATGCGCACGCTGAGCCCGGCCCAGCGCGATGCACTGCGCGAGCGCTGGACGGACATGACGCCGGAACAGCGCAAGGAATGGGTGCGGGAGAATCCGTCGCCGGCAAAGCCGCGGTAAATGGGTAGCGCCGGGCCATGCCCGGCGGATCCTGTGCGGGCCGCTGCGCTCGCCGGGCATGGCCCGGCGCTACCGCTTCAAAGCCGCGTGCAGCTCTTTGTAGAGCCGAGCCCACGCTCGGCTGCTTCATCGCCTCTGCGCAAGCCGAGCATGGGCTCGGCTCTACAGCGTGCGGGTCCGTTCACGCCTGCCAGCGCGTCTTCGCCAGCAGTTCGTCTTCCCAGTCGAAGCCCAGCTGGCCGCCCTGCACGAACAGGGTGACGAAGTTCAGCAGGTTGCGCGCGTACATCTCGCTGGCCTGGGTGGCGCCGCGGCTGGCCAGGTTCAATGGGCCATCGATGGCCACGCCCTGGTGGTCGATGCACTGGCCCGGCTGGGTCAGCGCGCAGTTGCCGCCGCTCTCGGCGGCCAGGTCGACGATCACGCTGCCCACCGCCATGCCCTCGACCATCGCCGCAGTGACGATGGTGGGTGCCGGCCGGCCCGGCACGGCCGCGGTGCAGATCACCACGTCCACGCTGCGCAGATGGTCGGCCAGGCGGCGCTGCTGCTCGGCGCGTTCCTCGTCGGTCAGCGCGCGCGCATAGCCGCCCTCTCCCGCTGCGCTCACCCCCAGGTCGAGGAAACGTGCGCCCAGCGACTGGATCTGTTCACGGGTTTCCGGGCGCACGTCGAAGCCTTCCACCTGCGCGCCGAGGCGGCGCACGGTGGCGATCGCCTGCAGGCCGGCCACGCCGGCACCGATCACCAGCACCTTGGCCGGGCGCACGGTACCGGCCGCAGTGGTCAGCATCGGGAAGAAGCGCGGCGCGCGCTCGGCGGCGATCAGCGCGGCCTTGTAGCCCGCCATGCCGGCCTGCGAACTGAGCACATCCATGGCCTGCGCACGCGTGGTGCGCGGCAGCTGCTGCAGCGGGAACAACAGCAGGCGGTCGTCACCGGCCAGCGCCGCCAGCGATGGATCCGCAGCGGGGGTCAGCAGGCCGACCACGCTGGCGCCCGGCTTGAGCTGGGCCAGCACCGCCGCCGGTGGCGCCTGCACGCACAGCAGGATGTCGATCTCGTTCCAACGGCTGGCGTCGAAGACGCGCGCACCGGCATCGTCATAGGCGGCATCGGGGAAGCCCGCAGCCAGTCCGGCACCGGCCTCGTACCAGACGGTGATGCCCAAGGCCCCAAGCTTGCGCGCCGTTTCCGGCGTCAGTGCCACGCGCCGTTCGCCCGGCGCGGTCTCCTTCATCCCCAGCAACGCCACGGCCATGCAGGTCCCCGCTGATCGGTGAGTTTTCCCGATCCTAGCAGGCGGCCACCCCTCAGTGCAGGGTGGCGCTGCCCGGGTCCAGGCGGTCGATCACGCCCTGCATGGCGCTGTCGAAGGCGCCATCGTCGACGTGGGCGCGCAGGCGGCCCAGCCGCACCATCACCGCCAGTTCTTCCGGCGAGGCCACGCAGAAGCGCACGCCGCGGCGGTTGACGAACAGCAGGCGCGAGGAGATCGGGCTGATCCAGGACAGCTTGCCAGCCTGGACCTTGCCGTCCTTGTCGACGAAGTCCAGCCAGTTGCCGATTTCCATGCGGCGGAAGCGATCGGCGTCGGCATTGTCGAAATCATCGGTATCGACCTGCCCGGCCAGTTCCACGGCACTGGCTTCGGGCACCGGCGCGGTCGGCAGCGCGACCTGCGGCAGTTCCGGCAGCGCGCGCTGCAGTTCCGGCCGCGATTCGGCAATGCCCTGCAGGGTGCCATGCAGCGCATCGATGGCGGCCGAGGCCGCATCACCGTGCACGCCGACACTGGCGAACACCTTGGCCAGCACCGGCTGCCAGGCCTGCAGCCACGGCTTGCCGATGATGTGCCGGCGAGCCTCGGCCACTTCCTCCAGCAGGCCATCGCCCAAGCTCAGTGCCTCGGCCACGGACGCGCCGTCCTCGCCCTCGCGCAGCAGCGCCAGGGTCAGGTGGTGCTGCCACGGCTGGCGCAGGAACTCGGCGATCGCCGGCGGCAGGGTGGCATCGCCGATGCGGCGGTCAAGTTCGGCGCCGGCGCGGTTGCGGGCCATCTCCAGCTTTTCCTGGCCACGCTGCGTTTCAGCGGCGCGGCGCTCGGCGATTTCCACGCGGCGGCGATGCTGCAGCAGGAAATCGCGGAATTCTTCTTCCAGGGTCAGGAAGATCGCCAGGTTCTCGTTGAACTCGGCGACCAGGCGCTCGATGATCTCCTCGACCTTGGCCATCAGCATGCGCTCGGCCTGGCTTTCGCCGGTGTTGCCTTCGCAGGCCTCGGCCAGCGAATTGAGCAGCTTGCGGGCCGGATGGGTCTTCTGCACGAACATGCGGCGGTCGAGCATGGCGACCTTGACGAAGGGCACCACCAGGCGGCCGATCAGCTCGCGCGAGCGGCCTTCCAGTTCGCGTTCGTCCAGCATCACGTCGAACAGCATGCCGACCAGGTCGATCGCATCCTCGTCCTGCGGGTCCAGCCGGGTCTGGCCGGGGTCCACGCCGAGGCGGGTGGCGTTGGACAGCACTTCGCTCTTCAGCCGCTGCGCCAGTGATTCGCCGTCCTCGCCGATGGCCGCGCGCAGGGTGGCACTGGGCGTGGCCTGCAGCAGCGACAGCACCGACATCATCTCGCGCTGGCTGAGCGGGCGATGCTGGCCCACCGCCACCTGCGCGGCCGACGTGGCGTCCTCGCGGACATGCCGGGTCTGCTGCAGCAGTTCGTGCAGCGCCTCCAGCAGCATGCCCTGCTGGCCGGGATAGGCTTCGCCCGACCCGGCCGACCCGGCCGGCGCGCCGCCGGGCATGCCATGTTCTTCGGGCAGCTGCTGCATGTGGCCACGACGTTCGGACCAGCGCGCGGCAAACCGCTGCGCCCAGGCCGGTGCGGCCTGCTCCTCGTCACTGAAATCGGTCTCGAAGCCCGACGTCTGGCGCTGCTCGACCAGGTCGTCCAGCCCGTGCGGGGCCTGCGGGGCCGGGGCCGCCGACAGCGGTCGCCGCGGGGCGCCCATCTGCGGCATCACACCGGCGGCCGCCAACTGCTCGTCCAGCTTCTCGTAGATGCGGCCCACCGGCGTGCGCATGTGGCGCTCGCACAGCTTGATCAGCACCAGGTGCACTTCCGGGGCCAGCTCGCACCCGGCGAAGGCCTGGTGGATGGCCACGCCCAGATGTTCGGGGCTGATCGGATCGAGGTCGGCGTCCAGTTCCAGGCCGCCGACCAGCCAGCCGAGGCGGCGGTCGAGGCGGGCCAGCACCGGCTTGAAATCGCGCAGCAGCACGGTGGCGAAGTTGCGCACCGCCAGCCGCGATTCCAGGACATGCTCGGGAATGAGGCTCAGGCTTTCCTCGGCCGGCCCGGACAGGGTGGCTTCGGCGGACAGCGGATGGCCGTCGGCCAGCGCGGCCCAGGCCTGGTCCAGGTGGGCGGCAAAGGCCGCGGTGATCTCGTCCCGGCGCCGGCGCAGTTCGCGCATGGCATCCAGGAACAGCAACTGCGACGAGCCGGCATTGCCGGCTCGATCGAACAGGGCATCGTCAAACCGCGCCAGCGCCGCGCCGAAGGCCTGGCCCAGGGCGGGCAGGACAGCGTCCCGCGCACGCTGGAGCTGGGCCGGGTCACGACCCGACGATCCCATCTGAGTGGGCGCACTCATCATTCGGGAAGGCTCCCCACCTTCTCTGGTACGACAGACATCATGGACATCGCGACGGCCGGTACACCCCATGTACCGGATCGTCGATGGTAGGCCGGCCAGCCCATCACGGACAGTGAAACAGTCCTCACTTCAAACCTCACGACCGGCGGCCCGGCAAGACGGATATCCTAAGCCGTGCGGGGCCTGCGAGGCGAGGGGAAGGGCTCGCCGGTTGCCCGGCAGTGGCATGACGTTCATCACAGTTTGATATTGAAGGGGCAAACACGACGCAGACAGCGTCACCAACCGCCCCGACTATAATCTTCAGCCCGTGATGACCGGTTCAGACTCCATGCCCGACCTCGCAGCCCTGCTCGCCCTCGACGCCCGCCGTTCGGTGCCCTCGCGGCAGCTGGGCGAGCCCGGCCCGGACCCGGCCACCCTGCTGCGCATGCTGCAGTCGGCCGTCCGCGTACCCGACCACGGCAAGCGCGTCCCGTTCCGTTTCCTGAAGATTGCCGGCGATGCCCGTCACACCCTGGGGGACTTTCTGGTCGAACGCAGCCGCCAGCGCGATCCGCAGGCCGGCGAGGCGGTGTTCGAGAAGGACCGCCAGCGCTTCAGCCACGCCCCGGTGGTGATCGTGGTGGTGGCCAGCCCGCGCCCGGACGCCAAAGTGCCCGAACAGGAGCAGCTGATGACCGCCGGCTGCGTCTGCTTCGCCCTGCTGCAGGCCGCCCAGGCGCTGGGCTTCGGCGCGCAGTGGCTGACCGCGTGGATGGCCTTCGACCCCGCCGTGCATGCCCACCTGGGCCTGGCCGAGGGCGAAGGCATCGCCGGCTTCATCCATATCGGCACCCCCAAGGCCGACGTGCCCGAGCGCGAGCGGCCGGACGCCGCGGCCCTGCTGCAGGACTGGACCGGCCAGTGAGCGCCGTGAATGCCGTGCCGCTGCCGCCACCGCTGTACCTTGTGGATGCCAGCATCTATGTGTTCCGCGCCTGGCATTCGCTGCCGGACGAGTTCCAGGACAGCCAGGGCTGGCCGACCAATGCGGTGCACGGGTTCGCCCGCTTCCTGCTGGACCTGCTCGAGCGCGAGCGCCCCCGGCACATCGCCATCGCCTTCGACGAAGCGCTGGACAGCGGCTTCCGCCACCGCCTGTACGCGGCCTACAAGGCCAACCGCGACCCGGCGCCGGAAGCGCTGAAGCGCCAGTTCGTGCACTGCAAGGCGCTGTGCGCGGCGCTGGGCCTGGTGGTGCTGGCCCACCATGACTACGAGGCCGACGACCTGATCGGCAGCGCGCTGCACCAGCACCGGCACAGCCATCGCGGCCTGATCATTTCCGCCGACAAGGACCTGTCGCAGCTGCTGCTGGACCACGACGAACAGTGGGACTACGCACGCAACCAGCGCTGGGACGTGGCCGGAGTGAAGGCGCGGCACGGCGTGCACGCGCACCAGATCGCCGATTACCTGGCCCTGTGTGGCGATGCGGTGGACAACATTCCCGGGATCAGCGGTGTCGGCGCCAAGTCGGCGGCGGTGCTGCTGGCCCACTTCGGCAGCATGGACGCGCTGTACGAACGCCTGGACGAAGTGCCGTTCCTGCGCCTGCGCGGCGCCGCGCAGATGGCCGTGCGCCTGCGCGAGCAGCGCGACCACGCCCAGCTCTGGCGGCAGCTGACCACCATCGCGCTGGACGCGCCGCTGGAAGGCTGCCAGCCGGGCCTGCTGCGCCAGGCGGCGGACCCGGAGCTGCTGGGCGGCCTGTGCCAGGCGCTGCGCTTCGGCCCGCTGACCCGCCGCCGGCTGTTCAGCGCCGCAGGCGTCAACGATCCCGGTTCGGCCACTGTGGCCGGTCCCGACCATTCCCTCCCCTCCTCCAGCGAGCCCGCATGAGCCAGAGAAACACCGAAGCCCCGCGCGTCGTCTACGAAGGCAAGTACCAGCGCATGGTCGTGCGCGGCAGCTGGGAATACAGCGAACGCACCCATGCCGGTGGCCTGGCGGCGATCATCATCGCGGTCACCCCGGAGGACAAGGTGCTGTTCGTCGAACAGTTCCGCGTGCCGCTGCAGTCGGCCACCATCGAGATGCCGGCCGGCCTGGTCGGCGACATCACGGCGGGCGAGTCGATTGAAGTGTCGGCGGTGCGCGAGCTGGAAGAAGAAACCGGCTGGACCGCCGAGCACGCCGAAGTGCTGATGATCGGGCCGACGTCTTCCGGCGCCAGCAGCGAGCAGATCGCCTTCGTCCGTGCCACCGGCCTGCGCCGCATCGGCGAGGGCGGCGGCGATGAGAGTGAAGACATCACCGTGCACGAGATTCCGCGCGCGCAGGCCGCCGCCTGGCTCGTACAGAAGATGGGCGAAGGCTATGCGCTGGACGCCAAGCTCTGGGCCGGCCTGTGGATGATCGAGCACCACCTGGATGGACGCCCGCGTGGCTGATGCCGACCTGCATGCGGCGCCGGCCCTGCTGGGTGCCGACGATCCCGCGATCTACACGATCCACCGCGAACAGGGCGCCTCGCCCTTCGTGCTGCTGGCCGACCACGCCGGCCAGCAGGTGCCGCGCGCGCTGCATGGCCTGGGCCTGGCGCAGGCCGAGCTGGACCGCCACATCGGCTGGGACATCGGCATCGCCGGCACCACCCGCGCACTGGCCGGGCTGCTGGATGCCTGGGCCATCGAACAGACCTATTCGCGGTTGCTGATCGACTGCAACCGGCCGCTGGCCTCGCCCACGCTGATCCCGGAAGTGAGCGACCACACCGTGGTGCCGGGCAATGCCGGGCTGTCGGCGGCGCAGCGGCAGCAGCGCATCGACGCCATCCACGCGCCGTATCACGCACGCATCGATGCCGAGCTGGACGCACGCCGCGATGCCGGCCGCCCCACCCTGCTGGTGATGATGCACAGCTTCACCCCGGCGATGAACGGCACGGCGCGGCCGTGGCACGCCGGCGTGCTGTACCACCAGGACACGCGCTTCGCCCAGGCACTGCTGCAGGCGCTGCGCGATGAAGGCGACCTGGTGGTGGGCGACAACCAACCGTATTCGGTGAGCAGCACCAGCGACTATGCGGTGCCGGTGCATGGCGAAGGCCGTGGCCTGGTGCATGTGGAGCTGGAGATCCGCCAGGACCTGATTGCCGATGTGGCCGGGCAGCAGGCCTGGGCGGAACGGTTGGCGCGGATCTTCAGCGCGTTGCAGTCGGAGTTGCTGGCGGCCGGGTAATCGTCATCAACGCAACACGGGCGCGTCCATCCACGGGAACGGCTTGAACCCGTGCACCTGCACGGTCGCGCCGATCGCTTCGAACTGATCCTTGATGGCCTGCGCGCGATTGCGATCCAGGGCTTCGCCCAGCAGCAGCGGCAACGCACGGCAGCGTGCCAGCGCTTCACCCACCGGCACCTCGTGCAGGTGCGCCACGGCCTGCGCGGTGGCCTTCAGCTGCTCGTCCACACACGCCAGCAGCTGCAGATCGAACGAGGCAAAGATGCCCGCGCCTACGCCGGCCTCGCGCGCGGCGGCCTGGTCTGCGGCCGTGGCCTCACCCAGTGCCTCGTCGATGCCTTCGATCTGCTGGAACGCGTCGTACTCGTGGTAGTGCGCCAGCGCCTGCGCGTACTCGGCCAGCGTGGACAGAGGGCGCTGCCGCTTCTGCACGTCGAGCACGTCGGCGAACGTCGCCGGCTCCAGATAGGTGGACAGGCCCAGCGCGCGCGCCTCGGCCGGCACCTCGCTGTCATCGTCGAACGCGGTCTCCTCGTCGGGCGGCAACCAGAACCGCGCCTGCAGCAGGTCACCGTCGGTGGCATGCACCCAGCCGAAGGACGCGTACACGCCATGGTCGTCGTTGCAGGCGGCAAACGCATGCAGGGTCTGTTGCAGGTCCAGCAGTTCGATCATGCGTTGTTGGCCTGGCCATCAAGGGAACCGCAGTCTACCGCTGCCGGGCGCAGGCCCAGCGCGATGATCACGCCGAACAGGGCGAACAGCGCGGCGCCGTACTCGGCACGCACCAGCCCGGCCAGCGCACTGGGCGAGCCTGCAACGCCGGCGCCGGCATTGGCCACCATCACCAGCACCGCCAGGCCCAGCGCACCGCCGATCTGCTGCGCGGTGGCGGCCATGCCCGAGGCCACGCCCTGCTGTGCGGCCGGCACGCCCTGCCCGGCCACGATCCACATCGAGGTCCAGGTCATGCCCTGGCCGATGCTCAGCACCACCACACCCGGCAGCAGCGGCCAGAAGTTCGAGGCGTGCGGGAGTGTCGCTGCGACCCAGGCGATGCCGACGGCGCCGGCCAGCTGGCCGAGCACCAGCACCTTGCGTGCACTCCAGCGCTTCAGCGCCCACTCGGCCAGCTGGATGCCGACCGTGCACACCGCCGTGGCCGGCAGGAACGCCAGGCCGGCCTGCAGCGGACTCCAGCCGTAGCCATCCTGGAAATACAGCGCCATGAAGTAGTACTGCACGCCGTAGCTGCTCATGAAGGCGAAGGTGAGGCCGAGCGCAGCGCGCAGGCCGGGCAGGCGCAGCAGCGCGAACTGCATCAACGGGTCGCGGCTGCGCTGTTCGATCTGCACGAAGGCCACCAGCAGCAGCGCCGACAGCAGCAGGCAGCCCAGCGTGGCCGGCGCGGTCCAGCCCCACTCCGGTCCCTGCACGAGGGTGGTCACCAGCAGGCTGCCACCGAGGGTGACGGTGATGCAGCCGGCCAGATCGAACGAGCGCCCCTGCGCGCGCGGGCCATCGGCCGGCAGCCATGCACCGGCGGCGACGGCGCAGGCGGTGGCCAGCGGCACGATCACCGCCAGCACGGCCGGCCAGCCGAACGCCTGGGTCAGCACGCCACCGAGCAGGGTGCCCAGCGCCAGGCCGACCGCGCTGGCCATGCTCCAGATCGCCAGCGCGCGGTTGCGCACCGGGCCCTCGGCATACAGCGTGTTGATCAGCGCCAGCGTGGCCGGGAACAGCAGTGCGGCACCGATGCCCTGCGCCGCGCGCGCGACGATCAGCAGCGTGGCGTTCGGCGCCAGCGCGCCCAGCAGCGAGGCCAGCGCGAACAGCAGCATGCCCAGCCGGTAGAAGCGGCGGCGCCCGATCAGGTCGGCGGCGCGCCCGCCCAGCAGCAGGCTGCCACCGAAGGCCACGGTGTAGGCGCTGACCACCCACTGCAGCTGCTGCGCGTTGATCTGCAGCGCGCGGCCCATGTCATGCAGGGCGACGAAGATGATGGTGGCGTCCAGGGCGATGATCAGCTGGGCGGTGGCCAGCAGGGTCAGCGCACAGCGCGGGTACTTGAGAGGGGGCATCGGCAGCGGTGGATCGGTGGGGGAACGCAGTCTCATTGATGCGGGCCAATCAATAAACCCCTGCATGACCATATCTGTCATGATTTTCGGCATGAATGGATCCTCGTTGGACCTCAATGCCGTGCGCATGCTGGTGCAGGTGGCCGAGGCACGCAGCTTCACGGTTGCCGCCGGGCAGCTGGGCCTGAGCCAGTCCGGGCTGTCGCGCGCTATCGGCCGGCTGGAGGCCACGCTGGGGGTGAAGCTGCTGCAGCGGAACACCCGCAACGTGGCGCTGACCCCGGATGGGCGCCAGTTCGTCGACCAGGTCGCGCCGCTGCTGTGTGGCCTCGAGGACGCCGAGCGTCAGCTGGCCGACCGCCCGTGCACGCCCTCGGGCACGCTGAAGATCAGCGCGCCGTCGATGTTCGGGCGCAAGGTGCTGGTGCCGCTGCTGGGGCCGTTGCTGCAGCAGCACCCGCAGCTGCAGGTGGACGCGGTGCTCAGTGATCGCCTGGTCGATCTGGTCGAGGAAGGTTTCGATGCCGCGCTGCGCACCGGCGTGATTGCCGACCAGCGCATCGTTGCGCGGCCGCTGCGACCGCTGCGCTGGGTGACCGTGGCCAGCCCGGCCTACCTGGCGCGTTGCGGTACGCCGGGGGATATCGCCGCGCTGCACGACCATGCCTGCCTGGCGGTACGCAACCTGCGCAGCGGACGCGTGGTGGACTGGCAGTTCCGGCAGGACGGCCAGCTGCACGACTTCACCCCGCCGACGCGGATGGTGTTCGACAGCGGCGACCCACTGGTGGAAGCGGCCATCGCCGGCATCGGCATCGTGCAGGTGATGGATTTCGCGGTGGCCGATGCGTTGGCCGACGGCCGCCTGCAGCGCGTGCTGCAGCCGTTTGAAGGCCGCAGCCGCGAGCTGTCGCTGATCTATCCGCCGTCGCGGCAGCACTCGCCGAAGCTGCAGGTGCTGGCCGACGCGCTGCTGGCCGGCGACTGGTAGATCCACGCCATGCGTGGATGGGATTCGGACACGCGGTAGCGCCGGGCCATGCCCGGCGAGCCGCAGCGCGGCGGCGGAACGGAATGCCTCCGGGCATGGCCCGGCGCTACCGGTAAGGCGTTGCCGGCCAGCGGCCGGCACTACCGATCAGGCGAAGCTGTCGGTGGCGCGCACCAGCGCGTCCACGTTCTCCGCTTCAAATGCGGAGTGGCCCGAGGCCGGGGTGATCTCGAGCTTGGCCTTCGACCAGACCTTGGTCAGGTCCCAGGCGTTGGCCAGCGGGCACACCACGTCGTAGCGGCCGTGCACGATCACGCCCGGAATATCGGCGATGCGGTGCGCGTCGCGCAGCAGCTGGTCTTCCACTTCGAAGAAACCGCCGTTGACGAAGTAGTGGTTCTCGATGCGGGCAAAGGCCAGGGCGAAATGCGGGTCTTCGTGGCTGTTGATGAAGTCATCATCGACATGCAGGAAGCTGGTTGCGCCTTCCCACACCGCCCAGGCCTTGGCTGCTTCCAGGCGCGTGGTTTCATCTTCGCTGGTCAGGCGGCGGTGGAAGGCCGAGATCAGGTCGTGGCGCTCCACGGCCGGGATCGGCTTCAGGTAATGCTCCCACGCATCCGGGAACAGGCGGTTGGCACCTTCCTGGTAGAACCATTCCAGTTCCCAGCGGCGCAGCATGAAGATGCCGCGCAGGACCAGCTCGGTCACGCGCTGCGGATGGGTTTCGGCATAGGCCAGGGCCAGGGTCGAACCCCAGCTGCCACCGAACACCTGCCAGCGGTCCACCTTCAGGTGTTCACGCAGCTTCTCGATATCGGCAACGAGGTCCCAGGTGGTGTTGTCGACCAGGTCCGCATGCGGGGTGGAACGGCCGGCGCCGCGCTGGTCGAACAGGATGATGCGGTACTTCGACGGATCGTGGAACTGGCGCATCTTGTCGCTGCAGCCGCCGCCCGGACCCCCGTGCAGCATCACCACCGGCTTGCCGTCCGGGTTGCCGCACTGTTCGAAGTACAGCGTGTGGCGGTCGTCGACCTTCAGGGTGCCGACGTCGTAGGGGGTGATGGCGGGATACAGCGTACGCATGCTTGCAGCTCCAGGGTGATGCCCTGCCGAGGCAGGAGAACCTCCATTCTAGGCCGGGCGCTGGCCGAGGGTGATGCGGTCGCGCTGCTCCAGGTCCTGCGCGGTCTGCACCTGCGCATAGCCGGCCTGCTCGAACAGCGCGCGGATCGCCTCGCCTTGGTCCCAGCCGTGCTCGATCAGCAGCCAGCCGCCGGGCAGCAGGTGCGCCTGGCCGCCGGCGACGATACGGCGGATGTCATCCAGCCCATCCACGCCGGACGCGAGCGCCGTGGCCGGTTCGAAGCGCAGGTCGCCCTGCTGCAGGTGCGGGTCATCGCTGGCGATGTACGGCGGGTTGCTGGCGATCAGGTCGAAGCGCTGGGCCTGCAGCGGCGCGTACCAGTCGTGCCCGCCTTCGGCGAAGCGCACGTTGTCCAGTTCATGGCGGGCGGCGTTGCGCGCGGCCATCGCCAGTGCGCCGGCGCTGGCGTCGGTGGCCAGCACCTGGGCCTGCGGGCGCTCGCTGGCCAGGGCCAGGGCGATGGCACCGCTGCCGGTGCCGAGATCGGCCACCTGCAGGTCGCGATCGGTCGGCAGGCGCTCCAGCGCCAGCTCCACCAGCAGCTCGGTTTCCGGGCGCGGAATCAGGGTGGACGGGTCGACGTCCAGATCCAGTGTCCAGAAGCCGCGGCGGCCAGTCAGGTAGGCCACCGGTTCACCGGCCACGCGGCGTGCCAGCAGGACGTCGAAGGCGGCCAGATCGGTGGCGGGCAGCGGATCGGTGGCGTGGGCGAACAGCCAGCTGCGCGGCCGGTCCAGCACGTGCAGCAGCAGCAGTTCGGCCTCATGGCGGGCGTCGATGCCGCCGAGGCGGGCGCTGGCGTCGGCTACGGCCTGGCGCAGGGAGGGTTCTGTTTTGAAGGACATGCCTCAATTGTAGAGCCGAGCCCATGCTCGGCTGTTCTAAAGGCAGCCGAGCATGGGCTCGGCTCTACAGAGCGACGCAGCCGAGCGTGGGCTCGGCTCTACAAAAGCCGGGATTCGTTCAGGTCCGGCGGGACGGGATAAGGAGGGGCTATCGACCCTTCTTCACGGCCCGGCACGATTTCCCTTTTCATACAAGCACTTGCAGGATGGCGAGGACCGGATTCACGGCAGGCTCATTGCATTTCAATAGACTCTATCTATCAAATAGATGAAATCAATGCATTGTTCTTATCGCTGATGAATCGGTAACCTAGCTCCTGTCGATTCACCCACTCCCCTTCACCCAGAGGAAAAACGATGTCCCTCATCAACACCCAGATCCAGCCGTTCGAAGCCAACGCCTACCACAACGGCGAGTTCATCAAGGTTTCCGATGCCAGCCTGAAGGGCCAGTGGTCCGTCCTGATCTTCATGCCGGCCGCGTTCACCTTCAACTGCCCGACCGAGATCGAAGACGCCGCCGAGCATTACGCCGAGTTCAAGAAGGCCGGTGCCGAGGTCTACATCGTCACCACCGACACCCACTTCTCGCACAAGGTGTGGCACGAAACCTCGCCGGCCGTCGGCAAGGCCCAGTTCCCGCTGGTCGGCGACCCGACCCACAAGCTGACCCGCGCCTTCGGCGTGCACATTGAAGAAGAAGGCCTGGCCCTGCGCGGCACCTTCATCATCAACCCGGAAGGTGTGATCAAGACCCTGGAGATCCACTCCAACGAGATCGCCCGTGACGTTTCCGAGACCCTGCGCAAGCTGAAGGCTGCCCAGTTCACCGCCGCCAACCCGAACCAGGTCTGCCCGGCCAAGTGGAAGGAAGGCGAGAAGACCCTGACCCCGTCGCTGGACCTGGTCGGCAAGATCTAAAGCAGCACCGGCCTGCCGCGGCCCCACGCCGCGGTGCGCTCCTCATCCCCGTGCCGGCCCCACGCCGGCGTGGGGGTGAACCCAAGACAGCCGAGCAAGCAAGCCATCGCTCGCCAGCC
>JAAIGF010243853.1_pt1 | contig 33865 bp, 52 predicted proteins | sample 6487441 | NCBI WGS metagenome assembly JAAIGF01 (sample SAMN13974129, study PRJNA590717) | phyllosphere metagenome | biome: pepper field; feature: multiple bacterial spot infested pepper fields; material: pepper leaves; isolation source: leaves from pepper fields | host: Capsicum annuum ... | reverse complement strand
TATATCGGCGGTGCCGGTGTGGCCCGTGGTTACCTGAACCGTGATGACCTGACCGCCGAGCGCTTCCTGGACGATCCGTTCAATGCCGGAGCGCGGATGTACCGCACCGGCGACCTGGGTCGCTGGCTGGCCGATGGCAAGTTCGTCGTGGTTGTAGGCCAGTGCCGGGTCAATGCCCAGGGCCTGCTTGAGGCCCTCGCTGGCGCCGCCGCCGCCGGCGAACAGATCAACCACAATCTCACCGGGCCGGAGGCGCGAGCGCTGCGGCAGGGGGAAGTTGAAGGAGCGGGAGCCGTCAGCCACTGGCCACCGCCTTGCCGTCGATCAGGCTCTGAACGTCGCGTTGCAATTCGATGATCGGGTCAGCCCAGTCGTCCGGAACCTGTTTGCTCATTGCGTGAAGTTCGTTCCGGATGCGTTCGAGGCGCCCCAGGTCCACGGCCTGCGCGGGCTGCTGCGCGGGCAGGGCGGCGTAGAGCTTCGTCCCATAGGGGATTTTCCGAAGGTCGGCGAGGACACGCATTTCCCGCTCGCCGAATGCTTCGGGATCACCGTGCGCGGAAACCACCTCGGCCACCGGCTCCTGCCCCACCGGCTGGCAGGCGGCGATGGTCTCACCGCGCTGGTGAAGCATCATGCAGAAGTTTGCCACGTCGCGCGGGTCGCCCTTGTCCACGTGGTCGCGCAGCATGCGGCTGAGGGCATCCGCGCTGCACTGCGCGGAGTCTTCCCAGCCGCCACGGCCTTTGGCGCGGGCTGCGGCCATCTTGGCCTTCATGGAATTGGCAAACGAATCAACCGCCATGTCGTCGGGGTGCTGTTCGGCCACCGGCTGGCGTGCGGCGAGGGCGGCTCTCAGCGTGGTCACGCAGGCCCACGTTTCCGCCTTCTCTGCATCACCGTATTGGTCAAGCGCGTGCTGGCGATTCATCTCGATCACACTAAAGGCGGCGCTTACCAGTGCATCCCCATGACCAGCCGGGGAGAAGTGATCTTTGTTCATCGTGAAAGCTCCTTATCGAGTGCTGCGCATGCTTCCAGGCGTTCCGCTTCGGCGAGGTAATAGGCCTGCCGCTCCTTCTGCTGCCGTGGTGACCAGTAGGGGTCGACCGCTGCGGTTTCAGCCGCTGCGCGCGCTGCAACAGCGAGCGCGGCGGGGGAGTGGCGGAATATGTCGAGCTGGCTGCGCACGCTGGACTCCGGTGGATGGATCCCGGCTTGTGGAACCTGGCCAGGGCAGGGCCTGTCGCGGGCGACGGGCGGGGTGAATCAGTGGGTGTCGCTGGTATCGACGAACCGGGCGCGCGCTGAGCGCGCAGAGCGGCGGCGGCGCATATCGGTGACGAAGGCCGGCCAGTTATCGCGGGCATCGGTGATGCAGCGATAGGCGAAGTAGAGGAAGCCGGCGAGGGCGATCACGGTGAAGGTGTGTGCGCCGGTATTAACGGCGCGCACCAGCAGCGCGAGGCATGCCCCTGCGATGATCGCGGCGAACAGCGGGAGGCTCAGGTGGCGCATCACGCGGCCCCCATCAGGGGTGGAACGACTCCAGTGCACGAGCCCTGGCAATCACCATTCTTGGCGTCGAAGCGGAGCACGTCGATCTCGCCACGGAAGCCGGCAACCGCCTCGCGGATTGCATCGACTGAGTTGCCATCCATGGGATGCAGCTCCAACAGCCGCTCGGCCAGCCAGACTGCCCGGAATGGCGTTGGGAGTGCCTTCTGGACGGCGAAGCCGGTCCCGATGTGCGTGATGTTCCAGTCGCCGAAGTCGACCTCACCGTACTCCCCCATCAGCGTCGACTCGTCATCACTCACTGCGTGGTGGCAGAAGAACGGTCCCACCTTGAAGCCAGTGAACGCGGTCGGTTCGGAGGAGTCGTAGCGCTCGGCGTCAGCGGCGCACGGTAGATTCATGGTCAGCACGGAACGACTCATGCAACACCGCCTGTGATGCGGGCGAGGGCGGTAGCGCGGCGCTCCCAGGCTCCACGCGCCGCAATGAAATGCTCGTGACCCTCTGGCGACCTGAGCCAGCGCTCACGGGCTTGGTCGTATGCCTCGTCCGCCGCCACCAGCGCGTCAATGGCTTCGCCTGCCTCCTGCAGCGCTTCTGCGTAGCGGCGCGTGTCTGAGCCATCGTCGGCGGCGCCGTGCAGCGCGCTGACTGCATGTCGGATGGCCGCAATCTTGGACGGGCCGCTCATGCCGCGCCGCCAGTGGTGCTGCGGGCGGCCAGCGCCAACATTGCTTTCATGTCGGCGACGGCGCGCGCTGCAGACTTGTGGCCGTCCAGCACGTCACGACGCGCGAGGCGTGCGGCGCGGGCAGCCAGGTGAGGCCGGTAGCCCATACGGGCAGCTGCGATGGCTACGGCAGCGCCCGCGCCATCTGCGCGCTGCTGGCGCTTGCTGGGGAAGGTGAGGATGACGGCGCTCATGCTGCCTCCGCCTTTGGGAAGGTGAGGGCGTCGACGTACTGCTCGCGGCTGGCGGCGCCAATGCGCAGCGCCGAGGCGGCGCGGTCCAGGTCGCGAGCCAACGCGGTGGCTTCATCGGAATTGAGGTGCAGGTAGCTGCCACCGGGCAGCTGCACGCAGACGACGCCTGCGCGGTGCCGGGGTTCTGCTGCGATGGGGCCGTTGGCGGCCAGTGCGAGTGCGGCCATGCTGATCTCCTGCGCCCGGCCCCGGGATGGGGCTGTGTGGGCGACACGCTTAGATTAGGAGTAGCTAACCTAACCGTCAATAGGAGTGGCTAATTGTCGGCGCGGGTTTGCTGAACGATGCAATTTCCATTCATATATGACCAGAGACACGCCCCGCCGGCGCGTGCGGGTCTTAGTAGCGCGCTGCAAGCGCCAGTGGCATCATCACGCGACCATCACTACGGTGGCCGGGGCCGTAATGGCACCGCACATTTACAGGGGACATGGATGAACAAGATTTGGGCCGTCGTTATGGCAGTGCTTTTGATGTCTGGCTGCGCGAGCAATCCTCCGCTGAACTTCTCGGTTCCTGACGTCGGGGTTAGTTCGAAGAAGGTCGATGGCGAGCTTCGCTCGCTGACGGTCACTCTGGCGCGGCCTGACGAGGCGAAAGGGAAGATCCCCGCAGCAGCGCAGCACGAGATCCCGCAGATGTGGGAAACCGCGCTGACTGAGGCAATCAACAAGATGGCGGTGTTCCGCGATGACTCCTCCAACAAGCTGAGCCTGTCGGTAAAGATTCTTGCGCTCGACATCCCGACCTTCGGTGCGTCGATGACCACCAAGACCATCGCACGCTACGAGCTTATTGATCGCGCGACTGGTGCGATTGTGTACACCCAGGACGTGAGCGCTGAAGGCGTCGTCCCCGCAACGTACGCTTTTGCTGGCGTGATCCGTGCCCGCGAATCCATCAATCGATCAGCACAGAACAACATCACCCAGTTCCTGCAAGCACTCGAAACTGTTGATGTGAGCAAGCCGATGTTTCCCAGCAAGCAGGGCGCGCCGTGAGGCGGGCGCTGCTCTTGGCCCCACTTTTGCTGGCGGCATGCGCACCTAACGTTCGTACAGATAGTTACTCGGTCGGATCAGTGGGCCAGGTCAATCGGACCGTGTCGGGTTCGGTTATTAGTGTTCGCCCAGTGTCGATTGACGGCACCCGAGGTGGCGGCGCTGCAGCGGGCGGTGCGATTGGCGGCGTCGCCGGGTCTACCATGGGCGGCAGTAGCGAGGCCGCAGTGATTGGAGCTATCGGAGGATTGGTTGTTGGCGCCATCGCCGGCGCTGCAGCAGAGCGCTCGGTGTCTAACACTACCGGCTTGGAGTACGTTGTTCAGACCGAGAACGGCAACCTGATGACAGTTGTGCAGGGCCCCGAGCCGGTGTTTGAGGTCGGCCGCAGCGTCCTAGTACTTTATGGGTCACCTTCGCGGGTCATTGCTGATCCAAGGGCAGCTCGCTGATCTTTGCAAAAAGAGGCCCTGAGGGCCTCTTTTCTTTAGAACTTCCGCAGGCCTGCGTGTATCAGTGCCTTGCCAAGGATGCTGACCTCGCCATCATGTGTACGGTAGGGAGGGAAATCCGGGTTCACGCTCACCACGTGAAGTCCATCGCCTCGCCGCTGCAGCATCTTGATCTGCGTTTCGCCCCCGATGTTGATCAGGTAGTAATCGTCACCGTCGAAATAGTCGCAGCTAGTGTCGATCCAAATGATGTCGCCGTCCTCAAGCTTGGGTCGCATGGAGGGACCGCGCCCCGTGATCAATTGGATGCGCCCGGGCTGAGGCATGAAGCCAAGCTTTCGGCGTACCTCCCACTCTGCGATCTCGATTGACTCGACGACCTCCGGGAAATCCTGATTGACCACTCCCACTCCCATGCCAGCTGCTCCTTCGAAGACGTCGAAGCGAACATAGCCGGGCCGGGTCTCAGTCGCCGCGACGGGTGCGATCCAATGTGATGTGTCTTGCGAAAGCATCTGTCCGCGCCCAGTCGCAAGCCAACCCTCGTCGACGCCGAGTGCGCGCGCTGCAGCCAACAAGTTCTCGCCTCGCAGGAACTTGGCTTTACCGCTGAACCATCCATTGACGCTCGGCGCGCTGATGCCAACGCGCCGAGCTAGCTCTGCTTGGGTAATAGAGGCGTGCGCGATGGCGGCCGTGAGTCGTTCTGCGAGTGTGCTCATTAGGTAAGGCTAACCATTAGCTTGTTAGGACTGGCTATTGACTTGATGATTAGCGAGTCCTAATCTTGACTCATGGACAAGCCGACCGACTCGCAGATCATCGACCGCCTGGGCGGCACCACCGAGGTAGCCCGAATCTGTCAGATCAAGCCGCCATCAGTCAGTGAATGGCGTTCTACGGGCATTCCTCCGGCACGCCGCCAGTTCTTGGCTCTGCTGTGCCCAGAAGCCTTCGCTGACGTTGTCGCGGAACGGTCGAGTGCCATCGCTCACATCCGTCAGCTGGTCGACAGCCGCATGAGCAAACGCGCGCTGCGCGATCGCTTCGGCTTCAAGACCGACGCGCACCTGGCCGTGGTTCTGCAGCTGCCTGCGGAGCAGGTGGCGAGCTGGCCGGAAGAGGGCGCCTTGCCGGCGCTGCCGCAGATCCAGAAGTTGCTGGGCCATGAGCCGCAGGCGCAGGGCGCTGCGGCGGATCAGGACCCGGACGAGACCCGAATCATCCCCGTGGAGGCTGCCTGATGGCCTACGACCGTGTGAGCCGTTCGCCCGTCGCGACAACTTCGAAAGCATCGCCATCCACGTTGACCGCGCTGCCGTCGCCGAGGCGATACCGGGCCATTCCTTCGATCCAGCTTTCGCCATCCATGTCGGACGTGTCGATGCGAGTGCTGTGCTTGATGACCCAAACCCTGCGGCCGTCTTCGCCGCGCGTTTCGATGGTTTCCGTGTCCATGGAGAGCCCCAATGTCTGAACTGACCCCCGAGCAGGTGCGGGAGCACCACCTGTCCCGTATCAGGGACTACGCGGTCCAACACAACATCAGTGGCGAGCATATCGCACTGATCTTCAACGCAGGCCTGGCTGCGGCGCGGACTCTGCGCCCGGAGCTGGTCACGATGGGGGAGGGCTGCTATGCGCGCGCTGTCTGATAAGTGGAACCCCCGCCTGTGGCTGCGGGACTGGCTGATTAGGCCTTCCAACCGAGAAGCCCTGATCGCAGCCCGAACCAATGCGGGCATAAGGGCGGCGATCAAGGCTTGGCACTCGGAGCAGAGCGAAAAGAAACAGAGCCCTGAAGCAATGTCAAGGGTTGTTGGCTCGGCGGTTGGCGATTGCGTCAAATCTGCTTTGGAGACAGGTAATCCTTCAGACCGTCGATCATTGGCGCCCCACTTCCCATCTGCTCGCGGTCTTGAGGGAGTAGGTCCAGGAAGTCCTTTATGAGCAATTCCCCGTCGATTCCTGGTTGCTTGCTCAGCGCGAGCGCCAAGTCGCCGATTGCTCGAACGGCTGCGCCAGACGTCTGTGCGATCGCGTTTGCGAATGCCTGAACTTCCAGTTGATCCATGTCGCCCTCCTTGCGGGCTGTCTTGTTGGCCCTCGCAGCGTACCGCAAGGCGGGCGGCCCCCGTCGTCCCTGAAATGTTGATCTCCATGGCGCCAATCGTGCGCCAGCCGGGCCCGGCCCGAAACCTTGAAAAACCGTCCCTCCCAAGGTGACCCATGACCTGCCGTACCTCTTCCCTGAACTGGCTCGACGTTCTCTACACCTCCGTGCGCAAGACGCCGGGTGGTGTGGTCGACGCTGCGACCTTCCTGGCTGACCGCCGGGGCAAGTCGATGCACCCCGAGACGCTGCGCGCCAAGCTGCGCGGCCTTGAGGGTGAGTCGCTGACGATCGAACACGCCGAGCTGCTGACCGAGTGGATGCAGGAAAAGGCGGGCGGTTCGGATTACGCGCTGGAATGGATGCAGGCGCTGGCCAGCCAATTCGGCATGGCCGTGGACGTAGTCCCGCCGCCGCCGGAGGGTGGCTGGTCGGACGAGATCGGCGCCATCCAGACGAAGCTGCTGGAGATCACCTCCCGCGTGGGCAAGCTGTCGGGCACGGCACTGGACGCCATGTCCGACCGGCACATCGACAGCGACGAAGCGGAACTGATGGTCAGCGAGGTGCGCGCGCTGCGCACGATGGCGCACCGCCTGGAGCGCAACGTGGCGCGGGCAGCGGCAAAGCAGCGCAAGGGGAGGGCGTCCTGATGAATCACCCCGCGCGCGCTACCGATCCCAGTACGAGCCATGAGGCTGCAGCCCACCTGATCGCCAGCGGCAAGCAGGCCGACCAGTTGGCCAAGACCGCGCATGCGGTCAAGCAGTACCCCGGTCAGAGCAGCATGCAGCTGTCGAAGTTGACCGGTCTGGACCGCCACATGTTGGCTCGCCGTTTGCCGGAACTTGCCCGCGACGAGCGCGTGTGGCGCGGCCCCAAGGCGCCTTGCCCGGTGAATGGCGGCAGCGCGTGCACCTGGTGGCCAGTGGCGCCTGGCCAGAACCTGCCGCTGGAGTTCTGACCATGTCGACCATTGTCATGTCCCAGTGCTGGCCGCTGCAGGGTCTGAGCGTCACCCAGAAGGCCGTGCTGATCTCGCTCGCCGACCAGGCCAACGACGAGGGCGTCTGCTGGCCGGCCATCACGACCATCGCCGCGCGCTGCTGCATGTCGGCGCGCGCTGTGCGCAGCGCCATGGATCATCTGGAGGCCGTGGGCCTGCTGTCGCGGGAGCGCCGGTTCAACAGCAGCAACGTGTATTCGGTCACCCCGGCCAACTTCGACGCCGCTGCTGCTGGCACCAAGGGCAAGCGCAAGAGCGGCAAATCGGGGGATGCAGCGGGCGCAGGTGGTGCGCCCCATGCAGGGGGTGCGCCCGGTGCAGTAGGGGGTGCGCCCGCTGCAGGGGGTGAGGCAGCGGGCGCAGGTCTGGAGGTGCGCCCCGTGCCGCCTAACCGTAATAAAACCATCATTGAACCATCAGATGAACCGTCAATTCCGGCGGTCCTCGCGGACGCGCCGCAGACGGCACCTTCCGAGACGGACCTACAGGCCGCGTGCCGAGCGACGTGGATTGCCTACGCGACCGCCTACCGCGATCGCCATGGGGTCGCCCCGGTTCGCAACAGCAAGGTCAACGCGAACGTGAGGCAGCTGTTGCAGCGGCTAGGCCGCAGCGAAGCCCCGGCAGTCGCTGCCTGGTTCCTGACCGTCAATGAGCGGTTCGTCGTCCAGGGCATGCATGACCTCGGCCACCTGCTCGCGCGCTGTGAGGCGTACCGGACGCAGTGGGCCACCGGGCGGCAGATGACCGCAGCCAGTGCGCACCAGCAGGACCAGACCCAGAGCAACGCTAACGCTGCCGACGAGGCCAAGGCGAAGCTGCGCGAGCTGAGGGGGGCGACCAATGCTCACTGACGAGGAACAGGATCAGCTGGTGGACATGCTGACCGCCACCGCCGAGGTAATGGGCGAGAAGATCAGCTCGAACGCGGCGACCTACATGGTCCTGGACTTGGCGAACTACGCGCTGCCGACGCTGGCCCGCGCGCTGACCGCCTGCCGCCGCGAGGTGAAGGGACGGCTGTCGCTGGCGGCCATCATCGAGCGGATTGACGACGGCCACCCGGCGCCCAACGAAGCCTGGGCGCTGGCCATCCGGGCGACGGATGAGGCGGTGACCGTGGTCTGGACCGAGCAGACCCGAGACGCATGGTGCGCTGCGCTGCCGCTGGTTGAGGCCGGTGACAGCATCGCCGGGCGCCAAGCCTTCCTTGAGGTCTACGTGCGGCTGGTGAAGGAGGCGCGCGCTGAAAGCCGCTGCGCGATCTATCACCCGTCGCTGGGGTTCGATGCCGCAGGCCGGGATGCAGCGCTGCGACTGGCGGTGGCGGCTGGGCGACTGGATCACCACCAGGTCGCGGAGCATCTGGCCATCGGCACTGAAGCGCCCGCGTTCAACCCAGTGGCGCTGCTGGCCGGAAAGGTCGAAGCCTCACCGCAGGCAGATGCGCGCACGCGTGCCCGTCTCGCTGAGCTGGCCGAGCTGCTCGGCGCCGAGCCGACGAGGACTGCGGCATGACCCGGCCGACCCGCATCGAAGTGGATATCACGCCGGTGTCCGAACCGGTGGCGCTGGCCGGCTGGTATCTGGGCTTCGGCTACGGAATCAAGCCGCTGGTGCTGTACGCATCGAAGGGCCAGAAGGTGTGGCGCGACGGCGTGCGGCAGGTGCCGATCACCAGCTACGCCGGCCCGATAGCGGAGATCGTCCGGTGACCCGCGCGCTGCCCACCCAGCTCGACATTTTCAGCCGCGACCACCGCGCGCTGGCCAAGCAGAACCGAGCCGCCGCGCGTCGCGCGCTGGCCGACCGAACCTTGAGCCTGACGGCGCGTACTGCGCTGCGGGACCACCACCTGGCCGAAGCCCGCCGCCTTGAGGCGCTGGACCGGCTGACCACCCAACCGACCGGAGCCAACAAGCCGTGAAGCCCCTTTGCATCTACCACTCCAACTGTGCCGACGGCTTTACCGCGGCATGGGCCGTGCGCCAAGCGATGGACGCAGATTTCCACCCCGGCGTTCACGATAAGCCGCCGCCGGACGTGACGGGCCGGGACGTGATCCTGGTGGACTTCAGCTACAAGGCCGACGTGCTGCTCCAGATGCAGTTGGTGGCCAATTCCATCCTGGTGCTGGACCACCACAAGACCGCCGAGGCGGAATTGCAAGCCAACCCGCTGACGGCCGACGACCAACTGACGGTGGTCCGCATTGAGGGGTTCGATGCGGATGCCGATCCCACGTGGAGCCACTTCCGGGGGTGGGTCGAGCTGGACAAGGCTGAGGGAATCCGGAAGGCCATGATCTACGCGCTGTTCGACATGGAGCGCAGTGGCGCAGGAATCGCGTGGGACTTCTTCCACCCAGGCAAGGCTCGTCCGGCGCTGATCGACCATGTCGAGGACCGCGACCTGTGGCGCTTCGCCCTGCACGGCACCCGCGAGATTCAGGCCGCAGTGTTCAGCCACCCGTACCGATTCGAGGTGTGGGACCAGCTCATGCAGGCCCCGACGTTCGAGCTGTACCAGCAGGGCCTGTGCATCGAGCGAAAGCATCACAAAGACGTGGCCGAGCTGGTGGCGGTGGCCAAGCGCCGCATGACCATCGGTCACTACGACGTTCCGGTGGCCAGCCTGCCGTATACCCTGGCCAGCGACGCTGGGCACCTGATGGCCCAAGGCGAGTCGTTCGCAGCCTGTTACTACGACAAGGCCGCCGGCCGCGTCTTCAGTCTGCGCTCGACCGACGACGGGATCGACGTGAGTGAGGTGGCCAAGCTGTATGGCGGTGGCGGGCACGCGCGCGCTGCAGGGTTCACCGTCCCCCGCAATCATGAGCTGGCCCGCGCATGAGCGATTTCACCGACTACGACACCCGCAGCAGGCTGTCGGCGCAGATCAACGCGGGCTACTCGGCTCGCCTCAGCGGCCAGCGACTGAGTGACAACCCGCACCTGGGATGGGCCGATGGCCAGCCGTTGCCAATGAGCGACAAGGGTGAGGCCTGGCAGCACGGCTGGCGCGGCGCCGACCGTGACGAAAAGAAGGCGGGCGCGCGCTGATGTGGTCCAAGGCACCGCCGCCGACGAAGGCTGAGGACGCGCGGATTGTGGCCGCCAAGGAAGGCCCCTGTATGGCCTGCCTGTCGCTGGTGGTCCAACAGCTGCTGGAGCCGGGGCTGGTGGTCTACGGCTGCGACTACAACCACACCAAGAGCGGGAACCTGCGGCGCGGGCATGCGTTTGGCTTCGCCCTGTGCAAATGGCACCACATGCGGCATCCGCTGGAGGGCAACACCTTCGCGACGATGCGCGAGATCTACGGCCCGAGCCTGCTGGATGGCTCGCGGGTCTTCCACGAAACCTACGGGTCGGACGACGACCTGATCGCCCAGCAGACGGCGGTGATCGACATGAGGAAAGCAGCATGAACGAGGTATCGATTAACCAGCGGGTACGCGCGGTGCTGGCCAAGCGCCCGAACCATGCCCTTTCGCACGCGGAGATCTATGAGGTCCTGCGCGCCGGCGGCACCAACGTGGAGGCGTGCCGGGTGACGATCCTGCAGGCACTGCGTTACCTGACGGGCCGGGGCTATCTCACCAAGACCGGCAACAAGGGCACTGCGCGGTTCCAGGACACGGGCAAGCCGATGGAAAACGTGCGACTGCCGCCCGGCGAGGCGGAGCGGCGGCGCCGCGAGCGTTCGCGGTTGCGGGGTCATGCTGCAGCTGCAGGGCGACGGTCGCTGGACGAGCGCCGCGCCGATCAGAACACGGTCGTCCGCCGACCCAAGAAGACGGTGGAGGACCCGAGGTTCGTGTTTGAGACGGTCGAGCAGTTCCGGGCGCGCGGCGGGAAGGTGCAGCGGCTGCCGGCCAGCTGGGAGCAGGCAGCATGAGCGCCATCGAGAAGCGGGCGCGGGAGTTGCTGTTGTCGCACTACTGCGCGGCCGGGTTCCAGCAGGGCGATCCTTTGGCAGCGAGCGACGCAAATGCTGTGGCAGTCAAAGCCATCGCCACCGCCCTGACACCGCCGGATGGGTATGTGCTGGTGAACCACACGCAGCTGCGCCAGCTGCTGCGGGATGTGGTGACCGCCACTGACTTTGTCGGAGGCAGGGCCCAGTCGAAGCCGCTCGCTCGCCGACTGGCTGACCAAGCATGGGCTCTGATCGAGACGCCTGCTGGGGCCGTTCGCCCGGAGGTGCCGTGATGCCCGGGCCTGTCCACGACGAGATCGTGGCCGCGGCGGTGCGGTGGCTGCGGCGGAACGGGTGCGCTGCGATCTTGTCGGACCCGTTCAAGGCTGGCTGCAGTGAGCAGCCAGACGCGATCGGTTGGCGCGACGGGGTGTCGATGGCGGTTGAGGTGAAGGCAAGCCGGTCTGACTTTCTGGCCGACGCGAAAAAGCCCCATCGACTGGACCCTGCGCGCGCTGTGGGCGACTGGCGGTTCTTCGCCGCGCCGAAGGGCCTGATCCACGAGGGCGAGCTCCCGAATGGATGGGGCTTGCTTGAATGGGACGGCGCGAAGCTGTTGCCTGGCGCTGGTGTTCCCCGCGGCAACTGCAACTGGCATTCCTACCCATTTGGCGGAGCAGTCAACAAGCGCGCTGAAACGCAGCTGCTGGTGTCGGCGATCCGGCAGCCGCAGTTCATACCGAAACGCGGCACCGTGTTGCGGAGGGGGATCAACATTCCCGCCTGGGAGTCGCACTTGAACAAACAAGCGGAGCAGGGGGCTTCAAATGGGTGACGTCCGCGAGCTGATGGCCCGTTTCGGGCCAACGACTGTGAAGTTCGACACCGGCCGTGGTGGTGTGCCAACCCTGACCACGCAGGACATTGCCGCCGCACTCGCGTTCGTACCGGCAGGGCTGGGGCGCGAGCTGCTGGAGGCGCTGTGGTGGCCGGACAGCGCTTCGCGGCGGCGCGACCATCTGCGGCAGGCAGTCATCGGCCTGGTGGCGCCGGAGTTCAACCGGCAGCAAGTAGCGCTGAGCACGGCACGCACGGAGTTCGGCATTGCCAAAGCCTGCGTTGGATGGGGCGGCGGGTCGGTGACGGAACTGCAGCGCCGGGAATTGGCGAGAGCGGAGGCGAAGTTCGAGGCGGTGCGCGCGCTGAGCTGGCCGTTCGGGACCATGGAGCAGCTTGGTGTGCTGGCAGGTGCGGTGATTGCCGAAATGGCTGGTGCCCGCTGCTGTGACACGTGCGATGGTCGGAAAGCTGTTCTTGTGGAGGATTCTGCTGTGCCGGCGAGCTGCGAGGCTTGCGCAGGGACTGGCGTTCGTCCGTTGAGTGGGCGGAAGCGTGCTGCTGCGATTGGCGCCGATTGCGGTGCCTACAATCGGTTCTGGAAGCCGGTCTACATGTGGATGCTCGACCATATGCGGCAGGCCGAGCAGGAGGCGGCGGCCGAGTTCCACCACGCAGTATCGCGCGCTGCATAAATGATGACTTGAAAGGTCATCAACCTAGAGCCCATTCTTTCCACCATCCAATCCTAAGCCCCGGCCCGCCGGGGCTTTTTCTTTGTCCGCTTCCTGACCGGATCAACCATCGCGCCCAGCCGGCTGCGAGGCGGACATTCATATGCCGAGGGTGCCATGCAGCTCACTGCCAACTTCAGCCTGGCCGAGCTGACGGTCACCAATCGCAAGCTGCCGAACGAGCCGAATGCTGCGGAGCAGGCAAATCTGAAGGCGCTGGCGAGGCACATCCTGCAGCCCCTGCGGAAATCTGTGGGACGTCCGGTCGTGGTCAATTCTGCGTTCCGGTCGGAGCTGGTTAATCGCGCCGTAGGTGGCACGCCCACCAGCCAGCATCGGCTGGGCCAAGCCGCCGATATCCGAGTGCGCGGCATGACGTCGGTCGAGCTGGCCAGACATATCGTTGCGTTGGATCTGCCCTTCGATCAGGTCATCGAGGAGTTTGGCTCCTGGGTGCACGTGTCGTATGGGCCGCGCCACCGGCGTCAGCAGCTCACCGCATACACCAAGGATGGCAAAACGGCCTACCGGGAAGGGATCAAGTGACCGAGCCCGTAAGCATCGTCAAGACCGTGGTGGGAACGTTCACAGCTGCAGTGATTGCGCCGGCCACGGCTGATGCACTACGGCAGGCTGAGCGAATCATCCTCGGGGCGCCACAGTCGGTTCTGCTGGTCGCCATCGCAGGCTCGCTCATCGGCGTGCTGCTGCTCCCGGAGAGGGACGCAGATCGCGTCGCCGCTGATGCCAGCCGCGCTCGAGGTCACCGCTGGGCTCAGGTGGGCGTGCGCCTGCTGGCGCTCGCAGTGGCGGTGCTGGGATATGCGTTCATCGCCGCCTGGCTGGTCGATCTGGCCAGCTCGGTGTTCGAATCCCTCGCCGCTGCGCCGAAGCTGCCGCTGGCCGGTATATGCGGCGTGTCCATTCGCAGGCTCCTTCCCGCGTACCTGCGTGCGGTGGAGCGCATCACGGGAGGAAGCAAGCCATGATCGGATTGCTCAACGTCATCAGGGCAGCGTGGTCCCTGCTCACGGGCTGGATTGCCGGTCTGCTGCTCTGGCTGCGCAAGCCTGGCAGCCCGTTGAAGGTCGGTTGCGCTGTGCTGGCATTCGGCTGCCTGGTGTCTGGCCTGAGTGCCTTTGAGCGCGAGCAGCGCATCAAGGAGCTGAGCGCTCAGGTGGTCCAGATCCAGAAGGACTGGGACGCCGATGCAGCCCGGCTGCAGGGTGACGTTGCGGAGCGCGATCGCCGGCTGGCAGATATCGCGGCAACGCTGCGGGCTGAGGCTGCGAAGCTGGAAGCTATGAAGGCGGAGAGTGCGAAGGCGCTCGAGGCGTTGGCAAGCAAGATCGAGGCGACGGAGTCGGACGCGGCCACGTGGCGCGCCCGGTATGAGCAGCGCCCCGATACCTGCAAGGCAGCCCTTGAGCTGCTCGACTCCGCCTGCCCCGCACTGAAGGGTTACTGACATGCGCCATCTGATGATCGCCAGTTCGCTCTTGCTGGCGGCTTGCTCAGGCCAGCAATCGAAGGTCAACCCGCCTGCTGCCATGGTGGTCGAGGTGCCAGTGGCCACCTATGTGCCCATTGACGCAGCGCTGACCCGGCGCTGCAGCTGGGCGCGTGACGGACAGCCTTCCGAGGTTTTCGCCGTGAGCAATGGCCGCAAGCGCTGCCTCCTGCAGTATGAGGCGCAGCTCGATGTGATCGAGAAGGTGCAGGCCAAGCCTGTGCCGGATTCTCCCTGATGGTCCGGCAGGCAGCCCAGCAACGCCGCGTGTTTGCACTGGGCCGGCTGAAGACGGGTCAGATGAACAACACCGAGGCCGCGTATGCCGAGCGGCTGAGCGCGTTGCAGGCAGCAGGCGAGGTGCAGTGGCACCGCTTCGAGGGCATGAAGCTCCGCTTGGCTGACAACACGTTCTACACGCCCGACTTTGCGGTGATGGCCGCTGACGGTGTGATGGAGTGCCACGAGGTAAAGGGGCACTGGCAGGACGACGCACGCGCCAAGATCAAGATTGCCGCCGCCATGTACCCGTTCCGCTTCATCGCCGTGAAGGTCAGGCGTAAGCGCGACGGCGGTGGCTGGGACGTGGAGGAGTTCTGATGCACGAGACAATGACTGCATCTGTGCGCCTGCGCTGGTGGCTCCGTTGTTATCTGGCCACCGTGATGTGGTTCGCCCGGACCACGGGAATGGAACCGGACTGGGCTCGGGTCGATCAACGGATTCGCCGAGGCCTGGTGCTGCGAACGACGAGGACTGATGATGCTTGCTGCACGGATTGATGAGTTGGCGGCTGCATTGGCGGCTGAGCAGGCGGCGCGCGTCCAAAGTGACGCAGCACTGGCCGCGCTGATTGAAGGAAGCACCGACAGTCGGGTGGACCGATTGCTCGGCGCCATCGAGCGGCAGGGCGAGCAGATCGCAGAGCTGTCCACGCATGTTGGCTTGCTTGCTCAGGCCGTGGCCCAGCTGCTGGGTGAAGACGCTGGCCAGCCGGTGCAGGAAGAGGACGCTGAGGCCAAGCGCGTCGACCTGGACGGAAACCCCTACTGATGACCCCAGGCCCGACACCTCGCCGAGGCAGGACTCGGCAGAGCGGCGGTAGCGCCTTCGCACACCTGTACGGGACGGCTCGCTGGCAACGCACACGTAAGGCGCAGTTGGAGCGCGAGCCGCTGTGCAGTAAATGCAAGGCAAGAGGCCACGTCACGGTTGCCACAGTGTGCAACCACACAAACGGCCATCCGGCCGGTGAGACGGAGCAGATGTTCTGGGAAGGCCCTTTCGACAGCCAGTGCGCCAACTGCCACAGCAGCGACCAGGCGCGGTTGGAGCGCGGCGCGGCGCAGATCAGAGGGTGTGACAGCGACGGATGGCCGGTGGGGTCGTCACCCGCGCGCCGACCGAACTTATCCACAGAAAGCTGAACGCTCCTCGCCCATTGAGGTAGGGGGGGTGAATTAACAGAGTGCTGCCGCTCCTAGACCGTGCGCCCTCCCAAACACGCGTATCCACAATTCACGGGACGACCTATTGGATGGTCGGGCCAGCGGATCGAAACCGCATTTTTCCAGAGGTTTTCACATGGCTCGGCCCCGATTGCCAGTCGCCAAGGCTGCGACAAGTGGCGCCGCCATCAAGAATCCTGGCCGACACGCAGGCAGGAAGCGGCCGACGGGTGTCCGCGCGCTGGGCGAGCCGTACAAAACCATGACTGCCGCTGAGAAGAGGGCGTGGAAGGAGTTCGCCGCAGAAATGCCCTGGCTCCATGCAAGCCATCGGGTTCTGCTGCGCCTGGCTTGTCTATGGACAGCCCGAATGGAAGACCCAAAAGCCGAATTCGGCGTGTCAGCAACGCAGGCACTCAGTTCGATCCTGTCGAAGTTGGGTGCCACACCTGTGGATGAATCAAAGGTCTCGCATGGCGGTGAAGAAGACGACGCGGGCGAAGAGTTCTTCGGCGGCGGTGGCTCCGGCCGATCGCACTAAGGCATATGCCCTTGATGTGGTGGCCGGCAGGATCATCGCTGGGCCGCATGTGCGGAACGCCTGCCGGCGTCACCTGCAGGACCTGATTCAAGGCCCCGAACGGGGCCTTTACTTTGACCACGCGGCTGCGGAGTACGCGTTCCGGTACTTCGAGAACGTGCTGATGCTCTCGGAGGGCCAGTTCGAGGGGCGGAAGTTCGAGCTGCACCCCTCGCAGGCGTTCATCATCGGCTCGCTGTTCGGCTGGAAGGGCGCCGACGGCCTCCGGAGGTTCCGCCGCGCGTACATCGAGCAGGGAAAGGGCAACGGAAAGAGCCCGCTGGCCGGCGGGCTGGGCTTGCTGGGTATGACCGCCGCAGGCGAGGCCGGCGCACAGATCTACTCAGCGGCGGCGAAGAAGGACCAGGCAGGCATCCTGTTCGCCGACGCCGTGAAGATGGTCAAGAAGTCGCCGCTGCTGGCCAAGCGAATCGAGTTCGCCGGCGGTGAGGGGCGGGAGTTCAGCATGGCGCACCACGCCAGCGCGAGTTTCTTCCGTCCGGTGTCGCGCGATACGGGGCGCACCGGCTCCGGCCCTCGACCGTTCTTCGTGCTGGTCGATGAGGTGCACGAACTTCCCGACCGGCGAATCATCGAAATGCTGGAGCGCGGCTTCAAGTTCCGCCGCGAGCCGCTACTTTTCATGATCACCAACTCCGGCAGCGACCGGACCTCGGTGTGCTGGGAGGAACACGAGCACGCCGTCAAGGTCGCCGCCGGTCATACCGAAGCGGTGAATGATCCGACTTTCATCGGCGACGTGATCGATGACCGCACCTTCAGCTATGTGTGCAGCTTGGACGACGGGGACGACCCGCTTGAGGATCCCAGCTGCTGGGCGAAGGCCAATCCCCTGTTGGGGGTAACTATCACCGAGCAGTACCTGGCGGACGTGGTGGCGCAAGCCAAAGCCATCCCCGGGTCACTGAACGGCATTCTTCGTCTGCACTTCTGTGTGTGGACCGATGCGGAGACCGCTTGGATGACGCGACCAACGCTGGAACCGGCGCTGGCCGACTTCGATCCGCGCACGCACGAGGGGCGCAAGGTTTACCTTGGCCTTGATCTGTCGCAGGTTCGCGACATCACCGCCATGGCCGCGGTGGTGGAAACAGGCACTGTGCCGGTAGAGGTCGAAATCGAGGGCGAGAAGCTCGTCATCGAGAAACCGACATTCGACGCTTGGATTGAGGCCTGGACGCCCGGGGACACGCTGGATGCGCGGCAGCTTCAGGACAAGCTGCCTTACCGCGCCTGGGTCAACGGCGGCTTCCTGCACGCGCCACAGGGCCAGGCCATCAACTTCAGGCACGTGGCTCAGGTCATGGCCGAGTACGACAACCGCTACGACGTGCAGCTGGTTGCTTACGACCGATACGCGTTCCGCCGGTTCGAAGAGGAGGTAAACGACATTGGATTGTCGGTGACCTTCGCAGAGCACCCGCAGGGCGGCTGCAAGAAGGGTAAGCCGCTGGAAGCGGCGGTTGAGGCAGCTGAGCAGTCGGGGCAGCCGGCACCGGAGGGCATGTGGATGCCCGGCTCGTTGCGCCTGCTTGAGGAGGCGCTGCTGGAAGGCCGCCTTCGGCTACGCCGCAACCCCGTTTTGGTGTCCGCAATCATGTCCGCCGTCATCGAATCGGACCGCTGGGGCAACAGCTGGCTGTCGAAGGCCAGGTCGGCAAACAAGATCGACGCCGCCGTGGCCCTTTGCATGGCTATCGGGGCAGCACACGCCATGCCGCCGGACGCTGGCGGCATCGATGACTACCTGGAAAACGGGTTCTTTGGACTGATCGGATGACAACCTTTCGCTGGTACAACCCGCTGAGCTGGCGGTTCTTTGGGTATGACGACCCTGCAACGGGTAACTACGTCGAAGTTGACCTATCCACCGGTGGCCGCGGCACGAAGGCGGGCGTCCGGGTGACGCCCAAGAAGGCGTTGACGGTCAGTATCGTCTGGTCCTGCGTCAAGGTTCTTTCCGAGTCGGCTGCAGGTCTGCCCTGGAAGCTGTATGAGGATAAGGGGGGCGCGCGATCGCTCGTCAAGGGAACCAGTTCGCAGCGCCGGCGGCTCCTGCGCCTGCTGAGCAAGCCCAATCCCTACATCAAGTGGCTCGACCTGATCAAAGCGGTTGTGGTCAACATGGCCCTGCGCGGTAACGCCTTCATCATCATTCGACGCGATGACAGTGGTGGCTGGATCGGCCTCATTCCGGTGGCGGTCGACAACGTCCGCATCGACACCGATGACGGCCTTGTTTACTGGGCAAACATTGACGGCAGCGAGACTCCCGTGTCCCCGGAGAACATGCTGCACTTCAAGCTTTTCAGTCCAGACGGGATCGCTGGCCTTTCACCGGTTGAGTACCAAGCTGAAACCATCGGCTTGGCGCGCGCTGCGCAGGACTGGTCGGCCCGTTTCATGCGAAAGGGTGGCTTCACCGGCGGATACATCATCTATCCGAACTTCCTGACCAGGGAGCAGCAGGCACAGATCAAGGCGAAGCTGCCAGATATCCGCCAAGGGGACGTGGATGACCTGGGCAAGATGGCCATCCTGCAGGGCGGGCCGACGATCACGCCGGCCGGTCTCACGCAGAAAGACAGCCAGTTCATCGAGTCGCAGCAGTTCCAGGAGGAGGCCCTTGCCGGTATCTGGGGCGTGCCGCTCTATCTGACCAATCGGGCACGATCCACCTCGGTGCTTGGCTCGAATCTGGAGCAGCAGACCAGCGGTTTTGTCACGTTCGGCCTGAAACCGTATCTGGACGCGATCGAGAGCGAGATCAACGACAAGCTCTTTGCCGACGGCGATATGTTCGTTGAGGCGGTCGTGGAAGGGCTGCTGCGCGCCGACAGCGGCGCACGTTCCACCTACTACAAGACCGCTCTCGGCGGATCTGGTGGTTCTGGCTGGATGACGATCAACGAGGTGCGGGTGAAGGAGAACCTGCCCGTGCTCGATGGCGATCAATACAACCAGGTCACGCGGTGGACCAGCAACAAGCCCGATTCCAGTAGCGACGACCCAACGGGAGACCCCGCCAATGCTTAGCAAGTACTCCTGCCCGTTCGAGGTGAAGGCGGCAGACGATTCCGGCAACTTCGAGGGTTACGCCTCGGTTTTCAACAACGTGGACCTTGGCGCGGATGTGATCGTGCCGGGTGCCTTCGTCAAGGTGAAGACGACCCGGACCGGCCGCCTGCGTTTGGCGCTTTACCACGATCTGACGCGGCTGATCGGCGATGCCGACTATCAGCAGGACGAAAACGGCTTGCTCATCAAGGGCAAGGTAAACCTCAACGTCAGCTATGCCAGGGATGCATACGAGCTGATGAAGGCTGGCACGCTCGATGAGATGTCAGTCGGCTTCAACACTCTGGAAGACTCCATAGAGACCCGCGAGGGGCGTCGGGTCCGAATCATCAAGAAGGCTGAACTGTGGGAGGGCTCGGTTGTCCCGTTCGGCATGAACCCGGAAGCACAGGTTATGAGCGTTAAGTCCGACGTTCGCGCCTTCGAATCGGCCCTGCGCGAACGCATGGGGCTGTCCCAGAAAGAGGCGGCTGCCGTCGCCTCGCTCGGCTTTCCCGCGATCTACCGCGACGGTGGCATCGGGGACACGGAGACCGTGCAGCAGCTGAAGCAACTCGGCAACTCCATCCAATCCATCTTTGAAGGAACGCACTAATGCCGGACAACATCACTGATATCCGCGAAGGCCTGGAAAAGCAGCTGAAGGACGGCTTCGCCGGCCTGCAGAAAAAGTACGACAGCGCCTCGGCCGAGATCGAGAAAGGCAACCAGGTCACCACCGACCTGAAGAAGCAGATACAGACCGCTACCGACGATATCCAGAAGGTCGTGGACAAGGTCCTTAAGCTGGAAGAAAAGGGCATTGGCCTGGGCAACCAGCCTGGCACGAAGAAGGGCTTCATCGACTTCATCAAGGACAACGGCGAGTACAAGTCGCTGCTGAGCCGCGAGAAGGGCTCTGCCGAGATCGAAGTCAAGAAGGAAGAGCTGGCCGCGATGGAGACAAAGGCCGTCACCAGCGCCGGCATCGTCGTGCCCAACTTCGACCCGACCATTCAGCCGGGCATGCGCCAGGAACTGCGTATCCGCGACCTGATCCCGTCGATCTCTGTCACCGGCCAGAGCTACACCTACTTCCGCGAGCTGCTGCACACCCGCGGAGCGGGTCCAGTGGCCGAGGGCGGCACCAAGCCGCAGAGCAACGTCACGTTCGAGCAGAAGACCGACCTGGTCAAGAAGCTGGCCGTCTGGATTCCGGTGACCGACGAAACCCTGGACGACGTGCCACAGATGTATGGCTACCTGCAGCAGCTGCTCCGCTACGACCTCAAGCTGGAAGAGGAAGCGCAGATCCTGAAGGGTGACGGCTTGGGTAACAACCTGCCGGGCCTGATGACCGACGCGTTGGTGTTCGATGATGCCCTGTCCAAGAGCAGCGATACCTCCATCGACACCGTGCGGCGCGCCATCTACCAGGTCCGCAAGCAGTCCAAGCTGTCGGCCGACGCCACGGTGATGACCGAGCTGGACTGGATGAACATCGAGCTGGAGAAGGACAGCCAGAACCGCTACCTGTTCGCCAACCTGCAGGGCTTCGTGACCCCGATCCTGTGGGGCCGCCCAGTGGTTGCTTCGGACAGCATGGACGAAGGCGACGGCACCACCACGGGTGGCGAGTTCCTGGTCGCCAACTTCCAGCGCGGTGCCACGATCTACGACCGCATGAACTTCCTGTTCAAGGTCGGCATGATCAACGACGACTTCGTGAAGAACCAGCGCGTGTTGCTGGTTGAAGAGCGCCTGGGCCTGGCCAAGCGTCGCCGCGAGGCGTTCGTCAAGGGCCGCTTCAAGCCGGCCGCCTGATTCCATTGCCTTTTCCTTGGTGACGGCCGCATAGGCGGCCGCACCTCCTTCCGGAGATTCATACAGATGAAGATCAAAGTCCTTTGGGGCTTCTGCGGCGACGTGGAGAAGCTGGGCCCCGATACGAATGGCGATTCGCGTTCGCCCACTCGCGCTGGCCAAGTCTTCGAGAACGTCGAAGACGAGTACGCATACACGCTGATCGGGAAGGGCCTCGTGCAGCAGTTCGATGGGTCAGTGCCTGCGGCCACGAAGCCGGCCGATGCGCCTTCCCCGAAGCCGCCGGGCCCGGTGGTGACGCTCCAGCCAGCGCCAGCCGATGTCAAGGTGGTCGGGCCGGCAACCGGTAGTCCCGAGGGAAGTGGAGCGGATGCTAACCCTGTCTCTGGCGAGCCGGCTATGGATGCCGCACCGAACGCGCCGGCGGCAGCGGCACCGGTAACCCCCGCTGCCGCAGCGCCCGAACCGAGTTCCGACGCCGAGAAGGGCGCGCTGATCGCCGAGCTGGAAGCTGCCGGTGCCTTCTTCGATCGTCGCTGGGGGGTCGCCAAGCTGGCCGAAGCGCTGAAGAGCGCTCAGAGCGTCAAGGTGGAGTAATGGTCGCCGCCCTCGATCTTGCTCTGGTGCGGGAGCAGTGCCGCATCGTCGATGAGGTCAGCGACCGTCTGTTGCAGTCCTATATCGATGCCGCGCTGACCCACGTGCAGATGCACTGTGATCGCATCTTGGTTGAGGGTGAGCCGTCCAGCGAGGATGAGATGGGACTGACGGCTGATGTGCGCCAGGCCGTGCTGCTGTTGGTTGGCAGCTGGGCAGAAAACCGCAGTGCGCTGGGTGAGGTGACCTCGGAGATTGCCTTGGGCGTATCCCGGCTGCTTTGGTACAGGAAAAGATTCTGATGACCACTTCTGCGGGGCAACGCCGCCACCTGATTCGCTTCGAGCGTCCCGTCGAAGTCAGGGATCCCTTGGGCGGATCGGTCAAGATTGAATGGGAGTTGGTTGCCGAGGCTTGGGCGAAGAGAACCAATCAGCTCAGTGCCACGGCGGAAGCGATCGCCGCCGGCGCCGAGCGCTATCGCGAGCAGGTTAGGTGGGACTTGCTCCCACGGGTGGTCGAGCCCAACTGGCGCATCGTAGAGCGAGGCAAGGCGTATGCGATAAAGAGCATCGCGCCGAGCAACGACGCCAGCGAGATGGCGATCATCGCGGTAGCGGGTCTGAGCGATGGCTAACGAACTTCAAATTCACGGCCTGGCCGGCCTGCTTGCCTCTCTGCGCGAACTGCCCAAGGCGATTCAAGGTAAACCTCTGCAGGCAGGGATGAGGAAAGCGGGCAATCTCATCCGAAACGATGCCAGGCAGCGCGTGCCGCGAGCTTCCGGCTTCTTGGCAACGCAGATAGTCGTTCGGCGCGCGAATGCCAAGAACCGGCGCAAGGCCGGCGTCGGCAATGGCGGCGAGTACTACACCGTGGGGGTGCGGACAGGCAAGAAGGTCCGCTACGCCAACACCAAACGTAACCGGCGAATGCGTCGTGCAGGTAAGGTCTACGAACAATCTGGCTGGGCTTACTACTGGCGGCACCTTGAGTTCGGCACAAAGAAAATGGCAGCCAAGCCGTTCCTGACACCGGCCGCTGAGGCTCAAGGGCCGCGCGCCGCACAGGTCCTCATCGAAGAGACCCGCAAGGCGCTGGATGTGCAACTCGAAAGGCAGGGCTGGAAATGATGGTTCCACTGATCCAACCACTGCTTCAGGCTGATGCCGGGGTGCGGTCGCACTTCGGCGATCCTATTCGCGTGTGGCCAAGGCATGCGCCCCTGAACGCGGCTCTTCCATATGCCACTTGGGACGTTGTCGGCGGCTCACCCATGGCGCAGCTGTCCGACCGGCCACCAGCAGATGACTGGCGAGTTCGCATTACTGTGTGGGGCGCGCATGCAAGCCAGGCAAATGCCGCTGCCGTCGCAATTCGCGACGTGGTCGAGCGTAGCGGCAGCGTGGTGGGTCAGAACCCGACGCCGGACGACGACGACACAGGCGCCTTCGGCATCTCGTTTGATGTGCGGCTGCTGGCCATCCGTTAGCGGCACGCAACCCAAGCAACCAACCACCGGCGCGAGCCGGTTTTTTTGTGCCCGGCCAACGGGCCCCAACAGAGGTAATTCCATGGGCGACGTACTGAAGTCCAAACATACCCAGCTTTTCATTGCCATCGGTGCGGCCGAAGTCATCAAGGTGACCCGTGTCCGCTCGGTTGGCTTCCCCGATGGCCAGGCATCGGAGATCGATATCTCCGACTTTGACGATGACTGGGACCAGTTCGTGGCCGGCCGCAAAGCCACTGGCAGCACCACCATCGAAGTGATCTACGACTCGGTCGATTCCGAGGCGCTGGAGAGGCTGCATGAGACAGGCGAGGTGGTGAACTTCCTGGTGACGGCGCCTGCATCGGAGACGGCTGGCGTGGCCAAGCCGAGCGCGGAGGACGGTGTCATCACCCCGCCCACCACCGTGGTCAGCAAGCAGTTCAACGGCTTCGTGCAGAACTTCGCGACGACCGTGGCCGACAACGATGTGTGGAAGGCCACGATGACCATCCGCGGCTCTGGCGGCGTCACCACCCACCGGCCGGCCTGACCGGCATAACGGCTGTCTACCGGCCCGCTCAGGCGGGCCTTCTCTTTGACGGGGTGCGCGGATCCTCCGCGTGTTAGCCGTGCGCGGCCCCTGCGCCCCGTCACCATTCAAGGAAACGGCCATGAGCAAGACCACCGACAACACCGCCACCACCGACACCGAGCAGGCGCCGGCCACCGCCGCCGAGCTGCTCGCCGATTTCAAGACCCTGGGCCTGTTTGCGTCCCAGAGCTTCCGCGCTGACAGCATCGAACTTCCGGATGGCAAGAAAGCCAACTTCCATGTTCGCGAGCTCTCCGACAGCAAGTTCCGGGAGATCTTCGCAACGCGCGATCGCGCCCAGCTGATTGCCGCCACCATCTGTGACGCCAGCGGCAAGGCGGTGCTGAGCGCCAAGCAGGCGGCTGAGCTGAAGACCGCAGTTGCGGCGCAGCTGGAGAGCATCGCGCTCAAGCATTCCGGCTTCGGCCCGGCCGCCGCCGCCGAGCAGGAAGAGCTGGGAAACGACTGAGGCACAAGGGTGAGGACTGGTTTTGGCATGTCCTCGCCTGGCATCTCCGCCGCAGCGTGGACGAGTTGCGCGCCACCATGTCGCGGCGGGAGTTCCTGAGCTGGTGGGAGTTCCACAAGAGAAACCCCATCGACCCTGTGAGCCTGTATCAGAAGCCGGCCGCCTTTACCGCCTACATCGCTGCTGCGCACAGCCAGGCGGGCTGCAAGCAAGGCATGCAGCATTTCCTTGATGCCCTCGTGCCACGGTCCGACGAAGACGAGGCGCAGGACTGGTTTGAATCACTGGGATAACCCATGGCTGACACGTTCGGGCGCTTCGGCGCTCTTCCCATCGGCATGCTCTTGGCCGCTCGCGACGGCGGCCTGACGCTGGCCACGACCGCAGCGGCTGACCTCAGCCGCATGGCCCGCTCCGACGTCTCGGTCGACAGTGGTACGGCAGGCGTCGAGTTTGCCGTGTGGGGCGAGGATGATCTCGCCGCGGTGGTGGGTCTGGTCAGCGCGGCGGCGTCGTTCGCCACGTTTCCGGGCGGCGACGGGGCGGGATTGGGCTGGAATCTCGCTGCCCGCACGCTGGTGACCAATGGGGGCCAGGTCGCAACAGGTATGCCTGCGGTCGCCAAAGGCGATATCGTCGGCGTGTCGGTGGCCGTCGGTTCGCCGAACCGCGTTACCTTCTATCTGAATGGAGCACAGGTCCGTCAGCGCGACCACGTGCTGGCCGGGCCGCTCTACTTTGCGGCAGCGCTCGCGGCCACCGAGCCCGGCGGCTTGTGCATGGCCGTCAACGCGGGGCAGTGGGGCGCGAGCAGCGCGGCTGCGGAGGCTGGCTGGCGCGCTTCAACTGGATCCGTCGGCGCGGCAAGATTGGCAGACCTCGACTGGCTCACGGCGCCTGGCGACCTGCCGGCCAATGCCCGGTTTGAAGGGATGCTGGCCGAGGGCGTCAACACCATCAGCGAGGTCAACTTCTGGCCGTGGGGCGGCGACCCTGTGGGCAGGGCGGCGGCAGCGGAGTGCCTGTTGCAGGACGCCGACGGGCTCCTTGACGACCTCGCGCTCAGCGGCGTGTCTGGCGTCCCTGTCAGCATCCGCACCGGGCCGGAAAGCGGCATGCTGGCCGACACGGTCAGCGTCTCCCGGTATGCCGTTGACCGTATCGAGATCAACGACGACGGTGGTAAGACGCTGCATCTGCGCGACGCGCACGATGATCTGGACAGGACCATCAATCAGGGCGTCTTCCTGCCCAACATCGCCGCTTTGGCATGGAAGCCTCAGCCGCTGGTGATAGGTGCCGTGGCCAGCGTACCTGCAGCCGGAGCGAACGCGGACGCCACGGCGTTGTTTATCGCCGACGGCGCAGTGCACGTGGACGTCGTGATGGACCGTGGCGACGTGATGGAGGCCGGCACCTTCACGGTGTCCCCTGACGGGCAGCAGCTGGTCATGAAGTCGCCGCCGGTGACGCCTGTCGTCGCCGATGTGTCGAGCATCGGCCCTGGGCAGCAGCCCGCAACGCTGCGGCAGGCGCTGGCCGAGATCATGGGGCGGCTGGGCAAGTCGGCCTGGTCAGCGGCCGACTGTGATGCACTGGACGCGGCTACAGGGTATGCCGGTATCGGCTACTACGCCGGAGCGGCCATCACGGGTCGCGACGCCCTGAACGCGATTCTCCCCAGCTACGGTGCGGCCAGCTATCAGGCAGCAGACGGCACGCTGCGTGTTGCGCGCCTCATGGCACCTGAAAGCCACGTTGGGGCGCCGGCCTTTGAGTTGGACCGCAACCATCTGGCCGAGGACCTGGTCGCGGTGCCGGATGACGCGCCGAACCTGACGCGGCGCATGGCCTACCGGCCCAACGCGCAGGCTCTGGCGGCCGCCGACCTGGTCACCGATGTGGTGGACGTGCCGCAGTGGCGGCGCGACGAGCTGACCAGCCTGTACAGGGCGCAGGTCTACGGGGCGGGGGCGCTGCATCCGCACTACCGACACGCCGACGGCGCCGACCCGATTATCTCGCTGTTCTGGCGGGCAGCTGACGCGCAGGCCGAGATCGATCGTGTCATCGCTCTGTACCGCCAGCAGCGCTTCTTCTACCAAATGACGGTGCAGGGCGACCTTGAGCTGGCGCCGGAGCCGGGGCAGATCGGCCGGATCACCTACAACCGGTATGGCCTCGAGGGCGGAAAGCTGGTGCTGGTGCGGCGCGCAGAGCGCAACCCGACCACGGGGGATGTGGTGCTGACGGTGTGGGGGTAGGGCAGTGCTTATCGGATTTGGGATGCCGGCCGTTCAGTCGGTTTCGCTGGTTGGGGGGACCTGGCTGACTGCTGATGCCGGCGCTGCGCTCTTCGACGGCCGGCCGGCGCGGCGTAGCCGCATTGCGCGCGCAGGCGCGCTGGCCATCAACGTGGTGCTGGCCGAAGCCATAGTGCCGGGCGTGATCGCTGTGCTGGGGCTGAACGTGCCCGCCGGTGCACCGGTGCGTGCTGCCGGTGCCAGCGGCGTTACCGTTCGCCTCCCCAGCGGCAGCGTGTGCGCATGGCTGTTTCCAACCGGGATCGTGCCGCTGACCACTGTGACGGTGGAGATCGACACGACGGTGACGAACGTCGACGTCGGCGAGGTTGCCATTCTGCGCGCGGTGGACTTGGGAATCAGCGACGGTTGGGGCGTGGCGACAGTCGATGCGAGCGCTCACGTGCGCACGCGCGGCGGTCAGGTCAACACCGTTCCGGGTGCCGTGTACCGCAGGTTCACCGGCAACCTGTCGGCGCGGGCGACCGAAGTGGTGCGCAAGGGCGGCCTGGGCGGGACGGACTGGGAGAGCATTGCCTATGCGCTGGCGGGCAAGTCACGCGGCTGCGTGGTGCCCCAGTACCGCGATATGCAGAGCAAGGTGTTCGATCCCTTGCTGGCCGCGCGGTCGGCGATCTATGGTCATGCCGTGCAGCTGCCGACCGTCGAGAACCTCAGTCGGCAATACTTTGCCGGATACCTGGAGTTTGAGGAAATCCCGGCCTGATGGTGGCACTATCGGCGCATCTATTGGACGGAGCGTTGAAATGGAAGCAGAGCAGGAGCGGATCGAAAGCACGATGCTGCCGGAGGTCATCAAAACGGTCGGACATGTTGCCGTCGCGGCGGGCATCGCAGGCCTCGGCGTTGCGCTCACTGACATAGCACCTTGGCTGTTCACAGCAGCCGTGTCGTCATTGCTGAGCGCGCCTTTTCTTTATGGTTTCGCCGACATTGTGCTGAGTCTCAGAAGGCTCTGTCAGAAGTCGTGACGCCGCCAACTCGATGAATCGGCGGCCTGCCACGCGGACCGCTCTCCTTTTTCCCCACACAAAGACCCGCTGACGCGGGTCTTTTTTTTTGGAGTTTCCATGGCCCTGTATACGTTGACCGTCGACTTGCTGGCCGAGACCGGCAGCTTCGAGCAGGACCTGGGGAAATCCGCGCGCGTGTCTGAACGGGCGGCACAGGCAATGCGGCGGATGCAGCGCGAAATGTCCTCCAGCTTTGAGCAGGCCGCCAAGGACGCCCGGGTGTCGGTCACCAGCATTGAGCTGAGCATGGCGTCCTTGGCAAAGGGGGTAGCGGCGCTGGGCGGCGGCGCGATCTTCAGCATGTTCATCACCGAGACGGTGAACGCGCAGAATGAGATGGCCCAGCTGAACGCCGTGCTGAAGTCCACGGGGCAGGCTGCCGGCTTCAACAGCAAGCAGCTGGTGTCCATGGCAGAGACTATGTCGAAGGCGACCATCCAGTCGTCGGGCGACATCATCAACGCGCAGACGCGCCTGCTTTCCTATACCAGCATCGTTGGCGAGAACTATCCTCGGGCACTGCAGCTGGCCATTGACCAGTCGGTGCGTCTCGGTGAGAGCCTGACACAGTCCGCTGAGACCATCGGCAAGGCACTGGAGTATCCGGCACGCGGCGTTGCCTCATTGATGAAGCAGGGCTTCGAGTTCGATGAGCAGCAGCGAGAGCTGCTGAAGAGGTTGGCAGACACCGGTCGCCTCGCCGAAGCCCAGGCCATCGTCATGGAGGTAATGGAGGAAACCTACAAGGGCGCAGGCAAGGCAGCACGCGAGACGCTGGGAGGCGCACTCATCGGCCTGAAGGAGTCATTCAACGACCTGCTCGGCAGCCAGGCGGACTCGGGCGGCATCCGTGGCGTTACCGCTGCAATCAATACGTTCGCCGAGAATCTTGACGTGATCGCAGCTGTCGCGGTTCCGGCGGGCGCCGCTCTGGCGATCTTCTATGCCGGCGGCAAGCTTGCCGTAGGTGTTCGGGAGCTCACGGCGCTCTGGGCGGCTCACAGCGTGGCAGTAAATCGCGCGGCCGTAGGAATGATGGGCATGACCGCCGCGACAGTCCGGCTCTCCACCGCGCAGACGGCTGCCGCTGTAGCCGCACGCGGTGCCGCGGCGGCATACTCACTCATAGGCGGCGCCGGCGGCGTTGCCGCAGCTGGCGTGACGGCGATTGGCTACGCCTTCTACAAGGCGGGACAGGCCGCTGAAGAGAGCCGCAGCCGATTCAACAACTTCAAGATTTCGCTGGAGGAGATATCGGCATCGTCCCGTGAGCTCATTAAGGAGCTCAGTGACGGAGCGTCGATACGGGTCGGCATCGAAGGGTTCGGCCGCATGGTCGTGCCGCTGCGCGACGCGCGTGTGGAGCTCGACGCACTGCAGGAGAAGCTGGCCGGTCTGTACCGGGACCAACGTTTATCCAACCGCGGCGATGGCGGCAGTGCGTTGGCCTACGGTGCGCAGATCGAAGCTACAGCGAAAGCTATCGAGGACCTGCAGGCGAAGCTGCGCCCAGCTGAGAGCGAGATGCTGGCGCTTGAGAACGTCCTGCGCCGGCGCATGGGTCCTGCGTTCGGCGATCTGAACACCGCGATCGAGCAGCTGCGTAAGGACGGCAACTGGGATGCCTTCTACAAGAGCATCGGCCCAGGCGCCTCGGCGGCGATCAGTGATCTGGACCGCCTTGAGCAGCGCTTCAAGACGTTGGCAAGCACCATCAGCAACGGCATTCAGAATATGCCGGGGCAGATCGAGCGCATCGGTAAGAGTGCGAAAGACGTCGCACAGCTGGATGTGCGTGACTGGCTGCAGGCAGGCATCAACCAAGGAACGTTCAAGCCAGGGACGCCGGAATGGACAGCGGCGATCGCGGAGGGCGCCCAGTACATCCGGCTGAGGACTCAGCAGGCAGCCGCCGAGAAGGCTTTCTCCGATGCGCGGAAGTCGTCGGCGGCCGCTGACCGCGCGGATGCCAAGGACCGCAAGGCATCGGCTGAGTCGATCAAGCGCTACGCCGAGCAGGCTCTGTTGGCCGCCGGCGCCATGTCGGGTCCGCTGGCAGAGGCTCAGGCCCGGCACAAGGCCACCGAGAAAGAACTGACCGAGGCGCTGGCGGCGGGCAACATCGCGCGCGCTGACGCGAACGTGCTGATCGCCCAGAGCGCGAAGGAGTACGCCAAGCTCTCCGCCGAGATTACCAAGGCCATGGGCAGCCCCGAGACGCTGCTGGCCACCATGTCTGGCGAGCTGACGCTGTTGGGCAAGATCGGCCCCGCGCGTGAGCTGTATCGCCGCCAGCTGATGAACGAGCGCGACATGCGGCAGGAGCTGCTGAAGGCCGTTGAGGCGGCGGGCAGCAAGGAAGCGCTGGCGATTGCCAAGGGTGCGGCCAGCTACGAGGCCTACGAGCAGTCGATGCTGGCAGCCGCTGATGCCAATGCAGTGTTGTCCCTGCAGATGGAGCAGGCTGCGGCCAATGTCGAAGCGCTGGCCAACGTGGTGGTCTACGGCATGGCTGACGGCATGGACGCCTTCGCTGACTTCGCCGCCAGTGGCCTCCGCGACTTCGAAGGTCTCTGGGATGACCTGAAGGACGTGGCCAAACGTGGCCTGCGTGAAATGATCGCGGAGATCGCCAAGCAGAAGCTGATCATTCCGATCCAAACCCGGCTGATGAACAGCATCAGCGGCCAGGGCGGCGGGTTGAGCTTCGAGAGCCTGATGGGCCTTTTCGGCGGCAACGGCGCCGCCGCCGGCGGGCAGAACATGGGTAACGTCGCCGGCCTGCTGTCCAAGGGGCAGGGGCTGTTCGGTCTGGCCAGCGGTGCGGCAAGCAGCGGTGCTGGTGCCGGCAGCCTCATGGGCTTCGGCAACAACATGGCCGCGTTCGCGGGTGGCGGAGCGTCGGCCGCGGCCGGCACGGCGTCGGGCGCCGCAGGTGCTGCCGGTGCGGCCAGCTCTGCCGCTGCTGCGGTGCCGATCATCGGCTGGGTCGTGGCCGGCATGATGAAGAACGCCGAGCTCTTCGACCAAGGGTGGAACATCGGCAACGGCGAGAGCTGGGCCGGGAAGATCGCGACGGCGGGGGCTGTTGGCATCGCTGACAAGACCTTCCGCGCGCTGGGTTTGAACGACAAGACGGCGTCGATCCTGTCTGGCTCCAGCATCCACGCGAAGCTGTTCGGACGGAAGGCGCCCAAGGTGACGGGGCAGGGCATCCAAGGCAGCTACGGGTTTGACGGCTTCGACGGCCAGACCTACGCGGATATCAAGGCCAAGGGTGGTCTGTTCCGGAGCGACAAGAAGTGGACCCAGTACGGCACCTTGGACGCCGGCATTGATCGAACCTTCGACATGGCGGCGCGGCAGGTTCGCGGTGCCACGAAGGGCCTAGCGGACCAGCTCGGCGTCGACCTGAGCAAGCAGCTGGCCGGGGTCAAGGTGAGCCTGGGCAAGCTGCAGCTCTCGGCAGATTCGGCCGAAGCCCAGCAGCAGCTGGAGAGTTACCTGGCTGACATGCAGGACCGCCTGTACACAGAAGCGGTGAAGGCGGCTGGGTTCGGCAACCAGCTGGATGGCTACTTCGAGTCTGTCGACGTGTTCGGGGCCTTGGGTGCGTCCATCGAGCTGGCGGTGGGCAATGCTGATCGGCTGGGCCGCGCGCTGAACAGTCTGGAGCTGGAGAAGGTCAACAAGGCCGTGGACTACTTCCAGGATCTGGCCGGCGTCGCCGGTACAGACCTGGCCACTCAGATCGAGAAGGTCACCGGCCTGCTGGCCAACTACTCGAACCTGATGGCGGACGTGTCCACCCAGCTGCTCACTGACGACCTGTCGAGCTACCAGCAGCAGGCGCTGAACACCGAGCGCGCCTACCGACAACAGATCAAGGCGGCCAACGACTACGCCAAGGCACTCGGCCTGTCCGGTGCCCGCGCTGAGGACCTCGCCAAGATCGAAGCGCTGCGCGCGATGAACATCGGCAAGCTGCAGGCCCAGATCGAGGCGGACAAGAAGGCCATGCAGTACGGCTTGTCCATCAGCGATCTGTCGCCGCTGACCGATCAGGAGAAGCTGCGCGAGGCCATGGGGCAGCTTGAGCGCTCGGTGGCCAGCGGCGACAGCAGCGCGGCGCAGGCTGCTGCCCAAGCGGCGCTGGGCTTCGGTCGGAACCTGTACGCGAGCGGGCGGGACTACAACAGCCTGTTCGGGCAGGTCAGCAGCCTGATCGACAGCATGCAGGTTGGCAATCTGGATCTGGAAGACGGCACCAGCATGGGTCAGCTGGCTGACGCGATCGAGGCCCTGCCGGACAACTTCAGCCGCGCGGTGTTCGACCTGGTCGTCAATGACAAGAGCCAAGCCGAGACCACCGCGGCTGTCCAGCAGAGCAACGCGCTGCTGGCGGAGCAGAACCAGCTGCTGCGCAACCTCATCGCCACCACCACGCAGGGCGTGCGCACCGCCGCCAGCAGCGACCTGCGCAATTCACTCAACGCAAGGTAACTCCTGATGCACGCACGCAAGGTAACGCTGGTCGAGATGGGCGCCGGTGGGCTTCCTGTCGTCACGCCGGTGGTGCGGCGCCGCTCGTCCTGGTTCCCGAAGATCTACGTTCCGCCGGCGGTGCCGCCGGTTGACGGCGTCTTGCCGAATCCGGTCGCTGACGGCGTCCTCATCGAATGGGCACCGGTCGACCAGGAGGGGGTGGTGTACATCATCGAGCGCGGCCCGAGCGAAACCGGGCCATGGACGGAGATCGCCCGCGTCACAGAGACCCGCTATCTGTACAGCGACGGGTCGGGGCTGAAATGGTGGTTCAGGATCACCGCCAGCGTGCGCGGCAAGGCCGGGGAAGGGACGGTAGTGGAGGGCACTGCCGGTCGGGTGCCGTCCTATGCGGAAATGGAAGAGCTGAACCGGAAGTTCGGGCAGGAGATCCTCGATCGGCTGGCCGGCGACCTCGAGGCCATCAACGAGGCGACTTCCAAGGCGCGCGAGTACACCGACACCCAGGTGGCTGCGCTCAACGGTATCTTGGAAGACATCGTCGGCGCCGATGAGTGGACCGCCGAGGGGGACTACCCGCAGGGTGACTTCGTTCAGCACGACGGCACGCTGTATCGGGCGCTGCAGCCAAGCACCGGGGTTCAACCCGGGTCTGATCCAGCCATATGGCAAGAGATCGGCGACTACACGTCGGTAGGCGACGCGCTAGCGGCGTCCATTCGCATGGGCACGCAGAACGCCACCGACATCTCGGCGCAGGCTGGCCGTATCGACGCGGTGGTGGTCAAGCTTCCCTCAGACGGCGGGCAAGCCGCGAGCAGCGGCCAGGTTGCTACCCAAGTCAATGCTCTGGCCGAGGCCGATCGGGTGTTGGCGGAGCGGGTCGATACCACGAACGCGGAGCTAGTCGGCAAGGCCAGCAACGCAAGGGTGAACTCGGTCGAGCAGGCCAGCGTCAGTCGTGACGACGCGCTTGCCGATCAGATCAGCACGACCAACGCGGCCTTGGACGGAAAGGCATCGACAGACACCGTGCAGCAGCTGGAAAGCAAGGTGAGCGCCCAAGAAGGCAAGCTCGAGGCAACCAGCCAAGCGGTCACGCAGGTCAAAGCCTCGCTTGCAGGTGGCGCGAACATGCTGAAGGACGGCGGCTTCAGCAGGGGATTCACTTACTGGTCCCAGCCTTTCGGCAGCGCGATCTACTACGAGCCGAAATACGGAAACTATCTCGCGGTCAATGCGGTTGCGGGAGGGACCGCCAGTGAGCAGCGGGTTGAAACTACTGCTGGCATATATGTATTCAGTGCGGAGATTTACCGAAACTCAGATGGGGGAAATGTGCGGGTGGAGGTCGGAGCGTTCAGTGCTCAGGGCTTCATCGGGAGCGCCACGGCACTTTCGGAACGCAGCAAGGTGGGACAATGGCAGCAAGTCTTCATCGCGATCAACGCGCCGCCTGGCACCAGCTATCTGAACTGCCGAATCATCTTCGAAGGCACCAACACCATCAACAGTGTCCGGCGAGCCAAGCTGGAGCTAGGCCTGACCCCCACCTTGTGGACCGACGACACGGCAGTGGATATCAGCGCCAGCGCTACCCAGGCGCTCGCGGTGCGCGCCACCCAGCTGGAGAACGGTCAAAGCGTCCTCATGGCTCAGTACAACGTGGTCCTGGACGTTAACGGGCGCATCGTAGGTCAGCGAGCGGTGAACGATGGCCGCGTGGGGCGTTGGGACTTCGTGGCGGACATTTTCAGCATCACGGACCCCAACAACACAGGGAGCACCACGTTCGAGCAGGGACGCTGGATAACCCGGTCCGGTGGCTACATGCTGGCCCACGGCAAGCCGTTCGGCACCACG